>ERZ773203.1603-NODE-1603-length-11248-cov-12.327079_pt1 | contig 11248 bp, 5 predicted proteins | sample MGYA00580529_ERZ773203 | MGnify/ENA primary metagenome ERZ773203 (study PRJEB29015, sample SAMEA2738176) | human oral metagenome | biome: human oral; feature: human-associated habitat; material: saliva | place: China | collected 2177 ...
CTTGACTGGCTTGCTAAGGAGAATGGATTTCTCCTTTCGGTTGTGCTCAAATGCACCCTCTGCAACAGGCTTACTCCAGGTCTTTCCATCGTTGCTGACAAGGATTCGATAGCCCTTGATGTTGCCATTGTCGCTATCTTGTCTTGGCAGATAGGTGAAACCCTTGATGGTTTTTGTCTCTCCACAGTCAAAGTCAACCCAATGTGGGTAGTTAGCTACCGTGACAGAGTACATCGTATGCCAGTAAGTGTCGGGATTTCCGTCTGTAAGCTGGGTGGCATCTCCCTCACCATTCTCCTGACTTGAAGCGAAAACAACCGAAAGCGGAATGCTCTCTATGCGTGAGAATGTTTGAGAAGCTTTCATCCAGTCATTGTTTTTGGTCCATGCAGTGATAGTTCCTCCATTGCGGAACTTTATCTTTCCGGTATATTTTACAGGCTTTTTCGCCGCATTTGTGGTATAGAAGATGTCCGCGTTTGGTGCATTTGCATCAATGGTAACATATCCCTCGGCATCCCGCACAATGGTAAGTGGAGTCACTCCAGCGGCATTTACGTTGGCCTGTTGGGTGAGTTCCTGAGGTGCTTTCGTGTTTACGGGGCGAATGATATAGCCAAACGTGTGAGGCGTTGCCATCACTCGGTCTTGCATTAGCGGGCCACCTTGTCCGCAACTGTTACCTCCCAATCCCGTGATAGCCATGTCAAGATGCAGATAAGTGTGTTCACTCTTGGGCAGTTCGTAGGGGTGATTGGCCATAGCAAGGGCGTTGTCAGACCATGGGAGGGCTGAAAAACTCATTCGGTCTTTGGCAATGAACAGCGCACCGGCACCGCTGTCATCGGTCAATGAAAGCCAACGTGTGTCCTGATGGTTGCCTGTATCCTGTGGTTTTGGGAACGGAACAAATTCATTTTCAACCTGATTTTGCTGATAGATACCAATCATCTGTCCAGTCTTTCGGTCGGGATAATTGTCTATTGGGCCACGTCCGTAGTAGGTGAGTGCGTGGAGTTGTTTCGGGATGCGCAGCGTATAACCGAGTTTTGCAAGTGTCAGCGTCGGCTTATTGCTGGTTATCGAGCTCTCACTTTCTATGCTTCCATCAGGGAAAATGGTGTAAACCACCTGACTATTGAAGTGGAAGTCGTCTTTGCCGAAAGGCTTATCGATAAAGGTTATCAGCTTTTTCCAGTTGGCATTGCCGCCTTCAAGGCGATAACCACATGGAGCTTGCGAGGTGATGTTAAAGACAATAGAGATTGATCCGTTAGGATTGGTGTGCGTAGTATAGGCATTGCATTTGTGCAGAAGATTGTTTAGACCATTTGCATACCATGCATCATAAGCCCAATTATCATTGTTTACCCATGCGCGGAAAGCGTTTAGTTCTGGTCCGCAGCCATCAGCGATGATGGTTTTCCCACCATATTGCAGGTTGTAAAGCGTGCCTTTGGCTAAATCAAACGTAGAGATGAAGCGGTCACCCGACACGATGAGGACTGTTGATCCGTCGGCGCTCGCGCGCACGTCGTTCACCTGGAGGATACAACTGGAAGACACGTACGGACGGATGTTGTCGGGGACCGAGACCGTGCGCGTCGACGCGTCGGAGGTCAGGGTGAGCTCCAGCGTGGCGCAGTCATTGCCCGTCATCTCAACAACGCCCGTCGTCCATGAGGCCTTCTTGCGCGCGAAGAAGTCACTGAGCTGCGCCAGCGTCGGAGCTCCTCCATCGCGCGTGGGCTGCGTGAGGTACCAGTTATTGTTGAAGGTCCCCCGAATGCCGCCGACGCTATCGTAGGCGTACTTAGTCTTGAGCCACGGTTCTACGATGACACCGTCGCTTGCCGGGGCGAGGTCGTAGGAGCTTGTGTCGTCATCTGGATCGCCCAGGTTCGTGAGCTCGCCGGTGCGGACGTTGAGGAGCTGGGGGACCTCTTGGTAGCCGGGGGCAATGAGAATCGAGGCCTGCTCGCCGCTGCCGATAAGGGCGCTGTCAGGGGCCGTGTAGTCCATGTGACCCAGGCCGAAGAAGCTCTGTTTCACCGTCGCAGCTTTCCACACCTGAGTCCATTCACCGGACTCCTGCGACCAGGCCGTGCAGTAGCCGTAGGTGAGGCAGGTAACCACGATGCCCTCGGAGACGCCCAGGGGGTATGCCTTGCCCCACGGGGCCTGGGTTATCGTTCCCGTCGCCTTATCAATGACGAGGTCGCGGAAAAAGAGCAGATCGTCGTCCCAGACGAACTGAGGAGTGTAGGTTTCGTATGGGTCCACCGACGTCTCAGCGTTCGTGTCCCACAGGAGCCTCGGCTCGGTTCCAGACACGTCGTAGGCCATGACCGTCACGCTTTTGCCCCGCCCCGTCGTCGGCCGATCAGAGAAGACAAGGTAGAGAGTCGACCCCTCAGCGTGGACGTGCGGGGCGAAGATAGACATCTCGGGGTCGATGGGGATCGTCCATGCGATCGCGATCCCCGACGCCCACTCGGGCGACAGGGAGTGAGTGTTGAGCGCTGTTCCGCGGTATCCGGGCTCGCGGACCGGCTCTCCCGCCTGCTGCGTGGACGAGCGGAAAAAAGACGTCCCAATCACGATCGCGACGACGCAGACGCAGGCGATCAGGATGAGGCGCAGGCGCTGTTTCGCGGGGGTAACGGATTCGCCGGAATCCTCGTGAGGCTCCGGCGCGGGTTCGTGGGCGATCGGCTCATGCTCGCCCGTGTGTACGGCCAGGGACGAGGCCGGGGCTTGGATCGCCGGGCCGGGCGCGGTCGGCGAGGCGTCCGTGACCTGCGTGAGCTCGGGCTCGTCGCCGGGCGGGGCGTACGCGAGCAATTCGGCGATGTCCGGCAGAGGATCAACGCCGGGGTGGGGCGCGACGTCCGCCCCCGGGACGCCTGCCTCCGACGTGCCGGTGTCCGCCTGGCCAGCCACGGCCTCGTCGCCGGGCATGGGCGGAGCGAACCTGAGGAACTCCTCGATGTCGGGCAGGGGCGCCAGGTCCGGCAGGGGCGCGAGCTCGGGCAGCGGCGCGAAACCCGTCTGCCCCGCGGTCTCCTCCCCGCACTCGCCCGAGGGGAGGGGGTGCGTCCCGTCGGGCGGGGACCAGCGAAAGTCGTCGTTGCTCATGAGGCGTTTGTACCACACACGCGTGCCGGCTGACGCGGATTGGCCGTCACGGCCTCGTACGACTCGTCCCCGACGCAACCGAGTGAGTCTCGGGCGTCGGGGACGTTCCGTTGTTGATCCGCTTACTTGCGGTCGGGTGTGAAAGCGATAACCGATCCGCTGCGAGCCCCGACGAGCAAGTCGTCGTAAACCCACACGTAGTTCGTCGCCTCGTTCAGGTCCTGCGACACGTACGTCATCGGGTCCTCCGCGTTGAAGAAGAACGAGTCCGTGAGGTTCTCTGAGTAGCCCTGGATGTACAGCGCCTTGCCGTCTGAGCTGGCGCGCACCTGAGCGACGGACCATCCAGCTCCCCCTCGAGTCTCACGGAACGACTCGCTCGGGTTGAGGGTGAGGTTCTTTCCGTTGCTGAGAGTGAGCGCTAGGAGATAGCCGTTGTCATCCTTGGAATAGGTGCGCTCCAGAGTACCCGACGTCCACCGGGCGATGCCCTGCGTCAAGAAGGCTCCGATGTCGGCCACGCTCGGGAGGTTGCGGTCGGTCGTTGGGAACTTGTCGAGCTCCCAGCCGGCGGCAAACGTGCCGACAACTTGGCCCTCAGTGTTGTAGGCGGTGGTTGCCTTCTCTCCGGCCACGAGGACTCCATCGTTCGCCAGTGTGACTCTTGAGGCGGACGGGACGCTCGTGGAGGGGGCGTCCCCGAGCGTCATGAGAGCGCCCGTGGCCGGGTTGATAATCTGCGGGGCGTGGTGGGCCTCGTCGACGGGGACGACCACGGCGGCACCCGCGCCGCTGCCGATGACGGCCGTCGTGGGCTTTGTCAGGGGCGTGTGGGCGAGGCCCATGCGGCGCTGGGGCGAGGTCTGAGTGGTCCAGAGCCTCGTCCACTCTCCCGAGTCGTGGGACCATCCGGAGCACGAGCTGAAGGTGTCGCAGGTGACGAGGACGCCGCCCGTCACCCCCATCGGGAGGTCGAAGCCCCAGGGCGCCTGAGTCTGCTCGCCGGTTGACCGATCGACGATGATGTCGCTGAGGAGGATTGCGTCCTGGGTCGAGACGGAGGACGGGAACGCCTCGGCACGAATCCGGGACGGCTTCGGCCCGGTCGTGCTCCACTGAACGACCGGCTCGACGCCCGAGACGTCGTAGGCGGACACGGTGGCCACGGCCTCGGCGCCGCTTCTGTAGGTCAGCGTGTACAGGGTCGAGCCTTCGGTGATCAGCTGCGCGGGCAGGAGGGAGTCGTCCTGAGCAGGGATCGTCCAGGCCGTCGCAAAACCCGAGGCCCACGCGCTCGAAAGTATGTTCGTGCGGGCGGCCTGTCCGTGGTAGCCGATCACGTCCGGCCGTGCCGTGCGTTCAGGGCCGGTGTAGTGCGGAGGGGGAGTCGCCGCCGGGCCGGGGAGCTGGAGGGCGCTCGTGCTCAGCGAGAAAGAGGAGGAAGTAGCGAGGATCGATACGAAAGCGGCGCTGAGTAGGAAGAAGCGCGTCTTCCGAGAACGTGTGTGCTGCGGGGAGTCAGTCCCGTACTGAGGGTCGTTGGTGCTCACAAGCTATGCCTTTTCTATCGTTGCTCGATACGAGGGAGTCACGAGGCCTTCGGCGTGAATGCCACGATGCCGTCGACCGTCACGCCGATGGCCAGATCATCGAAGGGCCACGAGAGGTGCTCTGCATCGCGGAACTCGTCCGATCCGTGTCCCTGTCCGCTCGCGGTGTCGAAGAAGAACCTATCGCCCCTGTTGGCGTGATCGACTGACTCGATGTACACGACCGACGTGTCGGCGCTGGCGCGGACCTCGGAGGGCCAAAAAGTACTGATGTAGTGATGCTGGTCGTTATTCCCGGCATCAAGAGTGAATGGGGGACGCCCGTCGCTCGGCGTCACCGTGATGCTAAAGGGGGTGCCGGCCGCAGCGTGTGTCGGGGCTGTGACCGACGCGTTCGACCACGCCGGGCGGGCGCCGCTCAGGAAATCTCCGAGTTCGGCCGTGGTAGGCATCCGCCCGTCGCGCGTTGGTATCCTCTTCATCTGCTTGTAGGACTGGGTCCCCGTGATGAAGCCATCTGCGTCGTAGGTGACGAAGAAGTCATCGTTGAAAGCCAGGAGCCCATCGTTGGCGATCACAAAAGACACAACATTGTTTTGCCTGTCCCTGAAAGGACTCACAGAACCGACGTTCGTGATCTGCCCGGTTCGCGGATCGAGGAGCTGCGCCAGGTGTGTCTGTGAATCGACGGGCAGGACGACCGCCTGGTGCTCCCCGTTTCCGATCACAGGTGTATCGGGGTAGGTGAGTTTATCTAACGTGGACAGAGCGCCCTTTTGGCTGGCAGTGGCCGTCTCCCACTGGTGCTCCCACGACGAGGCCTCCTGCGTCCATCCCGAGCACGCCTGTTTCTTATCGCAGGCCACGACGATGCCATCAACGGCTGCGAGCGCCTCCGACCCCTCCCAGGGAGCTGAGGACTGCGCTCCCGACGCCTTGTCGATGATGATGCTGTCGATGAGGAATTGATCCCCGTAGGGCACGAAGCTGGGTCGCCCGAGCGATTTGGGGAGGGGCCCCGTCGTGCGCCACAGCTCACGCGGCTGCTCGGAAGAGATGTCGAAGGCCGCGGCAGTGACCTGGTGGGCGGCCGGATCGGGGTCCTCGAACAGGGCGTACAGGGTCGTGCCCTCCACGGTCGTGAGTGCCCGGGAGCCGTACTCCGAGGACGGGAAGGGGATCCTCCACGCCGTTTCGACGCCCGAGGCCCAGGCGGGGGAGAGCGATCCCGTGCTCGTGGCGTCCCCGGAGTATCCGACGGTGGGCGCCGAGGTGTATGACCGCTGATCGTCCGGTGTCGAGGGAGAGGGGCTGAGTCGGTGGATACCGATGATAGCGGCGATTGCGACGGTGGACAGGAAGACTACGAGAAGGGCCAGCTTCGTGCGGTTCTTCGGACGAGGTTGGGGCGGGCCGGGGTGGGGGTTTGGGGGCGCTCCGCCGGGTGGCACCCACTCCGCGGCATGCGTGGGAGCGTTCATGCCCGTGTGATCGTCATTGGTCATGAGTAGTTTCTATCACATAGCAGTGTCGGTGTGATAGACGATCGTGACCTCAGGAGGACGCCGGTACGAACGCCTTGAGGCCGCTCTCGGTCATGCCGATGATCATGTCGTCGAAGACCCACATGATCTGTTTCGGCGAGTTGAGTTCGGGTGAGGTGTAGATGAGGCCGTTGACGGTATCGATGAAGAATCTGCTCTTGTCCTGGTAGGTGAAGGTATCGGCGTAGAGAACCGAAGCATCCGCGCTGACGCGGACCTCCTTCGGATCGAAGAGGCACGTGCTGGTCATGTACGGGCTCAGCGCTCCGGGGACCGGGGTCGTGTGCGTCGATCCGTCGGAGGTGAGAGTGACCTGGATGGAACAGTCGTTCTCGCCCACGAGTTCTACCGTGCCCGTCGACCAATTCGCGGTCTTTGTTGTCATGAAGGTCTTGATGCCAGCGGTGCTCGGCTGGTTGCCGTCACGGCTGACTGCGGGCAGGCGTCGGTCTACTGCTGTGGAGAACGTGGATTGGAGGGTTCCCTCACTGTCGAAGGCCATTCCCTGTTTCTTGCCGATGTCGACGACAACGAAGCCGTCGCTTCCCACCTCGACATAGCGACCAGTGCCTGGCGTTCCGGGTTCGGGTAGGGTCGTTGCCTCGCCGGTGTGGATGTTGATGATCTGCGGGGATTCCTCCCAGTTGGAGGGAACCAGGACGGAGGCGAGTTCACCCGTGCCGGAGCGTGTGGTGCCCGCGGGCGCATAGCCCAAATCCTGGTTACTCAACCCGTAGGATGCCTGTGGGTTCGTTGTCGTTGTCCACAGAGTTGTCCAATCGCCGGAGGCGTGCGTCCATCCGCTGCACGAGGATGTCGTCGAGCAGGTCACCACGATGCCGTCGGCCTGTGCGAGGGGAAACTCCTTGCCCCACGGGGCCTGTGTCTGCTCGCCGGTCGCCTTGTCGATGACCACGTCGAGGAAAAAAAGCTGGGTCTCGCTCGATACGAACGCGGGTGTGTACGTCATGATCGCGGAGTTTTTCGTGGGGCCGATCGTGTCCCAGAGGAGAGCCGGGTCCTCCCCGGACAGGTCGTAGGCCAGAGTCCTGACGGCGGAACCTTTCTGGCCCTCGATCGTGGCGTAGCCGGCGATGTAGAGGACCTGACCCTCGACGAACATATGCGGCCCGAACTGAGTCATTTCTGCAGGCAGCTCAAGCGTCCACGCGGTCGCCACGCCCGAGGCCCACTGCGGCGATATGGAATGCGTGTTCGTGGCGCTGCCTCGGTATCCGGGCCAGCGGGGCGGCAGCCCCTCCGCATACTCGCGCACCTCGGAGTTCTCCTGCGTGCTGGCGCTTGACGAGGTCTGCGTGCCCCAAGGTGTCGATGATGAACCGTCGTGAGTGGACGAGAGGAACGATGCGCCGAAGCCGATCGCGATGAGAGCGACGAACGCGATGAGGAGGTTCGGCTTTTTCTGCCTCGGGGGCACCGAGGTTCGCGGGGTTCTCGCGGGCGTGGGCTCGAAGGTAATGGTGGGCCTGGGCGCCTTCCGCGGCGAGGCCGTGGTGGCGGTTGGCCTCGGTGTTTGCTTGCCTGTGGTCCGTTTCCTCGACGAGGTAGTGGCAGCGTTGTGGGAGGCGCTGCTCGTCTGGGCTGCTGTAGCTCCCACCGTTGCTGTCGCTTCCGCCGCGGGGGCTGCGTCCGGCTGAGAAATATCGGCCGGCGCGGGCGGCGTGACGGTGAGGAACTGGTCGAGGTCCGGCATCGCCACCTCTGGCATCGCCATTTCCTCTAACGCTTCCAACTCTGGCAGCTGCGGAAGTTCGGGCAGATCCGCGACCCCTGGAAGAACCCCAAAGTCCGGGAGCTCAGGAATATCGACCTGTGACACGTCGTCCCACGCGTCGGAGGAATGAATGCGCGCGGGGTCGTCGGATGTGTGGTGCAGGTCGTCGTTGCTCATGACACGTTTCTACCACGTTGCACGCCCGTCGGGTGCTCGTGGGTTACTCTTCGGCGCGCACCATGAGGGCGCTCGCCAGCGCGGCTACGCCCTCGCCTCGGCCCGTGAAACCCAGGTGATCCGAGGTCGTTGCTGACACGGTGACCGTGCCCCCGGCGATCTCGCTCATGACCGCGCAGGCCTCGGGCAGTCGCGCGGCCATACGAGGCCGGTTCCCCACGACCTGCACGGTCGCGTTACCGAGCACCCAGCCGGCCTCAGCGGTCATGCGGCGAACCTCCTCAAGGAGCGCGCGCCCCGAAGCACCCGCCCACTCGGGGCGATCCACGCCGAACACCGTGCCGAGCTCGCCCAGGCCCGTCGCCAGCAGCATCGCGTCGCACAGAGCGTGCGCGGCTACGTCCGCGTCCGAATGACCCTCAAGGGGGCGCTCGCCCGGCCACTCGAGGCACGCGACCATCAGAGGGCGCGGCGAGTCGGGTGCGGCGAACGCGTGGACGTCGACCGCTTGGCCGATGCGGAAAGGCAGATCAGTCATGGAACCAGGGTAGCGTCACGAGGAAGTCGGCGTGAAGGCGATGAGGCCCTCATCCGTCAGCCCGACCAGCAGATCGTCGTAGACCCACGTGTGGTTCCGTGCCGCCCTCAACTCGGTTGAGGTATGCGCCTTGTTGTTCGCCATGTCGAAGAAATAGACGGTCTGTTCCTTGTACCCGATGTTCAGAATGAACGCAGCGGTTCCATCGGCGCTCGCACGCGCATGCGTGGGGGAGAAAGAACAGGGCGGACGGGTGCTGGAAGAAACCCCCACCAACCCCTCCGCGGAGTATTTCGCAACGCCTCCCGAGGTCTGCACTGTGAGGGTTTGGCACCTGTCGCCGGTCGCCTCCAGCATGCCCGTCGTCCATGGTGTCCTGCCCGAGTCGAAGAAAGCATCCCACTCACTCAGAGTCGGCATGCGGCCATCTTCTGCGGGGACAACGTACTTAAGGCTCGGCCCAAAAGTGCCCAGGGAATTGCCGGACATGTCGAATTTTTCGAGCAACGTGGCGTTCTTACGCACGATGAGGCCATCGGAGGCCGGATACAGAGCGTTGTAGGAATAGGAACGGGCATTAGCTAAACGCCCCTCTTGTCCAAAGGTCGTCACAACACCCGTATGTACGTTGACGATCTGTGGGTTCCTGTAGTCATCGACGGGAACCAAGGCGGAAGCCTCCTCTCCGGTCCCAATCGTGCGCGGCCCATCCCATCGTGAGAGGGAGGAGTTACGGGACTGTTTTCCCGTAATGCTCTGCCACTGCTGTGTCCAGGAACCAGATTCCTGCTTCCACCCGGCGCAGGTTTCCATGCCGGAACAGGTCACCAGGATGTCGTCGACCATGGTGATCGGATGGCCGTCCTCCCACGGTGCCTGTGTCTGAATGCCCGTTGATTTCGAGATCAGGACATTTTCGACGGCGAGCCACTCGCCGACGGAGACGATGGAGAAATCTGTCCCTGAGTATGGGATCTCCATGGACCCGTCGTTGGATGTCCACAGCACGGCGGGCTCGGAGGAGGAGACGTCGATGGCTGCAAGAGAGATGGAATAGGAATGATGGTCCCGGGACACCATGTAGAGCGTTGTGCCGTCGGCAAATAGGGTGGTTTCGGATGGGTTGTCAATGCCGGTGCGAGGTTCAGGAACGGTCCAGGCGACGCTCACGCCCGCTGCCCAGTCCGACGAGAGAACGTTCGTGTTCGTGGCCGAACCCTTGTAGCCCTGGGAGGCTACCGGCTGTGCGGTGGGATGTGGAATCGCTGCGATGAAACGCGGTAGCGCGAAAAGGAGAGCGATGACCGCGAGGCTCGCGGCGACGATGAGTGCTGCTTTCTTCCTCTGCAGTCGTACGTATGCCTGATGGCCCGCGATACGCTCGGGGTTGGTGCGCGTGCGCGGAGGGTGAGCGCCTTTCCGGGGTGCGCTCGCGGGGGCCGAGGCCTCGACGCGAGACGCCGACGAGCGGGGTGTCGCCGTGGTTCGCGTCGCACCGGTGACGAGCGACCCCAGGACTGGATTCAACGACGAGGCGATGCCCGACTGACCCGTCGCAGTGCCCTCTGACTGCCCGATTGTGGGCGCGAAGCGATCGGGGACCAGCGAGGCGCCGGTCGAAGCCGCGTGTTCTGCGGGCTGCTCGGCGGTGCTCCGCGTCTTCGGCTCGTCGTTGGGGGTGGGGGTGGAATCCGCGTCCGGGGGAGCCCAGCGGGAAAAGTCGTTGCTCACCCCTCGTTTCTACCACACGCGTGCCTGCGCTCTGCGCTCATCCCTCGCCCCGGCCTCGTCCACCCGTGTGACGAGGAACGGGCGCCCTCGCAGGCCACGCCCCCTCTCCGATAGGATCGACCCGTGCGCTACATTTCGACCCGACGCGGCCCCAACACGCCCACCCGTTCCTTCAGTGACATCCTCCTGGAAGGCCTCGCCCCCGACGGCGGCCTCTACCTGCCCGAGGAGTACCCGACGCTGTCTCGCTCCGACCTGGATGAGCTGCGCATCGTCCTGCGCGAGGACGGCTACGCGGCCATGGCCGCCGGCATCATCTCCCTGTTCGTCGACGACATCCCCGCTGACGACCTGAGCGCGATCACGGCCCGTGCCTACCGCACCCCCGCCTTCTCCGACCCCCAGATCGTCCCCGTCGACGCCCTGGACGGCACCGGCCTGCACCTCGCCCACCTCTCCAACGGCCCCACGGCCGCCTTCAAGGACATGGCGATGCAGCTCCTCGGCGAGCTCTTCGAATACGAGCTCACCCGCCGCGGCGACTGGCTCACCATCGTCGGCGCCACCTCCGGCGACACCGGCTCCTCCGCCGAGTACGCGCTGCGAGGCCGAAAGGGTCTCTCCGTCGTCATGCTCACCCCCGCCGGCCGCATGACCGCGTTCCAGCGCGCCCAAATGTTCTCCCTTCTGGACGAGAACATCGTCAACGTCGCCGTCGACGGCGTCTTCGACGACTGCCAGGACCTCGTCAAGGCCATCAACATGGACGCCGACTTCAAGGCCACCTGGCACGTGGGCGCCGTCAACTCCATCAACTGGGCGCGCCTGCTCGCCC
>ERZ773203.1604-NODE-1604-length-11246-cov-35.794478_pt1 | contig 11246 bp, 8 predicted proteins | sample MGYA00580529_ERZ773203 | MGnify/ENA primary metagenome ERZ773203 (study PRJEB29015, sample SAMEA2738176) | human oral metagenome | biome: human oral; feature: human-associated habitat; material: saliva | place: China | collected 2177 ...
AGCCTTGTTGACGATATTGCTTGTAACGCTCACGGGCTTGAGCTTTTTCAGTTTCGTCTACAGGTACAAATTCAATCACTTGATTAAAACTTGTCACAAATTCAGGAATTTGTGTTTGCAAGCTAATCAACAAATCTCGGCGTTGAGCGTTTCTTTTACCTTTCCAGCTAATTTCAATAGGCGTTGGATATTGTGTCACTTCGCCCGAAAGATTGTGCGGTACAAAAGAATCAGGCTCCCTTGCCCACAGTAGTTCATCAATTTCAAAGGCTTGTTGCTCAGTTTCACATGTAATCAATACACGCTTGCCAAGTCTCCATGCTTTTGCTGCTAAATCACACGCTTGTTCGTGAATATTATCTTTGTTTAAAACGTAAAATTGAGCCTGTTTCACTACTATTTCCTACTTAAAAATCCCCTAACCCACCCTTCCAATTCAATCAATACGTGGTAGTACAAAGTACGCAATCACAATAAAAAGTCACTTGTACGGGGCTACACGGTATGAAGTGAAACTGCCCGCGGTTTCTGCTTTTATTAATTGCTATGCCTTAAGCGAGGTTGTATTCGCTTTGAATTGGAATGCCTGATTTTATCTAAATCTCACTCAACCAATTCGCCTGTTGAATTTGTTTGACACTGAGGGCTTGTTTGATGTTACAATATGCGGTCATAAAAATATCGTGGATATTTCAAAGTTTAGAGATATTACAGATAAACGTAAAAACTATAATTTTATCAGTATTAATAATTGTTTTGCTACTCCAAAGAGATTTGGTATTAAAAAAAGACCCTCTCCAACACAAAATCCTGTATTACAAGGCTATTTTAGTCTTAGAGATAGTTTGTTATTGTATAATCCTACAAGTTTAAGGACTTTAGGTTGGCAAATGGGATTTGAAAAATTTGAATTAGCGGATAATGCAATTTCAAAAATGGATCTCCTTTTAAAAAATAATTTTAACGAATTTTATTTATACGCTTTGAGGGACGCTCAAATTTCGTGCTATTTTTGTTATTATTTTTATGGAGAGGGAAAAAATGTAGAATATATTTTTGATGTTCCTATGACAATTGGAGAGAGTGCATTACAAGACTGTATTAAAATTTTATGTAAACATTTTAATTGGAGCAGTACCGATTATGATGTTATATTTAGAGGGTATCTAGAAAGTAAGGAGTATAAAAAGAAAAATATGCAATTAAATCATCTAACCAAGTATGAGATAGGTATTTGTGGAGAGCATTATTTTGGGGGAACAAATATCACTAATGAATATGGGTTTAGAAGAGGTTTATTAAATGATGTCGATATAAAATCGGCTTATCCAACAAGTGCTTCAACATTACCATTTTTAGATTTTCATTCTACCCCTATCAGTAATGGACTAATGGGGAATTTTGAAGACTTGTTACATATCATTGATATGGATAAGCAACAAGTAGGTATGTTGTTAGTGGATTGGGATTATCCAGAGGATTATAAAGGATTTCCTTGTATTCCTGTACATACAAGTAAATACGGGCTTTATTTTCCATTATCTAACAAGGAGATTACTTTTGATAGTATGCAAAATTGTTGGAAAAGAGTAGCACAATATGTATCTTTGCAGGAATTAAAAACGGCTTATGCTAGTGGTTGTAAAATCTATGTATATAAAGGCTTTATTTTTAAAGAGTTATCAGAAAAAGATAATCCATACAGAGTTTATTTTAGTGATAAAATAAATGAACGTGATAATTTAAAAAAATTAGGTCTAAAAGGTGCAGAAAAGAAAGCCAAGTTACAAATGAACTCTGTTACAGGTAAAACAGGACAAGGATTATCACAAAAAAAGGTTTATAATTTTAAAACTAATACAGTACAGACTGTACCTATATCAAAAGGAACTAACCCCCCTTATGTAATGTCAATTACGGCTACTGTAAGGGCAACTATTAATGAGTTAATGAATTTATTCAAGCGGAGAGGCTTTGATGTTATAAATGTGGTTACGGACGGATTCGTTTTAGATTTAAAAAGTGTAGAAAATTTGAATTTAAAAGATACAGATTATACAATTATAGAGGGAAAATGTTATGTAAATGATGATGTTTTAAATAATTGGATTTTTAATGATATTTCACAAAATCCTAATTTATATCCTAATTTAAAAATTTTTATCAATGAACTTAAATTAAGGGGTGTAAATAAATGTGTTGAAACAAAGCATTATGGAGATAAAATATATTCCATTAAAACTCGTGCTTGTATTATGTTTGATGACAGTTACTCGGAAGATTACACACATTTTACATTGGTAGGGTATAAGGATAATAAACGGGAACACGAGATGAGTTTTAAAGAAAAAGTACCTTATTTTTTAAATAAAATTGGACACAGAAAAGGTTTAATTACTAATCAATCTATACAATTACAGAACAGTAAAACTGTTAAATTGAAAAAAAATGAAAATTCAAAAATTGTAAACAAAAAATTGGATATGAATTATGATTTTAAAAGACAGATTGATTGGAGTACAGTAGGGCATAAAGATAGTTATTTTTCTTTTAAAACAATCAATTATAATACAATGAGAGAGGCTTATACTACAAAAGAAAAATATGTTAGATTTAAGGAAATACAACATCTTAGTATTGAAGATTTAAAAAAGGTTGATTTATTAGAAACTTTAAATAATATTACATCTTTTAATTTTATATATACTTATACGATAAATGAAATTTTTAGTAAGTTATTGTGTAATTTGGCTATTATAAATGTTTTATATTTTAATGATACACTTATCAATAAATTGGATTTAATAAAAGATTTGGCTAACTTTATAAATCGTTTTGAATTGGGTAATAATGTTTTAACTAACAGGTATTTTGAAAAACAAAAAATTACAGACAAACAAAAAGAAAAATTATTTGAAAATGATAATTATTTGGAGTTGGAAAAACTGTTGAATGATTATTATAAAACCGATAAATTTAAGATAAAAAAATAAGGGTAAAAAATACCCTTATTTTTTTAAAATATTAAAATTTTTTATCCAAAAGTAATTTATAAAGTTCCAATGTTTCCATATCTTTTTGAGTGTTTAATATGCGATTTTGTAACTTTCTTTCTTTGTCTTTTAATGTAACAATTTCACTTTTTAAAGTTTCCAATTTTTTAATTACAAATGATTTTGCTTGTTGGATATTTTCGTTCATTTCATTTTGATATTCTTCCGTATAATTAGAAGTATCTTCAGAATTCCACTTTTCAATTTCAAGTCTGAATTTTTGTAAGTCGTACATATTGTTAATTACAAGTTTCATTTTCTTTCCCTCACTTTTCTTTTTATTTGTTTTCATAAATAATACACCTTCTTTTGTTTTTATTTTTTATAAGTATAACACTATAATTTAAGATTTTCAAATAAATATTTTTCTTTGAACTTTTTACGGAGTAAAAAGCGACCGATGTAATGTTAAAATATGGAATATTTTAAACATTACATTTAGGGAGTTAATCTCGGAATGGGGTTCGCATATCTCTTTATTTTTCGGAATGACACCGTATAAGGCTCATACAAGCGATGAATTGAGATAAGGCATACTTTTCATCAAGGAAAGTAAATGGCGCTCTCAAATCGCTTGTAAACGCTTGATATGATAATTTGAATTATATTCAAATTATTCAAATTATTCTTCTACACAGGATAAAAATAAGCAAACGTTGTCAAAGGGCAAATATAAGCGATTTAAGAGTAAAAATAAAAACAAGGTATATCAATAAGGGTATACCTTGTTTTCATTCACTACGGACTTGCTAGTAGCCTTAGAATTGAAATTATATATCTATGTCATCATTATAACTTGCATAATTATTTTTTACTGTGTCCTTTGGTTCAGGTTCTGTATAATTCAAATCTTTTAAAATAGCCTTTATATTAAGTTCAGTATTATTTTTTTCACTTAAATCTACTTCATCAAAATAACATTTTACAAAACTTTCATTTATATTATCTTCAATTAATTTTTGAGCTTCATCTTCACTTAAATTGGTATTGTCTGCAATGGTCTTACTTAAATCCTCTATAAAATGTTCTGTTATTATTGATTGATAGTAATATTCTTCAATAGCATAATTATGTGCTTTATCAAATTGTTCTATTTTTTGTTTATATTCTTGTTCTAAATTTTTCACTTTTTCTTCCAACTCTTTATCTTTTTCAGTCAGTTTTTTCTCCACATTTTTTATTTCAATATTTTTATTTATGATGTTATTATTTATATCTTCAAGTTGTATATTTTTATTGGTTATATTTTTATTAATATCTTCCAATTTTTTTGATTTTTCTGCTATATTTTTATTAATATTTTCAAGTTCTTTATTTTTTTCATCGACTGTATTTAAGATATTTTTTACTTCCTCTTTTTTCTCATTATACTCTTTCAAATCGGCAATTTTTTGATTATCCTCTTTAGTGTACTGTTCCAACTCATTTTTTATAATACCACTTTTAATTTCCAATGTTTTTATTTCATCATTCATATCGTGTAATGTTTTTGTTTTCAAGTCAATATCGTGTTTAATATGTATTATTTTTAATTCTAAATCGGGATACGAATTTTTTTCACAAAAAATTCTCATATCTTTTAAACGTTCTTGTTCATATAAAATCTCTCTTAGTTGTTTACCATTCCGATTATCATTGTTGTTTCTTGTTATTTCCAACATTTTTTCTTCTTTTTTATGTTCCTCTTTTTCTAACTCTTTTTGTTTTTCCCAATTTTCTACAACTTTCTTATGATGTTCAAGTTGCTCATTTAACTCCTGTTGCAATAATTCAAGTTTTTCAAGCTCCCTTTTTATTGTAGTCTGCCTTACAACTTTATTTTCAATCTGCTTCCTGTAATCCTCATAAACTCTTTTTTCAAAATCTTTAAGTTCATCCGAATCAACAAACTTACCTCTAATCTTATCCCCAAGTTCCTTTTTATATTTTCTAGTTAAGTTCTTTTCCAGTTCCTCAATAGTTTTATCATCTAGTTTTATCTTATCAACTTTACCTTGCAAGTATTGTGCTTTTTCCTTTGTGTTTAGAAAAATATTATCCATTTTCTTATTAATTTTCTGATAAGTCTTATTTACATTTTCAAGTTTTTCTATTTTATTCGTGTGATTATAATTAAAAGGATTTTTTACAACTTCCAAACTGTCATAAAACAACTTAACATCATTATCCAATGTACCTTTTAATTCCTGTAATTCCTTTATTTCATTCGTGATGTTAAAGTTTTCCTTTAACTTCTTAAATTCTGCAACGGTATAATCCCAGTTTCTTCCAGTCTGTTTTTCTGCAAACTTAAAAGGTTCATCTAACTTGTAATTCGCATTAATTCCTTTTTCAAAATATTCTCTCACATCTTTTTGCAAATCAATTAATTTTTCTTTAGTAAAAACAGCACCTTTAGAAATTTTTATCTTTATACCCCTTTGTTTTGTTTCAGTCAAAGGAATACCTACTATATGCAAATGTGGGGTATCTTCATCTTGATGTATTGTAGCACTTACTAAGGTAAAATTTGGTATTTTCTCCTGTAAATGCTTAACATATCCCTCAAAAACTTTATTTATATTATTCCGATCGGATTTGAAAGGTTCTTGTTGCCACATTTGTCTATCTCCGACACCAACAATCATTTCAACGGCTAAATTTTGTTGTCTTCTGCCGTTTTCAATTTTTTGAATATAGTCATCAATCCCATAAATTTTCCTACTGGGTATCTTATCGCTATTATAATCAATTATGGCTTCTTTCATCTTATCATCCAAATGTTTTTTAAAACTCTCTACTAAGGACACATCTTCAGGCTTTAATAATTCTAAAATATACCCCTTATTATCATTGTTTTTAAATTTCCTTAAATTGTGCTTTTCAATCTTTTCCAAGTGCTTTAAAGTTGTGATTGAATGTTTACCTTTACTAATGTGTAAACTCATTGAATATCCCATACTATCTCCTCCAAAAAATGGGGATAGTTTACCCTATCCCCAAAAAAATAAATTTATATTATTTTAACTTTTATTATTAGGCTTGTTCTTGTTGTTCTTTTTCAGTAGTTTCACTTTCACTTTCAACCTCACTATCCTTTAATGCCCATTCACACATTTCATCATATTTTTCCATAGAATAAAGTTTTGCTTTTTCTGAAGGATTTAATATACTTTTCATTGCAAATGTATTTCCACCAGCACTTTTTATAAAGTGATAAAAACCTATTGTAGTTTCCATTTTATTTGTATTCGGAACATTTGAACGTTTTTCATAATACTGTTGTATTAATTGTTGTACTGTATTTGTGTCATCATAAGGTATTATATGATTAGCAATAATACAAGGTTGATTATTTACACTTTCCCCTTTGTCAGTTATAATTGATGTAGTGCTATAAGTCCCTTGAATTGCAAGTGTTACTCCAGGAACTACCCCATTTTGAATATAAGCCTTCGCATCAAATTTTGATTTATTATCATTATTATCATCTGTACCAAGTTTTTCAAGTCCTAATATATAGAACTTTTTACTTTTTTCATTTAAAAATGATAATTCTGCATAAATTCGATTGTCACACTCCTGTACTCTAATAACCTTACCATTGATTGAAACAGAATTCATTTGTCTAATTTTAATTGTGTTCATAATTAACACATCCTTTCAATTTTATAAAATTTAAAAAAGTATATAGATTTTCATATAAATACTTTTTTATTTGCTTAAACCAAATATACCACTCAAAAAACAATTTGTCAATAAGAAATTTACAACTTCCAAAATAAACCCATTCAGTAAAGGATAAAAAATTTTTAACTCCCTAAATGTAATGTTTAAAATATTCCATATTTTAACATTACATCGGTCGCTTTTTACTCCGTAAAAAGAAATATACAAAATAAAAAAGTCGTATTAAAATTTTCTATTATTTTAATACGACTAAGCAAATAAAATCATATTTATATGCTCCTCCTTTAAATTTTAAAAAATTTACGGCAAACTTTACAAAAACTTTACATTTTTTCTCTTTTTCTGTTTTTCTTTTTTAAAATTTTTAATTGTATTTATAACTAAATTTTGCTATAATACAAATTAAAGGTAAGACGGCATATAAAACCTTAAACCAGTTTTATTATATCACGTCTTACCTAAAAATTCAAGATTTTAGGAGGATAAACATTATGTTATTTTTAAATAACGACATTATTCTATCCTATGAACCTATTGTAAAAAAAACAAATTTAGGTCAAGGTGATGAATTTATCAAGGCTATTAAACTACAAACTTTAAGTATAATTCCAGAGGAATATAAAAAAATTAAATCTTTAAAAGATTTTCAAAATTTGAAACTAAATTTACAAAATGGGGAATATTATAATTTATTCAAAAAAATAACGAATAAAATAAAAAATTATTCTTCACAAGAAACTTATAATACAATTTTGGAGAATTTATATAAAAGTTTCACCGACTACAATAGGGGGATCGTAGTCCGAAAAGACACATCTCAAACTATGGAAAAATCAGGGCTAGAAAAATTTGCCGAACTTTCTGCAAAAAAGTTTTTGGCAGAAAGTTCGGCAGAAATTTTCGACACGGTTATGGCTAAAAATTTAAAAATTTCACGAGAGATTGTAAATATATTGTCAAACTTGGAAAAATATTTTGCTTTGGGTATTGAAGAAAGAAGATATACGGATGTACCCTTGTGTAAGGCTCTAGGAGAGTATATAAGAGAGGTAACCTTAAAAGAGGGTAAATATATCAAACAGGTTGTAAAAAACGATAAGACAGGCTCTAAAACGTTTTACAGAATGTTTTCAGGCTTCGATACTGAATATAAAGATTTTGTACAAGAGCTTTTAGACCCTAAGATAAAAAATAAATTGGATTTAGACCCTAAAATAACAAAGAAATTGGAAAAATTTGAAGGTTGTGATTTAAAATCTTTAGATGATGAGGATTTGGCAACATATTATTCATTATATGGGGATAAGGGCTTAGGTGCAGATAAAGAGTTTAATTTACTGTTATCTTATCAGTTTTCTAATATGATTGATGATAATTTGTTTATTAATACTTGGATAATACCAGTTGATAACAAAAATCATAATACTAGATTTGATTTAGATGATATTTTAATACGTGTTTTCTGTAGGAGCCGGGGTTGGAGGACCTATAGCTTCTTCTGGATCAGAGTATTATGATGATGGATATGGTTTTGGTTATGGAAGCCGTTATGGTCGTATAGCTTATGATGAAGCAAGGAGAGAAGCATTATTTCTTTCAGATAAAATGGCTTATGAGCTTGGGTTAACTAATGCTCAGTATGAAGCTGTATATGAAATAAATCTAGATTATTTGCTGAATATGCAAGGAGAAAATACTCTTTTTGGTAATTATTGGGCACGTCGTAATAGTGATTTATTCTATGTTTTGGATGCCCGTCAATATAATTATTTTGTAGGCAACGACTATTTCTATCGTCCTGTTTATTGGCGTGACAATAGTTATGCTTATCGGGTTTATAACCGTTATGCAGATAGAAATGTCTTCTATCGTCCTCGTCCTGTTGATTATATGACATATCGTGGTGGGAGAAACAGGCTGGCAGATAGTTATTATGCTGGAAGATTTGGACGTCGTTCAGGACAGCCTATCGTAGTAGACCGTGTAGGTGGATATCAAGAAACTTATCAGAATGGACATACGTGGAGTGAAGCCAAGAGAAGTCCTTCGTATGATCAGCAGGGTCGTAACAGCTTTGGCAATGCGAGTCGTGGTAATTTTAATACTCCGCCTCGTTCATCTAGCCAAGATCCTGTACCTGCACCTCGCCCTTCCAATGGCAGTCAAAGTTCTTTTGGAAATATGTCGAGAGGTAGTTACTCTTCTCCATCTCAGACATATAACCAAAGTTTTGGTGGAGCACGTCAGAGAACAGAGACGTTTCAGCCTACTCCGGGACAATCCAGTAGCACGCGTACTGATGTACCTGTAAACAGAAGTAGTTTTGGTGGACATAGATAATCGTAAATGAAGATTTCAAATATAAATCGTTCAAGGGTAGTCTCTGCTATGGTCAGAGGCTACTTTCATGCTTTTTTTTCGGGTCAAGCTGATGCAATTTTCCCACAGAAGTCTCGTTTAGAAGCGTGTGTTTATAAAAAGCTATTAGTTGCTAGCTTTGATAAATTGGCAACTAATTTTGTATCTGTGCTTTTCCCCATCCTTGTCCGTTTGAATTACTCTGATATAGATGCTGTTACTGAAGATATGAGACGGCGACATTTCTCGGAGGCAACTCCTTCTAAGATATTGTTACGTTATGCCTGCAAGACTAAAGAGTTGTATGAATTCGTGACATCAGAATATCAGAAACAGGTTTATGAACTACTTAATGGACATCTGCAATCTGTTGAGGATTTTTTTGATGATTGTCCAACTCTTTTGGCTGATGATAGTATACCTGTCCCTTTGGCTATTCGTTCAATAGTGCGAGTTCAGATGCAAGCCTATGCGTTGGGGATAACACAAGCTCAAACAGAGATTAACAATCTGCGTCAAACTACAATATATCGCTTGATGCTTTCTGGTATGGTGACATTGTTACATGAGACTCCAGTCAACTTTTCTGATGATAATCTGGAGATGATGTTCAGGCAAGTCTCTTTAAATTCTGATAATTTCGAAAGTCTTATGAACGAGATGAACCAAGCTTATGAGGACTTGGTATAGACAGAGATGTAGCTAGAAGAAGTATTACTATAGTTTTCCTGCATCTCCTAGATAGCTATCTTTAAAGCCAAGAAAATAGAGTACACCATCGAGTCCAATAGTTGTAATATTCTGCTCAGCAGTAGCTCGAACTCGTGGTTTTGCATGGAAAGCAATACCTAATCCTGATTCGGTAATCATTGGTAGGTCATTTGTCCCATCTCCAACAGCAATTGTTTGAGCTAGGTTTACTTTTTCAACCTGCGCTATTAATTTAAGGAGCTCAGCCTTTCTTTTCCCGTCTATAATCTCTCCAAGATATCGCCCAGTAAGTTTATTGTTACTATCAATCTCTAATTCATTAGCATAAACATAATCAATATCATATTTACGTTGTAGATATTCACCAAAATAAGTAAATCCACCACTTAAGATAGCTATTTTATAGCCACATTGTTTTAATATAGTCATCAATCGATCTACACCTTCTGTAATAGGCATTGTCTCTGCAATTTCTTGCATGACGCTCGCATCAAGCCCTTTCAGTAGTGCTACACGTTTGATAAAACTTTCTCTAAAATCAATCTCACCACGCATAGCACGTTCAGTGATTTCTGCTACTTCTTTTCCTACTCCTGCTCGTTTAGCTAGTTCGTTTATACATTCAGTTTGGATAAGAGTTGAATCCATATCAAAGCAGATTAACCTTCGCATGCGTCTGTACATATTATCTTCTTGGAAAGAAAAGTCTATTCCTTGCTCATGACTCATTAGCATTAATTCGGCTTGCATCTCTTCATAATTGTTGGGAGTACCGCGCAGTGAGAACTCTATGCAGGCTCTGACATGCTGGTTCTGCTTGTATATACTCTGGCGGCCTGTGAGTCGACGGATAGAGTCTATATTAAAGCCTTGTGCAGCAATGACCTTTGTTGTTGCCTCGATATTCTTTGCTGATAGTGAGCGCCCAATGATTGTCAAAATATATCTATTCTTCCCTTGGTTGTTTACCCAGCTTTCATATTCCTCGTCAGATACGGGCGTAAAGCCTATGTTTACCCCTAGTTCCGTGGCTTTAAATAGTAGTTCTTTCATAATTTGTCCTGATGACAGTTCATTACTTCGTATTAATATTCCTAATGATAAAGTTGAATGAATGTCAGCCTGGCCAATATCAAAAATATGTGCATTATATTTTGCAAGAATCGTCATGACAGAAGCTATAAGTCCTGGTCTATCTTGTCCTGTTATTCTAATTAGAATCTGTTCCTCCATTAGTTCTGTTCTCTTTTTGATAAATGAATGATTGTAGGCGCAAAAGTAATTCTTTTCTTTGAGGTAGACAACTCATAATTCTTTAAATTATATGATGAGATGTCGAGTTGCATGATAGAGTTTGGTGTTAGCCATTCGCACATTATGTGTTTGCCCTCCACTCTTTATGTGTTTATACTTAACACTGGATGTGCTTGCTATTAGCACAAGATTTATTATGTA
>ERZ773203.1606-NODE-1606-length-11239-cov-41.195994_pt1 | contig 11239 bp, 10 predicted proteins | sample MGYA00580529_ERZ773203 | MGnify/ENA primary metagenome ERZ773203 (study PRJEB29015, sample SAMEA2738176) | human oral metagenome | biome: human oral; feature: human-associated habitat; material: saliva | place: China | collected 2177 ...
GGAAGCAGGCGGGGTACTTCATGGTGATCGCGGCACCCATGTTGCCGTCGACCCACTCCATGGTGCCGCCCTCTTCGACGATCGCGCGCTGGGTCACGAGGTTCAGCACGTTCGTCGACCAGTTCTGGATGGTCGTGTAACGCACGCGCGCGTCCTTCTTCACGAAGATCTCGATGACGCCCGAGTGCAGGGAGTTCTCGTCGTAGATGGGGGCGGTGCAGCCCTCGACGTAGTGAACGTAAGAACCCTCGTCGGCAATGATGAGCGTGCGCTCGAACTGTCCCATGGCCGAGGTGTTGATGCGGAAGTACGCCTGCAGCGGGATCGTCACATGAACGCCCTTGGGGACGTAGACGAAGGAACCGCCCGACCACGCGGCCGTGTTCAGCGCCGAGAACTTGTTGTCGCCGGCCGGCACACACTTGCCAAAGTATTCCTCGAAGATTTCGGGGTACTCACGCAGGCCGGTGTCGGTGTCCGTGAAGATGACGCCCTGGCGCTCCAGGTCTTCCTGGATCTGCTGGTAGACGACCTCGGACTCGTACTGGGCGGCGACGCCGGAGACCAGGCGGGCCTTCTCGGCTTCGGGGATACCCAGGCGATCGTAGGTGTCACGGATTTCCTCGGGCAGGTCCTCCCAGTCGTTGACCTGTCGATCCGTGGGGCGCACGTAGTACTTGAACGCGTCAAAGTCCACGTGAGACAGGTCCGGGCCCCACGCCGGCATCGGCTTGCGCTCGAACAGCTCGAGGGCCTTGAGGCGACGCTCCCGCATCCACTGCGGTTCGTCCTTCACGTCCGAGATAAAACGGACAATTTCTTCGTTAATGCCGGTGGGGACGTCCTTGGAGTAGTCGTCGGAATCGTGCCAACCGTATTCATAACCGCCGATGGACTCGATGATCTCGTCATCGGTCATACGACGGTCCTCAGCGCCCGAGGCGGGTGCCTGCGTCATAGTTGTGTCAACCTCTCGTTCCTAATCGTGTGCTACTTGCGTCGCACATTCCTCGCACCCGGGCGAATGATCGGCATGCCCACCGGGATGTGGGTGGTACATACGTGTCCGCCGCCCGCAAGCGTGGAAAGTCTCTGAACGTGCACGTCGAGGAGTTTGCCAAAGGCAATCGTCTCGGCGTCGCACAGTTGGGGGAAATCCCCCGCCACGTTCTGGATCGGGCAGTGCCCTTGGCACAGCTGAACAGCCAGCGTGCCTCCCCCGATGTCGCGGACGGTCGCGGCGTATCCGTCCTGCGTGAGCGCGTCTGCCAGCGCTTGGGCACGAACCCTGGGATCCGATCCCGCGTCGCGCACGATGGGCGCGTAGCGGCGCTCGATCTCGCGCGAGCGCGCGGCTGCGAAGGATTCGACGGCCTCTTCTCCCCCAACTTGCCCCAGGTATCCTAGCGCCTTGGAGGCCAGGTCGGAGTATCCGTCGGCGAGATGAATGTGGGCGCGCTCGGTGGCCACGTAGTGACGCGCGGGGCGTCCGCGTCCCCGCTTGGAGGGTGCGCCGGGCTCGTGCTCGGCGATCTCCTTCGACTCCAGCAGGAGCGTGATGTGGCGGCGTACCGCGGCCGTCGTCAGGCCCAGGACCTTGGCGATAGCCGAGGCCGTGACCGGTCCCTTTTCAACGATGAGATCGAGCACCTGCTGACGGGTTGTGGCGTCTACTTCTTCAGCCACCTGTCCTCCGCTCCGACACGCATCTCGCGCGCTCCAATCCGTGCTTTTCTCTGGAAAGAAGTCTACGCTAATTTGGATAAAGAGGCGTTGCGAAAAGCGTATCGGAGTGTTACACCACCCACATGTCGAGGGACTTACGGCCTATTATCGGGTAATCAGCGAAGCCAGGGAGCACCCGGCTCCCTCAGCCCCTCCCAGCCACGGCCTCGTGCCGCGTGTGCCGAGAGGATGCCGATGACCGTCGACGGGTTGTGCAGGCGCCCAGCGAGCACCCAGTCCAGGGCGTCAGAGAGCGAGACCCACGCGTACTCCATCGCGGCTTCCTCATCCTCGCGCTCGAAGCTGGTCTCCGTGGCCTCCAGGTCACGCGCGAGGAAGACGCGCAACGGCTCGGTCGAGCCGCCCGGAGAGGTAAAGAAGTCAACGAGCACGTCCCAGCGCGCCGCCTTCAGGTCGGCTTCCTCGGCGAGTTCGCGCTCGGCTGCCACGAGTGAATCCTCGCCGGGAATGTCCAGCAGGCCGGCGGGAATCTCCCACAGGGAGGCGTTCACCGGGTGGCGGTACTGGCGCAGGAGCAGGATCTCCTCGGCGCCCTCCTCGCCGCGCATGACGACGACGGCCACGGCGCCCGGGTGGCGCGTGTACTGACGGACGACGGGTTCCTCGCCCTCGACGACCACGACGTGGTCCTCCACCATGTCCACGATCCGGCCGCTCCACGCAGTCGTGGACTCAGTCACCGTGTGGGGCGTGTGGCGGTCTTCGATCGAGGAGATCTGGTCGGCGGAGAGGAAACGCATCGAAAGTCTCATTCCTTGTGGTCGTTACGTGATGGGTCGACGTCGCGCGCTCGGCGGACTTGTCACCTCGGCGAGGCACCGGGCGTATCGTACCCGGGACGGACCTCAGTATAGTGTCACACCCGAGGTCGTGGCTGGCGTGCGGGTATGGGCGAGCCCCGGCGACCTGGGAGATCGCAGGGGCTCGTGCCGGAGGTGTCAGGTTTACTTGACGGTCGGGATGACGGACTGCGCGCCCGTGCCCACGCCGTAGGCGCGAGCGCCGGTGGCCTTGTGGGACAGGGCCAGTGCCGTGTCGACGGCCGCCAGGGTCGTTCCGACCGAGTCGACGGTCGTGACGGCGGTGCCGGAGGTGCGGATCTGGGCGATCATCGTGTCGCGGCCGGAGCCGTCACCGACGACCACGCCGGAGGTGGTGCCCACTGCCAGAGCCAGTCCGGTCCACGCGTCGGCACTCGCCGGAGCGGACGAGGCCGTGGCGGTCGTCTGCGCGCGAGGACCGATCGCGACGATCGTGGTCGCCCCGCCGACGGGGTCCTCGTCGATCATCATGAGCGGGGTGGACTTGTCGGTGAGAATCTGGCGCAGCAGGTCCGTCTCGGGACCCGTTTCGGTCAGCACCTGAATGATCGCGTGGCCCACGACGCCGTCGGCACTTGCGCCCTTCGCGCCGCTCGAGGACAGGTGAGAGGACAGCGAGGTGGACAGTGTCGAGCGGTACTGGCTCATGGAGGTGGACTGCCAGTTGTCGGTCAGGCTGACGCGGCCGACGACGGAGGCACCCGCGTCAGTCAGGGTCGAGCGAATGGCGGACACGTCGTCCTCGGAAGCACCCGGCAGGACGACCAGGGCGATCTTCGAGCCGGACAGCGAACCGGTGAGGGTCGAGGAGGCCAGAGCCTTCAGGCCCGCGGCCTCGGCGTCCGCCTGCGCGCTCAGCGCCGGGTCGGAACTCGCAGCCGAGGAGGAGGGATTCATGCCCGTGTTGATCGTGCGCTGCAGCGGGCCGGCGCCCAGGACGACGCCGACGGCCAGCGCGATGAAGATCCCGATGATCGAGACGACGTGGTAGCGGAAGTTAATCATTGGGCTCCTCCAGCAGCATGCGTGAGCGACGAGAACAAAGACGTGATCGGGTACAGCAGGTCATTGCCCCACGGGGTGGACCACAGAGCCACTCCCATGAGAACGAGCGCGACGAGCGCGAGCATCACAAGGGTCCAGCCGCGCGGGCGGGGACGGAACGTGGCCGCGACTGCCGGGGCACCAATCAGACGCGAACCGCACGCCAGGCGAGAGAAGAACGCGGGTGCGACCAGGGACCGTCCAGCGTCAACCAACTCGGCCTCGCCGTAGGACACGCCTGCGGTGACGATGGCGCTTGCGTGCGAGTGTGCGGCGACGACCATGGCCGCGTCGAGCGAGGAGCCCGACATCGTGACGGACGAGTGAACGATGCCCATACGGTCCAGGCGCTGGGCACCGGGAGCCAGGCCGTCGCCGCCGACGCGCACGATGAAGCAGCCAGCCTTGCGGATGGCTTTCTCGCTCATCAGTTCGGCGTCGCCGATGACTGCGTCGAGAGGCAGACGCGCCTTCAGGGCGACGTCCGCTCCCCCGTCCACGGCGACGACGTAGGGCGCGGCTTCGGCGCGCCAGCGGGCCAGCGCGCGCAGCTGCTTGGCGGCATCCGAGGCGTCCGTGACCAGCAGGATCGGCCGATCTGCCAGACCCGGCAGCTCCGGGACGCCCTCACCGCGCAGGACGGTCGGGCCGTCCTTGGCCAGGTAGTCCTCAATCGCGCCTTCGAAGCCGGCGAAAAGGGCGGCCGAGTCCGCGACCTCGATCGCCAGATCCTCGTCCTCGACGCGGTTGCCGGTGGCAATCAGGGTGCCCTCGAGCAGGACCTTGCTGCCCGTGACCGTGACTTCCTGGCCTTCGCGCAGGGACATGACGTCCTGGCCCAGGTCGTCCACGAGAAGGATGCCGGCGTCGAGGATGAGCCGGGGACCCAGGGCGGCGACGCGTCCCGTCAGCGACGGCTGGGCGTTCAGTACCGCTGCTGGGCCTGCGGCCACCAGCGCTGCGGCACTGTCCCTGTCCAGGTCGGCGACGTTAATGACGGCGATGTCGCCGCTCTCCAGGCGCGTCGCGAGGTGCTTGGGTCGGTCGTCAATACGAACCCGCCCCGTGCGGGCGCTTGCTGTAGTTGAACGTGTGTCACTCATCCCTGCGATTGTGACACGGCGGAGGCCAGGACGCGCGAGGCGTGGCGGCGCGCCGCCTGCGAGTGCGGATCCCCACCCATCATGCGGGTGAGCTCAGCCTCACGGTCGGTGCCCGTGACCTCGCGGACGTTCGTCGTGCCGTCGTTCTTTTCGATGACGAGGTGTTGGTCGCCAAAAGCCGCAACCTGCGCCAGGTGGGTCACGACGATGACCTGGCGGCTGTCTGCCAGGCGCTTGAGACGTGCGCCCACCTCCGTTGCCGTCTGGCCGCCGATACCGGCGTCGATCTCATCGAAGATGAACGTCGACGAGGCCTCGGTGCGTCCCAGCATCAGCTCCAGAGCGAGCATGACGCGCGATAGCTCGCCGCCGGAGGCACCCTGTCCGAGCGGGCGCGCGGGCGCGTGCGGGTGCGGCTGGAGGCGGAACACGACCGTTTCGCAACCGTGGGAGGTCGGCTTGGTGGGCTCCAGGTCGATGTGAAGGGTTGCGTCAGGCATCGCCAGGGCGTGGATCTCCTCGTTGACGCCCTTGGCGAGCTCACGGGCCAGGCGTGTGCGCGCCTTCGTCAGGCGCGCACCGACGTCGAGGACGAGGCGCTGGGCCGCCGCGAGCTCGCGCTCAACGACCTCGGGGTCCGAGGCCGGGGCGCAGAGTTCCTCCAGGCGCGCGTGGGCCTGTGTGGCCCACACCAGCAGGGACTCGATGTCGGCCGCCCGGCCGCGCAGCGTGTCCTTGATGGCAGCCCTGCGCGCGTGAATCTGCGCGAGTCGCTCAGGGTCCGCATCCAGGCGAGACAGGTATGCGGACACGTCGTCGGCCAGCGCGTCCAGTTCGAGGGCCTGACTGCGCGCCCGCGCCGCGAACTCAGCCACGGCCTCGTCGAATCGCGCGGCGTCGTCGAGCTGAGCGTAGGCGCTGCGCGCGGCCTCGACCGCGCCCGAAAAGTCGCCGCGGTCGTCTCCCTTGAGGTAGCCCAGCGCCACGCCCATGAGCGCACGCAGGTCCTCCACGTTGGCGAGCCGGGACGCTTCGCGGATCAGGTCCTCTTCCTCGCCGACCTGGGGATCCAGCGCCTCGATCTGTTCGAGGGCAGCGCGCAGGTCCTCGCGCTCCTCCTCGCGGTCGCTGGCGTCTCCACGCAGCGAATCGAGGCGATGTTTGATCTCCACGGCGGCTCGAAAAGCCTCGCGATACTCCTGCACGAGCGAGGCATGGGTGGCGCCGCCGAACTGGTCGAGGGCGCGGCGTTGGGCGGCCTCCCCCGTCAGACGAATCTGGTCTGCCTGACCATGGATCGTCACCATCGAGCCGACGATCTCGGAGAGCGCGGAGGCGGGTACCGGGCGTGAGCCCAGGTGCGCGCGAGACCGTCCGGCCGCACGCACCGAGCGCCCCACGATCAGCTCGCCGCCCTCGACGATGCCGCCAGCCTCCTCCACGCGGGCCGAAATCTGGTCGCCGACCGTGAAGATACCGTCGACCGAGAGGCGGTCGGCCCCGCTGCGTACAAGCGCCGCGTCCGCGCGCGCACCGAGGAGCAGCTGCAAGCTCGAGAGCACCATCGTCTTACCCGCGCCGGTCTCGCCGGTCACGACGATCAGGCCGGGGCCGAAGTCCACGTGCGCCGACGCAATCACGCCGAGGTTGGCGATATCGAGAGACTCAATCACCGCGGGCCATCCCTCCACCCGCGCACGGGAAGATTGAACTTGCGAACCAGACGCGCCGAGAAGGGAGTGTCATCGACGCGAACCAGCTGGACCGGCGAGGACCCCACGCGCGCGCGAACGATGCCACCCGCAGGCACAGTCATGCGGCGCAGGCCATCGCACCACATTTCGGGCGCCGTCCACATGTCGTCGAGCACGACGATCTCCACGCAGGCCGACGGCCCCACGACGAGCGGGCGCGTAAACAGGCCGTGCGCGGCCAGCGGGGCGACGACAATCGCCTCGGTATCGGGCCACACGACGGGGCCGCCCGCCGAGAACGAGTACGCCGTCGAGCCCGTGGGCGTCGACAGGATCATGCCGTCCGCACCGTAAGTCGACACTTCCTGGCCATCCACCACGAGCGCGAAGTGCACCGGGTGGGCGACGTCCGTGTGCATAATGACGGCCTCATTGAGCGCCCAGTCCGAGGCCTTGGAACCGTCCGTGCGCTCCATCGTGACATCCAGCGTCATGCGCCGTTCCACCGTGAAGTCGCCCTGCGCGATCTTGCGCGCCAGGTCGCCCGTGCCCGTCGAGCCGAGCTCCGTCAGGAAGCCCATGTGCCCGGCGTTGACGCCGAGCAGGGGCACGCCCAGCGCACGCGCGCTCGAGGCGGCCACCAGAAAGGTGCCGTCGCCGCCGATCGACAACACCATGTCGATGCCGCCCGAGGACGCGTCCTCGACGACCTCAATGCCGTGTTCGGCCAACGCATGCGTCAGCGTCACAGCGCTGGTCACGGCGTTCGTTCGGTTGCGGTGACGCACCATGAGGACACGTGTCATGACTTCCTCCCTGCGGGGCCCTCGGCGACGGCGCGACGGATGTAGTCCGTCAGCTCATCCGCCTTGATCGGATCGGGGTACGCGCGACGCATGAACAGGAAATACTCGACGTTGCCGGAGGGGCCGGGCAGCGGCGACGCCGCGATGGCCGCGATGTCGAGACCCAGACCCATCGCGCATCGAGCAACGTTGTCGACAGTCTCAACGTGGTGCTCCGGATTGCGCACCACTCCCCCGTGGCCCAGCCGCTCCTTCCCGATCTCAAACTGCGGCTTGACCATGAGCAGGAAGTCCGCGTCGGGGGCGGCCGCTCCCACCAGCGCGGGCAGGACGAGGGTGAGCGAAATGAAGGACATGTCGCCCACGACGAGGCCTGGGGCGGGCGCGACCGATGCAGGGTCCAGGGTGCGCACATTGGTACGATCATGGACCTCCACGCGGGGGTCCGACTGAAGCTTCCACGCAAGCTGGCCGTAGCCGACGTCGACGGCGACGACGGATGCCGCGCCCCGACGCAGCAGCACGTCGGTGAAGCCACCCGTGGATGCGCCGGCGTCCAGGCACCGGCGGCCTTCAATGAGGGGAGCCTTCTCGCCGAGGGCATCCAGGGCGCCCGCGAGCTTGTGCGCGCCGCGCGAGACGTACTCGGGGTCGTCGGATTCTTCGACGACGATGGCTTGAGCGGGGTCCATCTGACGCGCGGGCTTGAGGACCACCTGGCCGTCGAGTTTGACGCGTCCCTCCTCGACCATCTGCGCGGCGGCCGAGCGCGACTTCGCCAGGCCTCGGCGCACCAACTCCGAATCAATCCGTCGCAGTTTCACGCGGTGTCCCTCTCCTGCTCACGCGCTCCGACGCGGCCCGCGGGAACGTGCGCTCCCGCGGGCACGTCGGCTGACAGCGCCCGCCGCAGGTCGGCCTCGATGGCCTCGAGCGTCGAGATTTGCATCGTGGCGCCGAGTTCATCGAAGCCGACCAGGCGGGCGGCCGTCTGTTCATGAAGGGCCATCAGGCCTCGTCGTCCATGTCGGCCGTGGCCTCAAGCAGCGCCTCGAGTTCCTCCTCACCGGGCAGGAAGGCGGGGGTCTGTGCGCTGGGCTCGGGCAGCTCATCGGCGGCCGCACCCTCGGAGTACTCCTCCTCGGAAGAGGGTTCCTCGATGACAGGCTCGGGCGCGACCACGATGCCGGCGGGGTCGTCGTTGTCGACGACGGTGATCTCGGGGCAGGTCACCGGGTTACCGGAGCCGTCCGCCCACTCCCAGGCCGCCGCGGCGAGCGCGCGGTAGGAGTCGATGGAGATCGTGACATCGTCGGTAAGCTCAACCTCGTCGAGTGTGAGCACGCCGGCGCGCGTCACCTTGGCAACCTGCGACAGACCGCAGGTCCAGGTGCCGTCACGGTGATGCTTGGGAGCAGGGTGGGCCTCGAGCAGGCCGCGCATATCAATCGCCAGGTAGGCGGGACGCTGGCCTCGGGGGGCGCGCAGGACCGCGCGAGCCTGGTGGACGCCGGTCAGGACGTGCATCGCGGGCACGCCAGCTGCGACGGCGCCCATGATGTCGGTCTCGAGGCGGTCGCCCACAGCCATCGGGTTCTTCGCGCCGACGAGCTCGCTCGCGCGGCGGTAGATGCCAGGCTCGGGCTTGCCACCGGCGGTGGGACGCTTGCGGGTAGCGTGCTGGATCGCGCGCACCAGCGAACCGTTGCCCAGGGCCTGCCCGCGCTCGACAGGAAGCGTCGCGTCGAGGTTGGAGGCGTAGAAGGCTGCGCCGCGCTCGATCGCAAAGGCCCCCTCGGACAGGAGGGCCCAGTTGACCTCCTTATCGAGGCCCTGAACGACGGCGGCAGGCTCGTCGTCGGCGGAATCCACGAGCACGAAGCCTTGCTCCTCGAGGGCGAGGCGCAGGCCGGCGCCGCCGAGCACGAACACCTTGGCGCCTTCTTCGAGCTCCTCGGCCATGATCGCGGCGATGTCCATGGCCGACGTCATGACCATTTCGGGGGTCGCCTCGAAGTCCATACTGTTGAGCTTGTCGGCAACCTGCTGAGGGGTGCGCATCGCGTTGTTCGTGACAAACGCGGAGGTCATGCCCATCGTACGTGCCTCGATCACGGAGGCGGCCGCGTGCTCGATGCGCTCGTCGCCGGACCAGGCGGTGCCGTCCAGGTCAAGCAGCGCGCAGTCGAACTCCTCAGCCAGGGCGGTCTCGCAGCCGCGCAGCGGGGAGCGCTTGTTGTCAACGTCGGCGTCCTGGTACAGGGCGACGTCGATGATGTCGGTGTCCTCGACCTCGGCGGGCATCTCGGCGATGACGGCCTCGGCTTCCTCGGTGCGGCCCAGTTCGGTCAAGCGCTCGGCCTTGACCTCCATGAGGCGGCGGCGCAGCTCGTCGTCAGCCGAAGCCGGCAGCACGGCCAGCGCGTCGTCGACGATCACGAGGCCGACGTCGGACTGTCCCAGGTCGGCACGCGCGCCGGAGGAAACGAGCACGAGCTCAACCTGCTCGGCCAGCTCAAGGGACGAGGCATCGGTGGCGTCGATGATGTCGACAGCCTTGTCGGGGTGGCCCAGCCCGCGCTCGGCATCGGCCTCAACGGCGCGCAGCGACTCGTCGCCGCGCATACGGCGCACGGCGCGAACCTCGCGCAGCGCCTCCTCATATCGGCCCGAGGCATACGCGGTCAGAGCGGCGGCCTCGCGGACAACGTCGACGCGGCCGGCGCGGCTCACGGCAGCCTGCGCATGCTGGTAGGCGGCCTCAGGGTCGAGGTCGATCAGCTGGCCAGCCATCACGAGGTGGCGGGCGACGATGTCGCGGTTCGGACCGGACAGCGTCATGAGTGCGCGCGCGGCATCGCCATCAAGCTCGGAGGCGCTCACGCCGGCAGGAATCGTCGGCTCATTCGCGTTGGGGGACACATACTCGTCGGTCGACGAGTAGTTCTGGTAGTTGGCGTCCTTGCGGCGGTCGTTGCCACGAGGGCCACGAGCGTCACGCTCAAACCGGCCGCCGTCGCGGCGATCGTCGCGAGGGGCGCCACGTCGGTCGTCTCGACGCTGGTAACCACCGCGTCCGCGATCCTCGAAACCACCACGGCGATCATCACGACGCTGGAAACCACCACGATCATTGCGACGATCATCGCGACCACCGAACTCACGGCGCTCACCATCACGACGCTGGAAGTCACGCTCACCATCACGACGATCATCACGACGGAAACCACCACGGTCATCACGACGCTGATAGCCACCGCGACGATCATCACGGTTATCGAATCCACCGCGTCCGCGGTCCTCGAAACCGCCACGGCGATCGTCACGGTTCTGGTAACCGCCGCGATCTTCACGGCGGTCGTTGCGATCGCGCCACTGAGGCTGACGCTTTGAGTAGTCACCACGGCCGAATCCGCCGCGTCCCTGAGTCTCTTCTGCCATGGTGCTAAACCTCTATTCCTGCGCGCGAAGGCGCTCTTGTCTGTGGTGCGCGTACAGCGCGTTCAACCACCCAAGTTTAGACGACATTTCCACAGGTCGTGGGGGTGTGGGTGTGAAACGAGAGGGACGGCACGCTTGTGGCGGGCCGTCCCTGTCGGTTTTGTTGTGTTGTGGCGGTGTCCTACTCTCCCACAACCCATCGGTTGCAGTACCATCGGCGCTGCCGGGCTTAGCTTCCAGGTTCGGAATGTTGCTGGGCGTTTCCCCGGTGCTGTGACCACCACAAGATTATTCGTTCAACACCATCCCCCGCCCCGTGTTTTGGTGGGGGTGTGGGTTGATCGTGGTTTGTATAGTGGTTGCGGCTGTTTTGCTTCGCTGTTGTTTTGTCACCCGAACGGTTTGTTTGGGTGGTTGTTTAGTGTTGGCCCATTAGTACCAGTCGGCTCACGAGCACCTTGCGGTGCTTCCACCTCTGGCCTATCTACCCGCTAGTCTGGCGGGGGCCTCTCACCCCACAGGGGGGCGTGGAAACCTCATCTTGAAGCAGGCTTCCCGCTTAGATGCTTTCAGCGGTTATCCCT
>ERZ773203.1607-NODE-1607-length-11233-cov-23.601449_pt1 | contig 11233 bp, 9 predicted proteins | sample MGYA00580529_ERZ773203 | MGnify/ENA primary metagenome ERZ773203 (study PRJEB29015, sample SAMEA2738176) | human oral metagenome | biome: human oral; feature: human-associated habitat; material: saliva | place: China | collected 2177 ...
TGACAATGTTCAAACCAAACTTACCACCAAGCATATCCATCACTTGGTCAGCTTCTCCTTTACGAAGAAGACCGTGGTCTACAAAGATACAGATCAATTGATCGCCGATGGCTTTTTGAAGGAGAACCCCAACAACAGAAGAGTCAACACCACCTGAAAGACCAAGAAGGACACGTTTGTCTCCGACGGTTTCACGGATTTTTTTGATCTGCATGTCAATGAAGTTGTCCATGGTCCAGTCACCTTTAGCCCCACAGATGTTCAAGGCAAAGTTACGCAAGATGTCATAACCGTGAACAGAGTGACGAACCTCAGGGTGGAATTGGATTCCGTAGATTTTCTTGTCTGGATTTTCAATCGATGCAAATGGACAGTCAGCAGAAGTACCAGTGCGGATAAAGTCAGCCGGAATTTCTGTAACAGCATCTCCGTGACTCATCAAGACCAACTGTTTGTCTGGTGTACCAGCAAAAAGAGCTGAAGATTCTGTCAAAGTTAGTTCAGATTGACCATATTCGCGGTTACCAGCATCACCTGCAGGAACGACCTTCCCGCCCAATTTATGGGTCAACAATTGCATTCCGTAACAGATTCCAAGGATTGGAATACCGAGTTCGAAAATTTCAGGATCGATATCAAAAGAACCTTCCTCGTATACAGAGTTTGGTCCGCCTGAAAGAACGATTCCAACTGGATTGATTGCACGAACTTCATCAGCAGAAATCTTATGGCTCTTCAACTCTGAGAAGACACCAATTTCACGAATCCGACGTGAAATAAGCTGATTGTATTGGCTACCGTAGTCAAGCACGATGATTTTTTCAACATCATGCAAATCAGTTGATAGGTTTGTCATCTTATCCCCTTCTTAAAGAAATTTACTTTTCTCTATTCTAACACAAAAGCCTTGTCTTTACCAATCTCTGATTGAAGAATTAGGAATTTTACGCTACAATAGAGATAACACAGAGAAAGAGCAAGGTTATGATTCCAGCTTACATTCAAATTCATGATCAGATTAAGTCTGAGATTGATCAAAAAATATGGAAAATCGGGGAGCGTCTTCCCAGCGAACGCGATCTAGCTGAGAAATTTCAAGTGAGTCGGATGACGCTTAGGCAGGCTATTACCCTTCTGGTTGAAGAAGGAGTGCTTGAAAGACGAGTAGGAAGTGGCACCTTTATCACCAGCACGCGCGTCCAAGAAAAAATGCGAGGCACAACCAGTTTTACAGAAATTATGAAATCGCAAGGCAAGGAACCTTCTAGCCAAGTGATTTCTTACCGGAAAACCATTCCTAGCCTCCAAGAAGTGGACAAATTGGGCATTGATAAGACAGAGACCATCATTCGGATGGAGCGGGTCCGGTATGCCGATGGGATCCCTGTTGTTTATGAAGTGGCCTCTATTCCAGAGAAATTTATTAAGAATTTCAATCGAGAAGAGGTAACCAGCCATTTCTTCCAAACCTTGGAGCGTCATGGTTATAAGATTGGAAAGTCGCATCAGACCATCTATGCGCGATTGGCCAAGGATAAGATTGCGGAGTACTTACAGATTTCAAAAGGGCAGGCTATTTTAGGTCTGACACAGGTTTCCTATTTTGAAGACGGGACTGCTTTTGAGTATGTAAAAAGTCAGTATGTCGGTGAGCGGTTCGAATTTTATTTGGAAAACAACTAAGCTCGCAATTCACAGTAATAAAAAAACTCTTCAAATGTGTGAGAGGCTCACTCTCTTTGGCATTTGGGGGCTTTTTTTAGGTTAAAGTTATTCTTTCTAAATAGTGATAGTAAAGGCAACATTGAAAATTTTTAAAAAAATTTTATTTTTTCTTCAATTTTTGATTTTTTTTTACGAATTAATAGATAGAAGCAGGTTTTAAAGCTTAAATAAGAGATATAAGGCAGGAAAAAATGAAAAAAATAAAAATTGATGTGGTAGCTGTTCCCTTGAGTGGGCATCTGTACCCAACTTTAAATCTCGTTAAACCCTTATTAGATGATCCAACTATGGAAATCCGAGTTTTCACAGGACCTCAGAAAAAGGCCGTTGCTGAAAGTCTCGGGTTCACAGTCGTTCCAATTCTAGAGGACAAAGTAGAAGAATTTGAACGTGCGGCTAATAATGATAAAAAACACAATCTATTTTCAGCTTATCGGCAATTGTCTAGGAGTCTTGATTTGATTAATCATGTATCGGATCAATTGCTAGAGGAGTGGCGTGTCAACCGTCCAGATATTGTCATTGCTGACTTTATCACTCTATCAGCTGGTTTTGTGGCAGAACAGTTAGAAATTCCTTGGATTACCACCATGGCAACCCAATTTGCAATCGAAACTCCTTATGGTCCTCCTTGCTTCTTCGGAGGGATGGGAGTAGCGCGCACGAAGAAGCAAGAGAAGATCCAAGCACTATGCCGTAAACTCACGCGCATTGGAAAATACTGTGGCGCTTTCCTCTTACGCAAACGCTTAAAACGTTACAATTTCAAGTTGTACAATCAGAATGGAGTGGAGACCATCTACTCTCCTTATGCCATCTTTGGAATTGGTATGATGGAGCTGGAGTTAAAAACACACTTCCCTCATCAATATGCCTGGCTTGGCCCTCTGGGAACTTCTCTTGAGAAATCAGAAGATTATCCTTTAGATCTCAGTCCTTACGAGGACAAGACGAAGGTCCTCGTGACTTGTGGAACTCAGTTGCCTTGGGCAAAAGAGAACTTGCTAGAACAAACCAAGCATTTGGCCAAAGATCATCCAGAATGTCACTTTTTCGTCACCTTAGGAGATGGGGCAAAGGAATTCTCTGAAGAAGAAGTAGCGCCAAATGTGACGCTCGTATCTTATCTGCCCTACAAAGAATATATTCCGCAGATGGACTATGTCATTCACCATGGAGGAGCTGGAATCTTTTATCAGTGTATTGAATTTAAGAAACCAGCCTTGATCTTGCCACATGATTATGACCAATTTGACTATGCGATTCGAGGAGTAGAAGCAGGAATTGCTTTTCAAGCTCATCGCAATCGCACCGAAGAGATTCAAGCAGGTTTCAATGCCCTATTAGAAAAAGAATCTTGGGAAAAGTTAGAGAGACTAAACAAACTTTCAAAAACCTACAAGCCGTTGGATACCTTTGAGTTTGAGATTCAACGGTTATTAAGACGTGGAACGGATGGAAAACTATGAAAATTCTTGTAACAGGTGCGACTGGCTTCCTTGGAAAATATGTGATTGATGAGTTATTGGAACACAACTATTCCATTGTAGCCTTTGGCCGAAATGAAAAAATTGGGAAGACTCTGGAAGGTGAGCGCGTCCAATTTATCAAAGGGGATTTGAGCTCTATTGAGGAATTAAGACAAGCCTTTCAGTCTGTTGATGCTGTGGTTCATGCAGGGGCTATATCTTCCGCTTGGGGACCTTGGAAGGCCTTCTATCAGGCGAATGTAGTTGGTACTCAAAACGTCCTTGACTTGTGCCGTGAATATGCGGTAAAACGCTTGGTTTACGTTTCTTCTCCTAGTATTTATGCAGCTGGAAAAGACCAATTTAACATCAAGGAAAGCGATGCTCCAAAAGAAAATCACCTCAACAATTATATCCGAAGCAAATTGGCGTCTGAAAAACTTTTTTCTGACTATCCAGATGTGCCAAGTATCATCTTACGTCCTAGAGGATTATTTGGTGTGGGGGATACCAGTATTTTGCCTCGTGTCTTACGCCTCAGTCGAAAAATTGGAATTCCTTTGATTCGAGGAGGAGAGCAGCTCATGGATATGACCTGTGTGGAAAATGTTGCCCTAGCCATTCGCTTGGCTCTGGAAGCAAAAGAAGCACACGGGCAGGTTTATAATATTACAAATGGGGAACCAAAGACCTTTAAGTATTTGATCGAAACCACACTAAAAGGATTGGGAGAATCGATTCGCTATCGGAAAATTCCAGCAGGTCTTGTAGCAGGTGCGGCCTATAGCCTTGAAGGAGTGTATCGATTATTCCATCTGAAAGCCGAACCTCCATTGACTCGCTATACCTATTATCTCCTTCGATATAGCCAAACCCTCGATATTCAAAAGGCCCAAACCGAACTTGGCTACTATCCAAAAATGACTATTGAAGAAGGGATTGACAACTATGTCCAACATGATCAAGCACATTGATTATTTTCCAGCAGGCTATTGTAGCAGTCATTCTGGTCTCTTATTTAAAGGAATTCCAAATGAAAAAATGCAATTTCCTGCAGGTGTCTTTTTGATTCATCATCGTGAAAAAGGCTATATTTTGTACGATACCGGCTATCACTACGAGATTAAGAAAAAAGCTCGGTATTTCTGGTACCGTCTAGCCACCCCAATGCAGATGAAAAAAGAAGACCAGATCGATTATTTATTGCAAGAGCGGGAGATTGATCCAGCATCCATTTCCTATGTGATTCTTTCGCATTTGCACCCTGATCATCTTGGCGGAGCAGCACTTTTTCCAAATGCTCATTTCTTTGTCACTCAGGAAGTCTATGAGGTGTACCAAAAACCGAAATTCAAAGATTTGATTTTTAAAGAGTTTCTTCCAGCTGATTTTAAAGATCGAGTGACTTGTCTCAAAGCAGATCAAAGACATCCTGCATTCCCCTATCGCCCGACCTCGGATCTTTTTGGAGATGGGAGCATTCTTGTTTCGTCCATCGATGGACATGCGAGAGGGCAAGGCTGTCTTTATCTGGATGAGCTCAAGCTCTTTATTGGGGCGGATCTTTCTTGGGGAGTAGACCTCTTGCCTTTCACACGGCAAATGCGTCTCATTCCTTCCTTGGTTCAGGATGATAAGAAGGCTTATTTAAAAGGAGCTGATTTGCTGGAAACACTCTTGCAAGATGGTATTCAAGTTGTGGTTAGCCACGACCCGCAAGAACGGATTGAAAGGATTTTAAATGAAAAAAACAGTCTTTCTGAAAACCTTTATTGAAACCAGATGGTGCCACCGATTCCGTTCAAAAGAGGCCTTGAAGCGATACCAAGATAAGCAATTGGCACGCTACCATGCTTTTATCACCTCTCAGTCCCCCTATTTTCAAACCCATTCTCCCAAATCCTTTGGAACCATGGATAAAACCTTCATGATGACACATTTCAATGAACTCAATACCCTAGGGGTGGATCGAGATCAGGCTTTAGAGATGGCGATTCGCGGAGAACAAACACGAGATTTTACTGAGATGAATGGAGAAGTAGCAGTAGGCTTATCTTCTGGAACTTCCGGCCACCGAGGAGTCTTTGTCACCACAGAAAAAGAGAGAAGTATGTGGGCTGCAGCGATCTTAGCCAAGATGCTACCGAAAGGAAAACTGTTTGGTCATCGCATTGCCTTTTTCTTACGAGCGGACAATGAACTTTATCAAACCATTAATTCAGGCCTGATTCGCTTAGAATATTTTGATATTTTCAAGGATAGCAAGGAGCATTTAGAGCGTCTCAAAGACTATCAACCAACCATTGTGGTTGCACCAGCTTCAACCTTGATTGAGTTAGCCAACTATGTCAGCAATCAGCAACTTGCGATTCAACCCGTCAAGGTCGTTTCTGTCGCAGAGATCCTAGAAGATCGAGATGCTCAGATCATCGCCAAAGCTTTTCAACTAGACAAGCTTGATCAGGTCTACCAAGCGACAGAAGGATTTTTAGCTTGTACCTGTTCAGAAGGCAATCTACATCTCAACGAAGATATTTTGTATGTCGAAAAAGAGTATCTAGATGATAGCCGCTTTTATCCGATTATTACGGATTTCAAACGAACCAGTCAACCCATCTATCGCTACCGCCTCAATGATATTTTGGTGGAAGAAAAGTCTCCTTGCCCTTGCGGTTCCGTCTTTACTCGAATCGCAAAGATCGAAGGACGATCAGATGATATCTTCTATTTCAAAAAAGACGATGGCAGTAGCCAAATGATCTATCCGGATTTTATTCGACGGTGTATTCTCTTTGTCGAAAATATTCAGGACTATCAAGTAACTCAGTTGACAGATGGATCCATTACCATTGCCTTGAGTCACCGGACAGAGTCTATGGAGCAAGCGATTTTTGCTCAATTTGAACTCTTAGCTCAGCAGAAACAATTCATTCTCCCAAGTATTCAATTTATCGATTACCAATGGGACCCAACACGTAAATTAAAACGTGTTCAACGACTTCAATAAAAGGAGAATCCTATGACTACTGTAAAAAGACATTTGCAAATTAAAGGCTATGGAACAGCGCTTCCAGCTCATACGGTAACTTTCAAAGACCAGACTCGTTACCGCGTGAAAGAAGGAGAAGAAACACAGATTGATCTTGCAGCGCGTGCGATTGAAGCGGCTTTAAACCATGCGGGCCTTAAAATGACAGACATTGACTGCCTGGTTTCGGCTAGTGCGGTTGGTGTTCAGCCCATTCCTTGTACAGCAGCTCTGATCCATGAGCGCGTGGCCAAGGGACTGACGATTCCTGCTATGGATATTAATACCACTTGTACCAGTTTTGTATCTGCTTTAAGCACTGTTTCTTATCTGATTGAAGGTGGAGAATACCGTCGGGTTCTGATTGTATCTAGTGAAGTAGGAAGCCTAGGGCTGAATCCTAAACAAAAAGAAAGCTTTGAACTGTTTAGCGATGGAGCTGCAGCCTTTATTTTTGAAGCAACAAAGGAAGATAAAGGAATCATTGCCAGTATGCAACGTACCTGGTCTGAGGGAGCTCATGATACCGAAATTCGTGGTGGTTTGACAGCTTATCATCCGAAATTGTACTCTGAAGCAACAAAGACGGATTTCATGTTTGACATGAAAGGGAAGAAGATCCTTTTACTTTCTGCCCGTGTTATTCCAGAAATGTTCCAAGAATTCCAAGAAAAATCAGGCATTTCTAAAGATGCTGTAGACTATATTATTCCCCACCAAGCAAGTCGCGCTTTGCCACTCGTCATGGACAAATTGGGAGTTAGCAAAGACAAGTACCTCAATATTGTCAGTGATTATGGAAATATGGTTTCAGTAGCCGTACCTTTCGGCCTAGCCTATGCACTGGATCATGGCTATGTGAAGGAAGGAGATACCATCTTCTTGATGGGAACTGCAGCAGGGATGACAGTCAATATGTTGGCACTGAAACTTTAATGACAGATCCTCTTATTTCAAGCTCAAAAAGCATCAAGTCCCGCTAGTCTTTAGCGGGCTTTTTTGATATAATGAAAGGTATGGAAATTGAGAAAACCAACCGAATGAATGCGCTCTTTGAGTTTTATGCAGCGCTCTTGACGGACAAGCAGATGAACTACATCGAGCTCTACTACGCAGATGACTACAGCTTGGCTGAGATTGCAGAAGAGTTTGGAGTGAGCCGTCAAGCGGTCTATGACAATATTAAACGTACAGAAAAGATTTTGGAAGATTACGAAATGAAACTCCATATGTATTCCGATTACATTGTACGCAGCCAGATTTTTGATCAGATTTTAGAACGCTATCCGGAAGATACTTTTCTACAAGAGCAGGTTGAAATTTTATCAAGCATTGACAATCGGGAGTGATTATGGGCAGTCTCGTCATTTATCAAGGAATACCTTGCAAACTATTAGTCGCAGAGGAAGTATTTCCTACTCGACTACAGATTATCTCGCCCAATGATATCTCCAAAGCTATGCAAATAGGTTTTAGCTGTTGGGGATATCCAAATGAAATCATGAAAGAAGTCACACCCGAAGAACTAGAATATTTGCAACATTTCGGACGATTTCCACTGAATTGAAAAAATAGGAGAAAATAATGGCATTTGAAAGTTTAACCGAACGTTTACAAAACGTCTTTAAAAATCTTCGTAAGAAAGGGAAAATCTCTGAAGCGGATGTCCAAGAGGCAACCAAAGAGATTCGTCTAGCCCTCTTAGAGGCCGACGTTGCCCTTCCTGTTGTAAAAGACTTCATCAAACGGGTCCGCGAACGGGCTGTAGGGCATGAAGTCATCGAAACCTTGAACCCTGCCCAACAAATCGTGAAGATTGTTGATGAAGAATTGACAGCGATTTTGGGTTCAGAAACAGCAGAAATTATCAAATCTCCAAAGATTCCAACTATTATCATGATGGTCGGTCTTCAAGGGGCTGGTAAAACAACTTTTGCGGGTAAATTGGCCAACAAATTGGTCAAGGAAGAAAACGCACGTCCTTTGATGATTGCGGCCGATATCTATCGTCCAGCAGCCATTGACCAGTTGAAGACTCTTGGTCAGCAGATCAATGTCCCTGTCTTCTCACTTGGTACAGAAGTCCCTGCAGTAGAGATCGTTCGTCAAGGTTTGGAGCAGGCGAGAGCCAATCACAATGACTATGTCTTGATCGATACGGCTGGTCGTCTGCAAATCGATGAAAAACTCATGGGCGAATTGCGCGATGTCAAAGCCCTTGCTGAGCCAAACGAAATCCTCTTGGTTGTCGATGCCATGATCGGTCAAGAAGCGGCCAATGTGGCGCGTGAGTTCAATGAACAACTCGAAGTAACCGGGGTCATTTTGACCAAGATCGATGGGGATACCCGTGGTGGTGCAGCCCTTTCTGTCCGTCAGATTACTGGGAAACCAATCAAGTTCACTGGTACTGGTGAAAAAATCACTGATATCGAAACCTTCCACCCAGACCGTATGTCTGGTCGGATCCTCGGTATGGGGGATATGCTGACGCTGATCGAGAAGGCTTCTCAAGAATACGATGAGAAACGTTCCCTTGAACTCGCTGAGAAGATGCGGGAAAATACCTTCGATTTTAATGACTTCATCGATCAATTAGACCAAGTTCAAAATATGGGACCAATGGAAGATCTGCTCAAGATGCTTCCAGGTATGGCCAACAATCCAGCAATGAAGAACCTCAAGGTTGATGAACGAGAAATTGCTCGCAAACGTGCGATCGTATCATCCATGACCCCAGCTGAACGCGAAAATCCAGATTTATTAAATCCAAGCCGTCGTCGTCGGATTGCTGCTGGATCAGGAAATAGCTTTGTCGAAGTCAACAAATTCATCAAGGACTTTAACCAAGCCAAGCAGATGATGCAAGGTGTCCTCTCTGGTGATATGAACAAGATGATGAAACAAATGGGGCTCAATCCAAATAATATGCCGAAAAACATGGCTGGTGGAATGCCAGATATGTCTGCCCTCGAAGGCATGATGGGACAAGGTGGCATGCCTGACTTGTCAGCTCTTGGCGGAGGCGCTGGAATGCCTGATATGAGCCAAATGTTTGGTGGCGGTCTAAAAGGAAAAGCCGGTGAATTTATGATGAAACGGGCGATGAACAAGATGGCCAAACAAATGCGCAAAAATAAGAAAAAACGGAAATAATCGTTTCTAAGAGGGCCTAGAACACACTGTTCTGGGTTCTTTTAGAAACTACTACTAGAGGAAAGATGTTAAAAAAACTATTTCAACAAGTCATTCGTTTCTTTGCGAGATTATTTTCTTCGCACAGCAAGCCCTTTGAATTTCCTAAAGGGTCGAAGAAACCACCCATCAGACCGATTATCTTTGTACCTGGAAGTTCAGCCAGTATCCAGCGATTCAATGGAACCATCCGCATGCTCCATCGCTTTTCTAGAAAAAAGCAAAGTCTCTTAAAAATAAAGGTCAATAAAGATGATTCTATAGAGATGGAAGGAAGACTGAATACGAAAGAGCCGAATCCAATGATTGTGATTGGCTTTGAGAACAATCGAGATGGCTACAGCAATATCAAGCAGCAAATCGAATCCCTTAAGATTGCTCTAACCTACCTTCTTGATCACTATCATTTTACAGAGTTCAAGGCAGTCGGGCATTCCAATGGAGGATTGGTTTTGACTGGTTTATTGGAAAGTGGCTTTTTAGAAAAGAAAAAACTGACCGTGAGCAAGCTCGTTATTATTGGTAGTCCTTACCAATTCAACCAAGAGATGTATGATGATTTTCAAAAATGGAAGCATCGCCTGGGAAAAGAAGTAGAAGTTCTTAATTTTGTTGGTAGCTTTGCTGGAAAATCAGATGGCATCGTTCCTCTCTCTAGTGCACAAGCAGCAAAATCTATTTTTGAGAAACAAGCCTATACAGAAGTGAATTTAAACGGTCGTAAAGCTCATCATTCAGCTTTACCTACTAATCCAGATCTAGTGAAACAATTAAGTCTATTTTTGAATCTATAAATAAATTACATAATTTCGGTTATGTAATTTTTATTTGTCTCTTGCAATCCTTAAGTAAATATGGTACATTTTTGGTAGCGATTACACATACTTAAGGAGGATTTTATGAAAAATCCCAAATTATTAGAAACAATGAAAGATTACAAGGGACGGGATGAGGTTCCCGCAGATTTTGATGCTTTTTGGGATCAAGCCCTAGCAAAGATGACTGAACTGCCCGAATACAAGCTTGAAAAACGGAATTTCAACATTCCAAATGTTGCTTGTTATGAATTAACCTTTGAAGGAACACGAGATGGACTTGTTTATTCAAGAATGATCCTCCCAAAAACGGATCAAAAGGTTCCAGTGATTTTCCATTTTCATGGCTATATGGGACGATGTTGGGATTGGGCTGATATGTTAGCTTATACAGTAGCCGGCTATGGTGTTGTATCTATGGACGTAAGAGGTCAGTCAGGTTTTTCAACAGACGGAGATCGTTCACCACTTGGAAATACCGTAAAAGGACAGATTATCCGTGGAGCCGTAGAAGGTCAGGATGAACTCTTTTATAAGGATGTCTACTTAGATCTTTACCAGTTAATTGAAATTGTAGCCAGCCTTCCTCAAGTAGACGACAGCAAACTTGCTAGTTACGGAGCCTCACAAGGTGGTGCCTTGGCCCTGGTTGCTGCTGGATTGAATCCTCGTATACAACGAACGGTAGCCATTTATCCATTCTTATCAGATTTCAGACGTGTATTAGAGATTGGAAACACCAGCGAGGCCTATGATGAGCTTTTCCGTTATTTCAAGTTCCATGATCCATTCCATGAAACAGAAGACCAAATCATGGAGACTTTAGCCTACATTGATGTAAAAAATTTTGCCCATCGCATTAAAGGACAGGTTCACATGATTACCGGGTTAGATGATGATGTCTGTTATCCTGTGACACAGTTTGCCATTTATAATCGATTAGAATGTCCAAAAGAGCATTTAATCATGCCAGAATATGCCCACGAAGCTATGAATGTTCA
>ERZ773203.1612-NODE-1612-length-11210-cov-3.606813_pt1 | contig 11210 bp, 6 predicted proteins | sample MGYA00580529_ERZ773203 | MGnify/ENA primary metagenome ERZ773203 (study PRJEB29015, sample SAMEA2738176) | human oral metagenome | biome: human oral; feature: human-associated habitat; material: saliva | place: China | collected 2177 ...
TCCTCTACGGAGCCAACGCCTCGGGTAAAACGACGGTGCTCAAAGCGCTCGACTTCCTCCGGCAGTTGGTGATCGATCCCCAAAGCAAGAAGACAGAGCGCCTGAACTTCGAACCCTACCTCTTCGATCCCGACACCCCGAAGCAGCCCACCGTCCTCTCCATCGAATTTATCCGTAACGAGGTGCGGTACGCCTACCGGGTGGAGTTCACGCAGGAGGCCGTCGTGGCCGAGGAACTCTATGCCTATTATACCCCCAACAAAGCCCGTATCTATCAACGGACGACGGACCTCGAGCGGCAATTTGTCGAAATCAAATTCGGCAGCAAGATGACGAGAAGCAAAGCCGTGAAGCAGAGTCTTACTGCGAATACATTATGGAACAATACGGTGCTGGGGGGATATCTGAAAACCAACGTCGACTCCAAAGAGCTGCAAGAGGTGGTGGACTGGTTCAAGCTTTACCTAAAGCGCATGGTGCAGCCGCAAACCTCCTTCGAAGATCTCATCTTCTACAAGATGAAGGAAGGCACGCTCCTGTCGTCAGACATGATCCCCATCTTGCAACAAGCCGATTTGCATATCTCCGATATTGTCATCCAAAGCCGAGAGATAGATGGTTCACACGAAGTTGAAGACATTCTGTCATTTATCAATGATCCATTGGCGATGTGGATGGATGATAACATAGCGCTCAAAGGAGATGGGAAAGCAGTCATTAAAAAGGTTATGCTCGAGCATACCGTAAACGGCGAGAAATATCAGTTGCCATTGGCTGAAGAGTCGCGCGGTACAAAGCGGTATTATGAATTTGCTGGCTTGCTGGCCCTCTTTATCAAAGACCCGCGTGCCATGCTCATCGACGAATTAGAGACCTCACTACACCCCGATCTCTATCGGCATTTCATCGTCTCCTACCTGCTCAACACGAAGGATTCACAGATCCTCGCCACGACGCACAATCGGGAGCTGCTGGACGACCGCGACCTCTTCCGAAACGATGCCATTTGGTTTACGGATAAGTCTAACGCTGATGCCACCGAACTCTATTCGCTGGCCGACTTCGACCGTTCGGTAATTGGGAAAAAGACCAACGTGCTGAACGCCTATAAAAGCGGCAAACTGAGCGGCACGCCAATCCTCGGTGACACGCATATCGATTTGAATCATGGGAAGAATTAAGCGAAAAACGAATCCGGCGTTTGCCATCGTGGCCGACGGGGAGACAGAGATCTGGTACCTACAAATGATGAAGCAGAATGAGCGGCAGGTGCGCCTCACCATCAAGCCAGAACTCCCTAAGAAGAAGCGTATCGAAGACCTATGCGAGCTTGTTTGTAAGCTGGCCCAAGAGGAGTACGACAAGGTCTTTTGGATCGTCGACTTGGACCAGATCAAAAAGGAGCAGCGAGAAGCAACCGGGGGTAAAAAAGACCCGATGCGGACGTTTATTGAATGCCGCGAGAAAGTGCTCCATGGTAAGAAATACGCGAAGCAGGTCTGGGTGATCGTGAATAACCCCTGCCTTGAGTTCTGGTTCCTGCTTCATTTCATATATACAGCCAAGCCTTTCGACGATTACAAGGAGCTGGCAGAAGCACTAAAGAAGTACATGAAAGACTACAATAAGTCGGAAGGCTATTTCAAGCAGAAAAACAATGACATCTATTTGAAGCTAAAGCCGCGCTTAAAGAAGGCCATGGAGCATTCCGATCGCCTCGGCTCATTTGAGCCGCAAGCCCCTTCGAAAGCAGTAAGCGAAATGCCGCAATTCTTCCGAGCCAAAGAATTGAACGGGCTCTTTTGAGGTGTCCCCCAAACAGCAAATCGGGTAGAGAGATCCTATAAAGATTTCCCTACCCGATTTGTCGTTTATGGGCGGACAGTGAATGGCTGCCCTCTCGAAGCATTACGGGCAGATGCGCTCGAAGCGGTAGAGCGTCACGCTGCTGCGGACGTCGGAGAGCCTGCGCGTGGAGTGGGCGACGCGGCGGAAGGTGTACAGCCGGCCGAAGCGCTCAGTGAGCAGATCTTCGTCGCGGTCGGCCAAGAGGAGGGCGCCCTCGGCGGGACGTTCGGCGTCGAAGTTGCGGAAGCGGTTGCCGAGGTAAAAATTGAGGCCGTAGAGGTTGGTGAAGCCCGCGCGGAGGTCGTTCATCACGTAGATCCGATCCCGATCGGCCGGAAACTCGCTGCGGATGCGGTCGGCAAACTCGCGCGAGGAGGTGCGGTTGCGCAAGTTGTGCATGATGGCGCCGTCGACGAAGAGGTTCAGGGCGACGCTCAGGAAAAGCGAGGCGTAGAGGATCTTGATGTTGATCCGCCGCGACATTTGATAGCCGACCGTCAGCAGGGCCAGGGCTAAGATGGCGAGGATGATGATCGTGCCGACCGAGGGATGGGCAAAGCCTTGCGCAACGGCGCTGACCGTCTCGAGCGTGTCGGCGCGGTCGGTGAATTTGGCGGCTATCTCCACCGGGCGCAGGGCACCGGCAGCGGTGAGCACGGCCACGCCGAATGCGGCACAGCCGACGACGGCCAGGACGGCGGCAAAGACGCGTGTGCAGCGGGAGCGATGTTCGGCCACGTAGAGCATCGCCTGCGCCACAAAGAGGGAGATAAAGGGATAGGCGGGCATCAGGTAGACGCTCCGCTTGCTGCTCGGGATGGTGTAGAAGACGAGCGTGCAGACGGCGGCGACGAGGCTGAAAAGGCGTACGCGATCCATCGCCAGAAGGCCGGCGACGATGTGGCGGACGCGGCTGCCGAGCGTGGGGCGATCGCCGCGTTTGTCGTTTGGCTTGCGGTTGAAGCCGAAGAGGGAGAAGGCAAGGAGGAGCGTCCAGGGCAGGAAGCCGGCCACGAGCGTGACGAAGTTGTACCAAATGGGTTCCTTGTGCCCCAGGTCGTACGAAATGGCGGCCTCGCTGAGGTGGAAGAAGCGGCCGAAGTTTTCAGCTAAAACGACGTTGAGGAACGCGTCGCCACCCTGGCGCCACGCCGCGATGTACCAGAGCAAGGGCAGAAAGGCGGCGCTGACGCCGATGTAAAGCAGGGCCTTGAAGATCTGCAAGGCGCTGTGGCGGCGGAGCAGGATGAGGTACGTGCCGAAGATGAAAAGCGGCAAGATGATGCCGACCGGCCCCTTGGTGAGCACGGCGCCGCTGAGTAAAAGCGGGATGATGACGGGTAGGCCTTTCAAGGCGAGCTTTTCTTCCCACCGGTACATCTGTAGGAGGGCGGCGACGATGAAGCCGGTGAGGACCATGTCGACGCGGGCTGTCATGCCGGCGCGGTGGATCTCGACGCACGTGAGCATGACACAGACGGCGATGAAGGCTTCCTGAAAGCGCACACGCCGCCCCAAGAAGATGAGCATCATGGCGCCGAGCACGGTGTAGGCCACTGCGGAGGGGAGGCGGGCGGTCAGCTCCGTGACGCGGCCGCCAGGCAGGGAGGCGAGGGCCATCATCCAGTGCGCCATCGGCGGCTTGTAGGCGAACTCGTCGGCGTAGACCTTCGGCAGGGTCCAGTTGCCGGTTTCGAGCATGGAGACGGCCACGGAGGCTTCGCGCGGCTCGCCTTTGGTGGAAAAGTCGCCGGTGGCGATCCAGGGCAGGATGGTGACGAGGCAAAGCACGATGATCGTCGTCACGGGCTTCTGCAAATAGAGGTATTGAAGGGCGGAGGCGCGCATAGGGTAGGGGATGATTAAGTTTTACCGCGGGGCTTTGCGGTAAAGGTGGATGGTGATAAAGAGGTAGATAATGTTCGGGATCCAGACTGCGATCATGGGGCTGACATAGCCGCTGATGGCGAAGGTGGAGGTGATTTTGGAGAAGAGGATGTAGGAGAAGCTGAGGGCGAAGCCGATGCCGATGTTGAGACCCATTCCGCCCTTGATCTTCCGCGAGGAAAGCGAGGCGCCGATGACGGTGAGGATGAAGAAGGAGAGGGTGGTGGCAATGCGTTGGTGATACTCGATCTCGAAAAACTGGGTGTTGCTCAGCTTGCGCTCCTTCTGTCGGCGGATGTGGGCGGCGAGTTGCGGCATGGTCATCGTCTCGCAGTCGCCCTCGGAGATGAGGAAGTCGGAGGGCATGAAGGTGAGCGTCGTGTCCTTACGTTCGCCGGTGGTGATATGCTCGCGCATGCCGTCGAAGTCGCGGATGACGTAGTTGAGGATGGTCCACCGGTAGAGCGAGTCGTACTGGATGGATTCGGCGGTGAGGCGCGAGACGAGGTTCTTGTCCTTGAATCGGTCGAGGGAGAAGCGATAGCCCATCGAGGCGATGGCGTCGTAGCGGTCGAAGTAGGCGAAGACGTCCGGCTCGACCTCGAGCTGGATGTTGTGGGCCGACGAGACTTTCTTGTCGCGGATGTGCTTGTTTTGGAAGTTGATCCTGACGATGTTAGCCGGGGGGATGATGTAGGCGTTCAGCAGATAGTTCGCCGAGGCGATGATGGCCGCAGCGATGAGGTAGGGGCGCATCAGGCGACGGAAGCTGACGCCGCAAGCCAGCGTGGCGATGATCTCCGACTTGTCGGCCAGCTTCGAGGTGAAGAAGATGACGGCAATGAAGGTGAAAAGCGGGCTGAAAATGCTGATGAAGTAGGGGATGAAGTTGAGGTAGTATTCGAAGACGATGCCGCGCAACGTAGCCGTGGCGCGGGCGCCGACGAAATGGTCGATCTTCTCGTTGAAGTCGAAGACGACGGTGATGGCGATCACCAGCAGGATGGTGAAGACATACGTGCCGAGGAATTTACCGATGATGTATCGGTCTATCCGCGTGAGTTTGAGGGAGGGGATACGTAGCATTCAGATCCGTTCCGAAAGTTGTTTCACCATGCCGGCCTTCCACGTCGTGAAGTCGCCCGCCAAGATGTGTCGTCGAGCCTCGCCAACCAGCCAGAGGTAGAACGCGAGGTTGTGGATGGAAGCGATCTGCAACGCCAGCAGCTCTTCGGCGCGGAAAAGGTGGTGCAGGTAGGCGCGACTATGGAGCAAGTCCACGGCGCAGTGGCCGTCCGGATCGATGGGCGAGAAATCGTCGGCCCATTTGCGATTGCGCATGTTCATCGTGCCGCGGGCGGTGAAGAGTTGGCCATTGCGTCCGTTGCGCGTCGGCATGATGCAGTCGAACATGTCGACGCCCCGCTCGATGGCCTCCAGGATGTTCACCGGCGTACCGACACCCATCAGGTAGCGCGGCTTGTCCACAGGCAAGATGGCGTTGACCAGCTCGATCATCTCGTACATGACCTCCGTAGGCTCGCCCACCGACAGCCCACCGATCGCGTTGCCTTCTGCGCCAGCCTCTGCCACGCGTTCGGCTGCCCTGGTGCGCAGGTCGGGATAGACGCAGCCCTGCACAATCGGGAAGAGGCTTTGGTGGTAGCCGTAGCGCGGCTCCGTTTCCTTGAAACGTTTGAGGCAGCGGCCGAGCCATTGCTCGGTAAGGTTCAGCGAGCGCTCGGCGTAGGCGTGGTCGGCGTCGCCGGGGCAGCATTCGTCAAAGGCCATGATGATGTCCGCGCCGATGGAGCGCTCAATGTCCATCACACGCTCGGGCGAGAAGAGATGCTTGCTGCCGTCGATATGCGAGCGGAACTCCGCGCCCTCGGCCGTCAGCTTGCGGCGGTCGGCCAGCGAAAAGACTTGGAAGCCTCCGCTATCCGTCAGTATCGGGCCGCCCCAACCGTTGAAACGGTGCAGTCCACCGGCGCGCTCGAGCGTGTCAACACCCGGGCGGAGATAGAGATGATACGTATTTCCTAAGATGATTTGCGCGCCGACCTCACTTTGGAGTTCGGCCATATGCACGGCCTTGACCGCGCCTTGGGTGCCGACGGGCATGAAGATGGGCGTTTCGATCACGCCATGGTCGGTCGTGATGCGTCCCGCGCGTGCCTTGGATCGGCTGTCCGTTTGGATCACTTCAAAATTCATGGCGGCAAAAGTAAGGTGTGGTGAGCAATCGGGTGGGGGAGGCGTTTGCGTAAACGTATAGGTAAGGACGATGGCGCACCCGATGGGCGCCGCAATTCGGTGGGGGGAAATAAAAAAAGCAGCACACTTGATTTGTGTACTGCTTATGAAGGTTTTTGAAGTGGTGCCACCGGGAATCGAACCAGGGACACAAGGATTTTCAGTCCTTTGCTCTACCAACTGAGCTATGGCACCGTGCCTTGTTTTTTCTTAGCGGCCGCAAAGATGAACGAATCTTTGACTCTACGCCAAATCTGCAACACTAAAAAAATCACAAAAGAAACGGTGACTTGTTTCCCTGCAACCGAACCGTTTTATTCTGAACGCTTTGCGGAGAGGGGTTACCGGAGGATTTTCCTGCGAAAAACGTGATCGAGGGGAGAATTCTGGCCGCAGCACCCTCATTTTTTGTCTCGGGGCGACTGCTCACGTCGTCGGATCGGCATCGAGCGACACGGCGGGTCATGGAAGGTCGTCGAAGCGCTGTCGACTGAGTCGGCGGGGCATGGCGGGCTGTTGCGGTCTCGTCGTGTGACACGAGGGGGCATGCCTACGCGTTGAGGCCTCATCGAGTCTCTTGAGGGGGCTTCAATCGATGTATAGAAAATAGATATTCCGGATTTATGGCTTATACATGGTGTATGAATATAAAATCCGCTGGATAATAGAGATAGTCATGGTGTATGAGTATAAAAGACGATGGATTTTTGGCTCATACACCATGTATGGCTATTCTTTCTGGTGTATATCTGACTTAGACAGTGTGTATAAGATAAATTGATGGCGGCGTGTATACTTAGACACTATGTATATGCGGAAATGACGGACGAAAGAATGGGCTTACAGTATGCTTATCCGATAGATCAATTAGAATGATAGGCCATACATGATGTAGATCAGATTAAACGGGGAGAATGAAGAGTTGGGCATGGTGTGGATGTAGGATATATGCAGGATGGTTTAGCCATACATGAGGGGATGCCCGCGGGGGATAAATTGAGGGGCTGCGACGCGGGGAGATGGCGAGTCGAGTGGCATGGCGAGGCGGCGACGCGGAGAGATGGCGTGTCGAGTGACATGGCGGGGCGGCGACGGGCTGGGATGGGTCGCGGGCTGGGCAAAGGGGGAGTTTGTACTTTTGGCACCCGTAAAAAATCAGCAATTTGAAGGATAATGACAATGAGGAAGCGTTGGATCGCAATGGTTTTGGCGGCGGCTATGTCGGCAGCTGCGCAGGCGCAGGACGTAGCGGAGCTGTTTTTGAAGATGCCCGATACGCAATTGGTTTTACTCAATGAGGCGAGTCGGAAGACGCTCGTGGACATGCATCGGGCTGGCGAAAAGGCAATCGTGAACAACGAGATGGGCGGCATGGCCGAGATCTGGAAGATGACGGACGACTACCTGTGGCTGGAGACGAGCATGGGGAATTTCATCCAAATACGGCGGCTGCCGTTGGTGAACCATACGTATGTGATCTGCCTGATCACGTCGGTGGGGATCGTGAGGCAGGGGCAGGACTCGAGGGTGGAATTTTTCACCACGGACTGGACGCCGCTGCCGACCGAGGGGATGTATCGCCCGGCCACGATGAGGGACTTCCTCCGGGCGGACGCGGACACGACGTCGGAGGATTTCAAGGAGATCTGCGCGGCGGCGGACATCGATTTATTTCACTACAAGCTGTCGCCCGACGATCTGACGATGAGCGTGCGATACAACACGCCGAAATATTTCGACCAGGCGTTGCAGGAGAAGGCGAATCGGTTTTTTATCGACGGATGGAAGGTCTACACCTGGCGCAACGGGCGGTTTGAGGAGAGCGGGGTGACCGCGAAATGAGAAGTGAAGAATGAGGCGTGGAAGCCTCAACACAAGAGAGACGTTCTTTTAATCATACTACATATCACATGAATCGAAAGTATTTACAAGTAGCAGCAATCATTCCACTGATGATGACAGGAAATGCACAAGCGCAGCCGGCAGCGACGCCGGCCGGAGATGCGGGTATCCGCATTGAGAATTTGGACAAGACGGCGGATCCTGCCGTCGATTTTTATCAGTACGCCTGCGGCGGCTGGATGAAGACGCACCCGCTGACGGGCGAGTATTCGCGCTTCGGATCGTTCGACATGCTGGCCGAGAATAACCGCGAACAGCTCAAGTCGCTGATCGAGGAGATAGCGGGGCGGAAGAATGAGCCGGGGACGGTGGCGCAGAAGATTGGCGACCTCTACAACCTGGCGATGGACAGCACGCGGCGCAATGCCGAGGGTGTGGCGCCGCTCAAGCCGTGGCTCGACCGCGTGGGCGCGATCAAGGACAAAAAGGAGCTCTCGACCTTCCTGCCGGAGTTGATGCTGATCGGCATAGACCCCTTCTTCAGCGTCTATGTGGAGGCGGACGTGATGGACAGCAAGCGGAACCTTTTCGGCACGTATCAGGGCGGCCTCTCGCTCGGCGAGCGGGACTATTACCTCGAGAACGACGAGAGCACGACAAAGGTCCGCGAGGCCTTCAAGGCGCACGTGGTGAAGATGTTCGAGATGTTCGGCTACTCGAAGGCCGACGCACGGAAGCGCATGGAGGACGTGATGCGCATTGAGACGCGTCTGGCCCGGTCGCACTTCGACAAGGTCAAGCGCCGCGATCCGTACGCGAACTATCACAAGATGCCCGTCAGCGGCCTGCAAAAGCTGGTGCCGAACATCGACTGGACGAAATTCCTGGCCACGCTGAAGGTGGACATCAAGGAGCTGTCCGTCTCACAAGAGGAGCCGATGAAGGAGGTCTCGAAGGTGATCGCCGCCGAGCCGCTCTCGGCCATCAAGTCGTATTTGGAGTGGAAGCTGATCGACAACGCAGCCTCGTCGCTGAGCGATGAGGTGTACGCGCTGAACTTCGATTTCTACGGGCGCGTGCTCTCCGGAAAGACCGAGATGCAGCCGCGATGGAAGCGTGCGCAGGGCAGCGTGAGCGGTGGCTTAGGCGAGGCCGTGGGCGAGCTCTATGTGGCGAAATATTTCCCACCCGAGGCCAAAGAGCGCATGGTGAACTTGGTGCATAACCTGCAAAAGGCTTACGCCGCACGCATCGAGAAATTAGACTGGATGAGCGCCGAGACGAAGCAACGGGCGCTGGAAAAGCTGAACGCCTTCTATGTCAAGATCGGATACCCGGACAAGTGGAAAGACTATTCGCCACTGGAGATCAAACCCGAGGAGACATATCTGGCCAACATGGATCGCGTGAGTCGCTTTGCGGTGCGCGAAATGCTGGACAAGGCCACCAAGCCGGTGGACCGCGACAAATGGTACATGACGCCGCAGACGGTCAACGCCTACTATAACCCGACGACGAACGAGATCTGCTTCCCGGCAGGCATCCTGCAATACCCCTTCTTCGACATGCAGGCCGACGACGCCTTCAATTACGGCGCTATCGGCGTAGTGATCGGTCACGAGATGACGCACGGATTCGACGATCAGGGTCGCCAGTTCGACAAGGACGGCAACCTGAAGAACTGGTGGACGGAAGCCGACGCGAAGAAGTTCAACGAGCGCGCCAAGGTGATGTCAGACTTCTACGACAGCATCTACGTAGCGCCCGGTGTACACGCCAACGGCAAGTTCACGCTCGGCGAAACGCTGGCCGACTTCGGCGGTTTGCAGATCGCTTACCAAGCCTTCAAGGAGGCTACGGCCGGCCAGCCGCAAGAGGATAAGCTCGGCTTCACGCCCGATCAGCGCTTCTTCCTGGCTTACTCCTTCGTCTGGGCGGGCAACATCCGCGATGAGGAGATCCTGCGTCGCACGAAGACCGATCCGCACGCGCTGGGCAAGTGGCGCGTCAACGGCGAACTGCCGCAGATCGACGCCTGGTATAAGGCTTTCGGCATCACCGAAAGCAGCCCGATGTTTATCCCGAAAGAGAAGCGGGTAACGATTTGGTAACACATTCTTGATATGAAAAAGCGAGCCATCATGCTGCTCGCCGTCATGGTCTGCCTCACGTGTGCCGCGCGCCTCGTGGGGCAGCCTTTTCATGCCGGTGAGACAGCTCAACTGAGAGCCTTCCTGCGGCAAAACGCCGCCGACGAGGGCCGGAAAAACTTTCAGCAGTTAGGCATAGCCGACACCAACGCCATCGATTGGGCCACGGTGACGGGCCTGACGTGGGGGCCGGGCGGACGACTGACGGCGATCATTTGGAACGACAAGTATCTGGCGGGCGATCTGGATCTCTCCGGCTTCGACTCGCTGCGCGTGCTGCGTTGCCAGGTGAACAACCTCACGTCGCTGCTCCTGACGCGCGATTCGGCGCTGGTGCATGTGGACTGTTACGACAATTTGCTGACGCGCATGGACATCACCACGAACGTCAACCTCCAGCACTTCTGCTGTCGCTACAACCGCATCGCCACGCTCGACGTGACGCACAACCCGCGCCTCACGTTCCTCTGCTTGAGCGGCAACCCATTCACGCGTTTCGATCTCTCAAACAACCCCCTTCTGACGGAGTTTTACGCCGCCAAATGCAGTCTGGAGGAGATTGATTTCTCGCGCAATCCGCTCCTCAAACTCGTCTCTGTGCGCAGCAACAAACTGAAGCGCCTCGACGTATCGAACCTGGCCAACCTGCAGCAGCTCTTCTGCTACGACAACCAGCTGACGGAGCTGAACGTCAAGGGGTGCAAGTCGCTCCTGCGCCTGGCTGCTTACGACAACCGACTGACGAGGCTCGACCTCTCCGATTGTCGTGCCCTGCAAAACCTGCCGCTCTACAACAACGCCATCGCCGAGCTTGACGTCACGGCCTGCCCCTACATCGACTTCATCTCCACCATGAACAACGGCATGCAGACGCTCAAGCTGCCCCTGCTGCCGCTTAAGGCGCTGGAGATCATGTGCGAGTCGAACCGCTTCACCTTCTCCGCGCTGCCCAAGCCGATGTATCTCCGCTCTTACACGCCGCAGGCGCGGAGGACGATCACGGCACCGGCTGACAGGGTCGATCTTTCGAGCGAATACGCCGTGCAGGGTGCCACGTCGGTCTACACCTGGCGCGACGGCACGACGGAGGTCACCCCGACCCAGTCGCACGAGGGACGCTTCTCCTTCCCCGCCGCACTGTCTGGCCACACGCTCACTTGCGAGGTGACAAACACGGCTTACCCGAAGCTCACCCTCACGTACGACGTGACGCTCACCGCGCCCACG
>ERZ773203.1619-NODE-1619-length-11166-cov-65.626226_pt1 | contig 11166 bp, 14 predicted proteins | sample MGYA00580529_ERZ773203 | MGnify/ENA primary metagenome ERZ773203 (study PRJEB29015, sample SAMEA2738176) | human oral metagenome | biome: human oral; feature: human-associated habitat; material: saliva | place: China | collected 2177 ...
CAACGGGTAAGCCCCTCCCGGATGCAGACATTGAACGCATTCTTGCCGAACGCGAAGGAGATACGTCCTCATGACTTGTTCTTATCAGGCTCCTGATCGGTGGTCTGCGTTGCCCGAGGAGGCTTTCGCTGCCATTACCCCGGCTGGCACGCAGGCAGGCACGCGTGTCCTTGGTGGCTTGGCCGGTCCTCTAGACCCCACTCACAGCTTTGCAGCCACGATCGTAGCCATTGCCTCGTCCATCCCCGACGACCAGGACGACGCGGTGGTCCTGGCCGACTCGGCGCGCCTCATCCGTGACACCATCGGCGGTTTCATCATGCTCGAAGACATGGCGTGGCCCGCCGCCCCGCGCGGGTCATTCTTACGCACGGGTATCTACATCGAAGAAACCGTGCCCATCACTATGTGCCAGTGGGCGTGGGTCCACCGCACCCAGGGCGGCCAGCGCTTCCTCATCACAGTGACGGCGACGGCAACGACTGACCAGTTTCCCCTCGTCGCCGACGACATGGTCACCATCGTTCCCACCATCGAGGTTGCCCTATGAGCCCCACCGACTCCTTCCGCCCCACCCTGAGCCTGCCCGTCGAACAGGCTATGTCGTTCCTGTCCCTGGCATCGCGCCGTATCCCCGAAGATGAGCAGCTCGAAACCGCACGTGACCTGGGCCTAAGCGCGACAGCCGTTGTCGACGAAAATGCCTTCAGCGAGACCGCACAGGCACTGTGGGAGTCTATGAACCGTGCAAGTGCCACCATGACGATGGCGTCCCTGACCCCTACACACCCAACCCACCGTAACCTGCGGATCTGGCTGTCCCGCCCCTACGCGACCGTCGCCCGCGCGCGCGGGGAAAAGATCCACATCTACCGTATCGACACCGAGGAGATCCCCCACGTCGTCGCCGCGAATTCTCCGCTGCGACCGCGCCCCGAGGCCTTCGATGGACCCCCTTACCTGCCCTCTGAGTTCATCAGTGCCGCGACCGACGGCGATCTGGACACCGCACAAGCCATCTTGGAGCACCTCACCACCTTCGGCCCCTCCGACTCCCTCTTCTCCCAGGCCCTGCTCAACCGCCAATGGGAATACACCACGTGGACACGCGACAACATCACCCCCGACGGCCTAATCCCCTGGGCTGCCCTGAGTGTCTTGTCCACCCCCGCAGGCTCCTACCTGGTCACCCCGCCACAAGGCGAATCCTCCGACGAAGAACCCACCATGGAGCCTGTCCTTCAAACCGTCCTATGGGGCCAACTTGCCCAACTCTTCACGCCCCCCGCCGACGATGCAAAGGGTGGTGAACGCGCATGATTTCGTGGGACTTCGGGGAAGTTAAGAAAGCCCAACAAGACGCCGACGCTGCACAGACGACACTGAATGAGATCACGCTTGATTCACCTGCAACAGGCAGCGAACATCAAGATTCCCTGGATGAGAAGGTCGCCAAGATCACGAAGGCCGTAAGTGACATCGCGCAAATCCTGGGCTTCATACAAGAGGGAATAGATGGCGCGGATAGTGCATTTCGAGAAATCGACGACACAAATAAAGCCGACATCGAAGCATCCGCACGCTATCTCGAGTCATCCCAGAAAGAGCCCACGTGAGACCATGAGCAACTGGAATAACCCAACGCTGCGCGCGTACCCACTCACGGGACCATACAGCTGACGGAGCGCGCAAGGCGCTCGGAAAGGACACGAAACATGTGGGGCGGAATTGGCTGCGTGGTGTTTGGTTGCCTCCTCATTCATGCGTGGTGGCTCGAGACATACACAGACTCGCCGCTTGCCATATCGTGGCGGAGGATGTCTGCGGCAATGTCCCCCACGCGCAACGCACAGGCGATGCTGCGCCCCTGCGTCGGCCTCATGTTCGTCGGTGCCGGATTTGGGATGCTCCTAGAGAAGATCGGAGCTCCCACATTCCTCTGGTACTCGTTCGGGGCTGCTGGTCTGCTCGCCCTTGTCATTGGTGTCGTGTATTTGTTGCCGTTTCCTCTGCCTCGTTTTGCTGATCCGTATTATCAGTACTTGAAGCGTCACGGCCTACTGGACGCAACGGGTAAGCCCCTCCCAGATGCAGACATTGAACGCATTCTTGCCGAACGTGAAGGACACCCATTCTCATGACTTTTTCTTATCAGGCTCCCGATCGGTGGTCTGCGTTGCCCGAGGAGGCTTTCGCGGCTATCGCCCCGACTGACTCCCAGTCGGGTACTCGCGTGCTGGGCGGTGCGGTGGGTCCCATCGACACCACGCACAGCTTCGCGGCCACGCTCATGACCGTGGCTTCCACCATCCCTGACGATCAGGACGACGCGGCGGTCTTGGCCGACTCGGAGGGCGTCGATGGATGCTGGCGCGCCACTCAGTCACGTAAAAAACGTTGCAGACATCGATTGTAGAGCCACAAAACGGAGCCTCGTTCCAGAGCATGGACGTGGCCCGCGCCCTGTTTGACAACACGGAGTAAAGTACTGAGCGTCACGGATTGATGCACGACAGGGCAATCGGGAGATCCGCATGGAACACACATTCTGTGAGGCAGCACGATGAGTACGCCATCTCCCTCGCCCGGCCCAAACCCGAACGCGGCACAATCGTTCTCGTGGGCTTTCTCGGTAGATCCCAACGCCGCATCGGCAGCTGATTCTCAGTTCACTACTTTTGACCAGAATCTGACCGACGCCGATAGCAACATTCGAGGGGCGAAGGATCTCATGTCGCATCAAAGCGCGATGTGTGTCCCGGCCATCACGGACGATTACTCGGATCTCTCCGACGTATGCGCGGACGTGAGCGCGCAAGCCGCGAAGCTTCGTTCAGCCCTTAGTGCTTTCGCGGGCGCGATGGGCGTCGTGCGCGAGAAGTATCAAACGGTCGTCACCAACGCGCAGGCAGGTGGCCTCTCGGTCAGCGGCGACTACACGAATTGCACGGTCACAGTTCAGGCAGACGCGCCGTCGGAGCACAGGAGCTCCTATTACTCCGCTCTCTCGCAGCTCAATGTCGCTCAGAGCCTGCACCGTACCGCCGAGCAAGAGTTTTCCACCGCTCTTGCCAACGTGGACACATCCGTGTGGGAGAAAACCCTTCAGGCGCTCATGGAGCAGCTCAAGGGGAGCTTCATTCCCAATTCCGAACACCCCGTTGCTTCGACGACGAGTGCCCTAGGCGGCTGGTCTGACCTTGCTAGCAACGTGTGGCGCGCGGGGCACGCGTGGTTCCATAACGGCCACTATGCCCCTCCCGAGGACTTTGCGCAGTTATCGAAGTGGAAACAGTTCACTGCGAAAGGCGACCTGTCCAACTGGACACGATACGGAATGCACCGCGCGGGCGAGGTACCAAAGGTGCCCGGGGCCATCGAGGGACTTGAGAAGGTCGGCAAGGTAGCCGGTGTCGTCGGCGCCGTCGCAGAAGGCGGCATCAACGCCTACAACTCCTACCAGTCCGACACCATCAACCATCCGGACATGGGTGAAGGTGAGAAGATCACGCGTGCCGGAGTCAGGGGAGTCATGACTGGTGCCGCCAGCTGGGCCGGCGCGACCTACGGCGCGCAGCTGGGAGCCGCGATCGGCGCGGCGGGAGGACCCGTCGGCATTGTCGTCGGAGGCGTCGTCGGAGGTATCGTCGGCGGAGTCGTAGCAAGCAAGGCCGGCGGTGTATTTGCTGATGTGTTTAACGATTACGTGGTGAGTCCCGTCGCCAAGTGGTTTGGAGGATAGCGATATGTGGTTTTCTGTTGCGGGAGCGGTTCTCGGCGCGCTCATTGTCCATGCGTGGTGGCTGGAGACGTACACTGATTCGCCCCTTGCCAGATGGTGGCGGAGGATGTCCGCGGCAATGTCCCCCACGCGCAACGCACAGGCGATGCTGCGTCCCTGCACCGGGCTCATGCTTGTCTTCGGAGGAGTAGCTGTGGTCCTCAAGGAGGTCGGCGCACCGACACCGCTCATTACCCTGTTTGCGTTCCTTGGCTCAGTCCCCCTCGTTATTGGCGTGGTGTACCTGTTGCCCCTGCCGTTGCCTCGTTTTGCTGATCCGTATTATCAGTACTTGAAGCGTCACGGCCTACTAGACGCAACGGGTAAGCCCCTCCCGGATGCAGACATTGAACGCATTCTTGCCGAACGCGAGGATGGGATACCGCCGCACGCATAGCGTGGGCAGGTCCGTCAGGCAACGTCAAGGGTCTTGGCGACGCCCGCCAGGGACATGAGAATCGCTAGCCGCCGGCGGACAGGGTCATGCGCACGCCTCTTCCACGCTAGTAGCCCCATCCCCCACCCCCGCAAACTCCGTCGCCGTTGTGTCTACTGTTTCACAGACACCTCATGGTGGTATTCACACAACGGGGCGCTGCCTATGTGCCAGTTCACGACCGAGGGCTGGCGGACAAGCCCTCAGCTCTGAGTCCCCGATTGAAGGGATTGCCTAAAGCTCCCTTCCATGACAGTCATGTCGGGGAAACGTTCGACCGGATCCCAGTCCTCGAGTATCTGCCGGTAATCCTTCAGGGTCAGCTCCCCCAGCGGGTGACAGCCGGTCTCGTACGCGATGCTGAAGCCCTCGTTCGGAAAATACACGACCGTCATCGTGTCGGCATCACCTGGACGCACCCACCTCATCGTCGCGTGCTCGTCGGCAACAAACTCCGGCGGGGGAACAAAGCCCGCCTCCTCCAAAATGTGCGACGACTCAGCAAGATGCCCATCACCATCCATACGCACACTAAAGAGCAGGGAGTGTAAACGAGCTCCAGCGCCGTCCTCACACCCCGTGAGCGACTCATTCCTGAAGTAATACAATTCGTCGCCGCTATTGCGCCGCACAACATCGGCGATAAACTCCACGAAGACCGGCTCGGTGTGCTCCATGAATTCACTGATGGTCTGGCGCTTCTCAAAAGAAGTCTTACCCTCAGGCGGATCAAACCACTCCCGCCCAGAAGGAACACACCCTACCAACGCCGCACACACCAGCGCACACAACACCCCCACAACCCGACGCATCACTTAACACCCCCCAACCACGCGGCTAATGTCATCAAAAGCAACGTTGTGCTGCCCTTGCTGGGCGGGACTGAAGTAGGTCGAGTGGTTACCGAAAGGATTCGGAATGTCGGTGACGGCCAGCGGGCCAAGCGCAGTCGGGGCCAACCACCAGCGATCATAGCGGAACTCGAAGAGATTCTTATGGTCTTGAGCACCCGTAGTGTCCCCCGACAGGTGCTCGATTCCTTCGAGCTGATCGGGGTTCCTGCCGAACGATCCGTCCGGCCCGATACCCTGCACCGCATCCAGCGATGGAACCGCGCTGACGTAGACGTGTCCGGACTCAACCCCCAAGCGCTCAACGGACTGGACGGCGCTGCCCGGCGAGCCTGTGTAGATGAAGTCGTCGACGACGCCGCGCCCGATGTCACGCATCGCGAAGCCACCCGTCGTGGACCCGTAGGAGTGCGTCACCGCGGTCTGATGAACGGACATGCCGCGTTCCTGCCGCCAGGCGTCGATGCCCGTCACGTGCTCCGTGAGGCGCTGGCCCCCCGCCTTCGCCAGATCCACCGAAGCCACGGAGGTATCGCCAGTCTTAAAGAAATCCGGAGGAGCGTCGTAGTCGAGCCACGCGATGGTCGCGACATCGCTTAGATCTATGCGCGCTTGCTCTGCCGCTTTGACGCGTAGACGCTGAGCCGTATCCATGTAGCGCTCAACCGAATCGTGTACGTTGGTGCCCATTCCGGGCACCAGGGTAGCAACGTGCGCAGCGTTATCGACGTCGCCGAAGGCAATTGCCGCCTTAAGACGGTCCCCACTGTCATCAAGGGCAATGAGCGAAGCATCCTTATTCTCCTCAGCTCCCAGCTCATTCTCCTCAGGTCCCAGCCGTTTAACCAACAGCTTGAGTTCGTCGAGCCTATGCTGCGCCGCTTCAAGCTCATCCTTGTGGGGATTTGGCCTCAGCCCCTCACCACGAGCATCGTACTTGTGAGGATTTGCTTGAGCCTCGTCATACAGCGCCTTCACGCGATCATACTCGGCCTGCGCCTCATCCAGCATGGACGTTCCCGGGATGCGATTACCGGAGGCGTCCTTACGTCCATTCAGGACAAGGTCGTTCGCGGCGGCGCGCGACGCCATGTCGATGCCGTCAAGATTCCCGTACAGTTTGGGATTCCCCTCAATGCAGGCTTGCCGTTCGGCCTCGGTGAGGGAATTCCACCAGGCCGAGACCTGGCGAGGCGTCCACGTGGAGTCCGCATTGTTGACGAGGCCGGGTGAGGCCGACGCGTGATTCTCGTTCGACGAATAGGTTCCGTCCCCGAGAGCCTTGAGCCGCGCCGCGAAGGCGACGTCAACCCGGTCGGCCTCGGTCAACGTCTCACTCAGCAGCTCTGTCAGCTCCTCGTGTTTACTACTGCTCACCCCGTCGTCATTGACCAGAGCCGACACTGTTCCATCATCTGAAATCGTGCACCCGAGGCTGGCGCTCAGCTCCTTGCATGAATCCGCCTTCGCGATAACAACGCGCACGCCGTCGTAGGCCTCGGCACAGGCCATCATCAGCTCGCTTAGCTCGTTGACGCGCGCATCGAGATTCCCCTGGATGGCATCGAGCGCCGATCGCATGTCGCTGGGCGCTTGACCCGTCGACGCGATAGAACTCTTATGCGATGCAAGCTCCGCCGCTTGATTGGACGCGGCCTTGCGAGCATCCTCTGCGATGGCGATGGCCTCATTGAGGCCCGCATCGGTCCATTCCTTCACGTCAGCCCATGACAGTCCCATCAGCGCTCGGCCTCCCACATCTGACGCAGCTTGTTGCCGGTGAGCGGCCCGTAGACGTGCGCGGGGACCGTGAAGCTCACGCTGGACGCGTCCTCCGTGGTGGCGTAGTTGGTGATGGACTCGTCGACAGATTGGGAGAAGTCCGACAGTGCAGTGACGACGCCTGTCACGTCGTCATCGATACGATCGCACGCGCGCTGCGATTCACCCACACTGGTTGCTCCCTGCATCGCGTTCGTCACGTAGCCGCCGATGTCGGCAACGGTGACGGGCTCCAAATCCTCGCCCACGATCCGCGTTCGATCACGCAACACTTCAAGATCGCCCTCCACGATGTGCAGATCTGTCATTCGAGTCCCTCCTCTACCAGGCGCAACGCTGCGCGACTCTGTCACATATCGACCCTATCAAAGAAGTTCAAAGCGTTAAACATTTACCCACGAATCCGCAGGTCACGCGCGATTCACAAACACAGCCCGGGATTATAGAATCTTTCGCACTGCTGAGGTCAGTCCCGGACGCTGCGGTAGGGCGCGATAGAGTCCGCTCCAGCGGATTGCGTCATCGGACAGTCAGGTGACACTCTGGACCCACCTGCACACGCGTTAAACCGGCTCTTCGCATGTGAGCGTGTGGGTGGCACGCAGGATCGGATCCGTGATCGCGCCATCGTCGTCGGTCAGGCCCGAGGGGACGTCGATCGCGATGACGGGCCGCGGCTTGATGGCGGAGAGCCTGTTGAGGAGCTCCACGGATTCCGCGAGTGCGCCCGTGAGCGGGCCTTGGCACCGGTGCCCACGACGCTGTCGATCCGGGCGTGTGCGAGGAACACTTCGGACCATGCGGGCGTGTTCTCGATGGAGCGCAGCGACTGTCCGCCGAGGTCAATGATGCGCACGACCGCGGCCGCAACCTCGCCCGCGACGTCGAGCATGTAGCGGTCCAGATCTCCCTCAGAAACCGCCTGATCAATGCACTTTTCTCCAGTTCCCGAGCGTGGGCGAAGGACAGAGCAGCTCTATCAATCGTGAACATGCACCATATTCTGTCGCACCGCGCACGCCCGGGGTGCCCGCTTGCGCAACGACGTCACAGTGCCCGCGGATGCAGCCCGGGCCTCGTCCCGAATGAGGAACGAGGCCCGGGAGAGTATCGGGGTCGCCACCGCCGTCGCGCACCGAGCGGTGAGGTGGCTCCATCGCGTCACTTAGGCCACGTCGAGGGTCTTGGCGACGCCCGCCAGGACCGCGCCTACGATGACGAGGGTGACGCCGATGATGGTCCAGCGCAGCTCCTTGCGCGAGCGCGTCTCGTGGAGCCACAGGATGCCCAGCGGCGTGGAGATCAGGATGCCGAGCTGGGAGAGCGTGAAGCCCGTGCCCGCGCCCAGCTTGTTGGAGTTGAGCTGGAGCAGCAGGATGGCGGTGCCCCACAGGACGCCGTTAAAGGTCGAGGGGAACATGCGGCGGTGACGCAGCGAGTCCTCGGGGGCCACGCCGCCGCGGCCCTGGATCGCGAAGAATGCGCCGCAGTAGGCGGTGTAGCCGATCGCCTGAGGCAGCAGGAACTCGGCGGGCTGAATCTCAAAGAACTTGATGATGAGCGGGAAAGCGACGAGGCCCAGCGTAGAGGTCGTCAGCAGGAAAGCGCCGCGCTTCCAGTCGAGAGAGGCCGCGTCGGAGCCGGACTCGGAGCGCGACAGGAACCAGATGCCGACGATCAGGACGATGATCGCGGCGATACCGTAGGGCAGCGCCCCGCCGTGGAGCCACTCGCCGAAGATCGCGATGCCCGCCAGAGACATGAGGACCAGCTGACCGCCGGTGGACAGGGGCATCGTGCGGCTCATGCCCAGGACCGAGTAGGAGCGCAGCTGATCGCACACGCCGACGCCGAGGAGCAGGCCGGTCAGGAAGGAGACGCCCAGGTTCAGGGGCGTCCAGGCGGGATGCAGGAACGGGGTGGCGACGGCGGCCATGAGCAGGCCGCCGAGGACGGCGCCCATGACTCGCTGGCGGTCCGAGCCGCCGGTCTTTCCCATCAGCGTCGTGGCGACGCCGAAGAAGACAGAGGGCAGGATTCCGATAAGGATCATGGACAGGGTCATGTGCGCACCTCCTGGGGTGGTCGCAGCCCCGATTGACGAGGCCGGGGTGATTTACGTTGGTGGGTGCGGCAGGAGCGCCGCCACCTCTTCCACGCTAGTCGCCCCCTCCCCCACCCCCGCAAACTCCGTCGCCGTTTTGGCTCCTGTTTCACATGTACGTCGTGAAGCCTTTCACCAGACCAGGCCCCATCCACGAGGCAGCGCACGCCCAGGTTTCGGAATCTGACACCGATCCGTAAAAGTAGCCCGGGCCTCGTCCCTGGATGAGGAACGAGGCCCGTTAGCGCTCACGAAGCCGCAGCCTGGTGCCGCCCTATCGAACGAACAAGATCGGAAGACGCACACAGCCCTTGCGCGAGAAACACCTGGACTACTCGTTGAGAGTGAATACGATTTGACCAGGGCGAAGGAGAGGCAGAACAACCGCCGTGCCGGTAACCCGCGTGGTCAGATCACTGAGGGCTTCACGAACATAAGGAAACGCCGCCATGAGCGCGACTCTCGATGCAAAGTCTGCAGGGACTTCAGGAGCGAGAGCAAACTCCTGGCAACCCTCGTAGTAGGTAATGACCGCGATAATGGCCTGCCACTGCGTAGCCTTAAACTGGAACTCAAATCGTGTTCCGAAACGTTTGCCTTCGTGGCGAGTGCCGAGCATACAGTTGATCTCGATCGGCGTCGACTCACTGCCTTCGAGATCGGAACCCGCCTGGGGAGCATTTTCCACAAGATCAATCGACATGTGGTCAAAGCGAATGTCTGCAAGCTGGAGTTGTGCAGTCTCAAGCATCTCGTCGATGCTCGTCAAGAGGGGGGTCTCAGACATGAGCTAGCTCCTGCGTAATGCTGATCGTCTGCGCCTGACGCGGTGTCGCCGGAACACGGACAGTCGCCTTGGCGGCTCCGGTCATCTGCCACGTAGCGGGCACACCCTCACCACAGTCATCGACAACCTTAATGTCGAGGAGTGCGTCGACGGCCATCGCGTATCGGATGATGGATGACACGGTCGGGTTAGCGTCATAGCGTTCAAACGCAGCGACCGTCGGCTGACTGACACCCATGCGCTCGGCGACAGTCTGCTGGCTGAGCTTATGCTCCTTGCGGAGGCTTACCAAATCCTCAAGAAGGCGATCCTTCGCATCGACCAGCAGATCTGCGCGGCGCTCAAGGATCTCATCACTCACTGAAGTCATAGATTAAACTATATAAGTGTGAGATGACGTTATGCAAACTTCAGTCATGTTGTGTGCGCCGCTCGACACCCCAGCATGTGGAATATCCCGAGTTGAGAAGGCTTTCGGCAATGCCGATCTCAGCGTCTTGCGCGGCCTTGGTCGCAGCCGGGTCCCCCTCGACGATTACCTTCTCATGAGCGTGAAGGCCCAGTATGCAAAGGCCAAGCTGATCGTATGGCTGAGCGTGGATGAGGCGAATCTCAACCTGAACATAGGATTCATTCCCTAAGGGATTAACTTCGCGAACATTGATGTCCCGCCACCGAATCTCAAAGAGAGTGGCACCCCCGCGTAAAGATTTCAGCTCTCCCGGTGGTCGGAGCTTACCTTGAGCCGCTTTTTCCAGGCGCTTTCTAAAACTCGCTCGGATCATTGCCTCTTGGTATGGATTCCAGCGACGGTTCGCCGGTTTCTTGATGGCCGCCATGAGAGCATTCACAGCTAGGCTAATGTGCTCTTGAGCCGTACCAATGCCGCCGCCATACCAATAGAAGTCCGCAGGCAGGCCGAGACACGCATTCGACCTGGAGGAATCATCTGCGACGCTCATGAACTCCATGAGTAGCCGGGTGGCATTGAATTGTGAGCACACATGCCGTCGAGAGCTTGCCACGTACAACACGCAAGGGGACTTCACGGTCGCCCCGAGCATGAGGAACTGAAACCAGACCACAAAACTGCCCGAGCCTCGTCCCTGGATGAGGAACGAGGCCCGGGCGCGTCCGCAGGACAAGTGCCCCGCGCGGGTGGTTACTCCACCGTCACGGACTTGGCGAGGTTGCGCGGCTGGTCGACGTCCAGCCCCTTGACGGAGGCGAGTTCGCACGCGAAAATCTGCAGCGGCACGACGGTCAGGAGAGGCGCGTACAGGGTCGGCACGGGGGGCACGCGGAAGACGACCTCGGCGAACTCATCGACGGAGGTGTCCCCTTCCTCGGCGACGACGATCGTGCGGGCGCCGCGGGCGCGGACCTCGGCGATGTTGGCCAGGACCTTGCCGTGCAGCTCGGGGC
>ERZ773203.1620-NODE-1620-length-11166-cov-6.210152_pt1 | contig 11166 bp, 12 predicted proteins | sample MGYA00580529_ERZ773203 | MGnify/ENA primary metagenome ERZ773203 (study PRJEB29015, sample SAMEA2738176) | human oral metagenome | biome: human oral; feature: human-associated habitat; material: saliva | place: China | collected 2177 ...
GTTTCCTTTATCTGCAACCTTCAACAGTCTCCCAGACTGTTGAAGCTGTGCGGAGGTGGAACGACGAAATCGAATTCTAACGAATGACCGATTTCTGTCCCACTCTCTTTCTTACTCTGTCCATTACTGTTTAAATGCATCTAACAGAACTTGGAATTCTTCATTAGTGAGCGTAATCCCCTTGCCCATCTTGGTATGGTCTGGACTCCAAGTGCGGATATCATATTTAGCAGGTGCTCCATTAAAGCTCACCCGGTTTAACTCCTTGGTCCATCCCTTTTCATTTTCAGATAACACCAAGAGTTGTTCTTCAATTTCAAAAATAAAATCTGCCATGAATACTCCTTTCAATGTCTTTCACCTTAATAATTCGTAAAAAATTTTACAAAATGAATGAAATTTTCTATAATATATTGTATCAACTTATGGAGAATTATGCTATGAAAAGATTTCTTGAGCTTCTCAAGGACCGAGCGAATGAATTTTTTAACGATAAAACCTCCCAACCAGCCCCACTAGAGGATGATAAAATTATTCAGATTATTGAACTGGCCCTTCGAAAAAAACAAGGAGTCCATGTCATCTTCCAAAATAAAAGCTTTACAGGCGATATCGTGAAATATGATCAGGAACGAAAACAACTCATTGTCAAGAATTTTAAAAAGAGTATGTCAACCATTATTCGAATTTCTGACATTCAAAAGATTAGTCTTGTTCCACATACGATTCGAATCGCACAACAAAAAACACCGTAAGCTTCCAAGCTAGGGAGGCATGCGGTGTTTTTTTCTTGTACTTTTTAGGCACGAACTGTTTGACTCGTTCCATCTTCTTTATAGAGATTGATCAAGCCTTCTTTGAGAGCACGGATCATATCACCTGGTTCAACTGGTGTTGGCATATGAATGGTCAATAGCTCCATCGGATTTGGTGCTCGGTCAATTTTATTGCCCTTGGCATCATGCAAATCTTCGATGACTGTTTCAAAATGACGGAAACCAGGTCCGTAAAATTCCACTTGGTCGCCTTCATTGATGACATTTCGTTGACGAATGGTCGCAATTTGCTGATCCGCATCATAGGCTACCACTTCTCCAACAAACTTGTATTCTGGAATCTTCCGACGAGCTCCAAATAGTTGCTCATTTTCTGAAGGAGTACCATAATAAAAACCGGTTGCTAGCTCACGTTGGGCCACTTTCCACATCTCATCAATCAAATCTTGCTTGATAGCTTCGAACTTCTCAGGACTTTCCAAATAAGCATCCACAGCTGCCTTGTAACAGTTCGTTACGGTAGAGACATAGTGAATGGACTTCATGCGACCTTCGATTTTAAGACTGTCCACTCCATTTTCAATCATATCAGGGATATGATCAATCATCGACATATCAACTGCTGACATCGAGAATTCTTCAGGGATTTCCCCTTTGAGACTCTTGCGTTCTTGACCGAACGGCATATCGTAGAGATCATACTTCCAACGACAAGATTGGGAACAGCCACCACGGTTAGCATCCCGCATACTCATATGATTGGACAGGGTACAACGACCAGAGTAGGAAATACACATCGCTCCATGAACAAAGGCTTCAATCTCAACGTCCGTCCGCTTACGAATCTCAGCTAGTTCTTCCATCGAAACTTCACGAGCCAAAACGACCCGTGTCAAGCCCAAATCTTTCCAAAACTCAAGGGTCTCATAGTTGGTAGCACTAGCTTGTGTAGAAAGGTGAATTTCCAAACCTGGCGCTTCAGTCGCTGCGATGGTAATCAAGGCAGGGTCTGAAACAATGACCGCTGCGATTCCGATATCCCGTAAACGACGGAACCATTCTCCAGCTCCTACTTCATTTCCTTCGTGCATGACCATATTGGCCGCAACATAGACCTTGGCTCCATACTTAGCCGCAAATTGGACTCCTTCTTCCATTTGCTCAAAGGTGAAGTTTCCTGCACGGCTACGAAGACCATAGGCCTGTCCACCGATGAAGACTGCGTCCGCACCATATTGAACAGCTACTTTCAGCTTCTCTAAAGTCCCTGCAGGTGATAAAACCTCAGGACGTTTTAATGTTTTTGTCATGTTTTCTCCTATTTGCAATATAAAAGTTTGACGTTTTTCCTTCCCATTTTATAGTAAATACTAGATAAAATCAAGTCTAGACAGATTGTTTTGACAATTCTAATCTTTTAAGAAAACAAAAAACTAGCCTTTCTAAACTAGTTATTTTCAAGATAAAATTCAAAGCGTTCACCCACGTATTGACTTTTTACATATTCAAAAGCCGTCCCATCTTCAAGATAAGAAACCTGAGTCAAAGCTAAAATGGCATGTCCCTTTTCAACTTCCAAATAGTGAGCAATTTTTTCCTTAGCTAATCTCGCATAAATGGTCTGTTGGGATTTGCCAATCCGGTAGCCATGTTGCTGCAAGGTTTGGAAGAAATGACTGGTGATTTCTTCTTTTTTGAAATCCTTAATAAATTTCTCAGGAATGGATGCGACTTCATAGACTAGCGGTACTTGGTCAGCGTAACGCACCCGTTCCATGCGAATAATATTCTCTGTCGGAGTAATCCCTAGCTTTGCGACCTCTTGCTCATTTGGAATGGTTCTTCTGTAAGAAATGAGTTGGCTAGAAGGTACTTTCCCCTGAGATTTGACAATCTCCGTAAAACTGGTCGTCCCCCGCATTTTTTCTTGAACACGAGTGCTAGAGACAAAGGTTCCACTTCCTACTCTGCGCTCCAAGACTCCTTCCTCAACCAAAAGAGAGATGGCCTGGCGCAAGGTCATCCGACTAACCTGAAACAGCTCTGCCAAATCTCGTTCACTCGGAAGTCTTTCTCCAATCTTCCAACGATGCTCATCTATATCCTTTTTAATCTGATCGTGGATTTTCATATAAGCTGGTAACATGCTTTTTCACTTCTTTTCTTTATTTTCTCTATTGTACCGTATTTGCTAATAAAAAGTCAAACTTTGCCTTGTTTAGTTGGTAATTCGCCCCTATTTGTGATAGAATATTGAAAAAGATATTTCTTTTGAGAAAGGAAAAAGATGAGCAACATTTCAACTGATTTGCAAGATGTCGAAAAAATCATCGTACTGGACTATGGTAGCCAATACAACCAGCTGATTTCACGCCGTATCCGTGAGATTGGTGTTTTTTCAGAACTAAAAAGCCATAAAATTTCAGCTGCTGAAGTTCGTGAAATCAATCCTGTAGGAATCATCCTGTCAGGTGGTCCAAACTCTGTATACGAAGATGGTTCATTTGATATTGACCCAGAAATCTTCGAACTTGGAATTCCTATTTTGGGAATTTGTTATGGTATGCAGTTATTAACTCATAAACTTGGAGGAAAAGTTGTCCCTGCAGGTGATGCTGGAAATCGTGAATACGGTCAATCAACCCTAACTCACACACCATCAGCGCTTTTTGAATCAACACCTGATGAACAGACTGTTTTGATGAGCCATGGTGATGCGGTTACTGAAATTCCTGCTGACTTTGTTCGTACAGGTACATCAGCTGACTGCCCATACGCAGCCATCGAAAACCCAGATAAACACATTTACGGTATCCAATTCCACCCAGAAGTTCGTCATTCTGTATACGGAAATGATATCCTTCGTAACTTTGCCCTTAACATCTGTAAGGCTAAAGGCGACTGGACAATGGATAACTTCATTGACATGCAGATCCAAAAAATCCGTGAAACAGTCGGTGATAAACGTGTCCTTCTTGGTCTATCAGGTGGAGTTGACTCATCTGTCGTTGGAGTTCTTCTCCAAAAGGCTATTGGCGATCAATTGATCTGTATTTTTGTGGATCATGGTCTTCTTCGTAAAGGTGAAGCTGATCAAGTTATGGACATGCTTGGTGGTAAGTTTGGTTTGAATATCGTCAAAGCAGACGCTGCTAAACGTTTCCTTGATAAACTTGCTGGCGTTTCTGACCCTGAACAAAAACGTAAAATCATCGGAAATGAATTTGTCTATGTCTTTGATGACGAAGCAAGCAAGCTCAAAGATGTGAAATTCCTTGCTCAAGGTACCTTATATACAGATGTTATTGAGTCTGGTACGGATACAGCTCAAACTATCAAGTCACACCACAACGTGGGTGGTCTTCCAGAAGACATGCAGTTTGAATTGATTGAACCACTCAATACTCTTTATAAAGATGAGGTTCGTGCTCTTGGTACAGAACTTGGCATGCCAGACCATATCGTATGGCGCCAACCATTCCCAGGACCAGGACTTGCTATCCGTGTCATGGGAGAAATCACTGAAGAAAAACTAGAAACAGTTCGTGAGTCAGACGCTATCCTCCGTGAAGAAATTGCCAAAGCTGGTCTTGACCGCGATATCTGGCAATACTTCACTGTTAACACAGGCGTTCGTTCAGTCGGTGTAATGGGTGACGGTCGTACATATGACTACACAATTGCTATCCGCGCTATCACTTCTATCGATGGTATGACTGCTGATTTTGCCAAAATTCCATGGGAAGTACTTCAAAAGATCTCAGTACGTATCGTAAATGAAGTGGATCATGTTAACCGTATCGTCTACGATATCACAAGTAAACCACCTGCAACAGTTGAGTGGGAATAGTCATCTAAGGACTCATTTATGTAGTTTAACGAGCCAGTATCTTTGGATATTGGTTTTTTACTTTATCTGGATTTTTGACTACTTGTTATAGTATATTGAAATAAGATGTAAACAAATCGATTAGGAAAGTCAAATTAATCTCTAGAAATGTTTTAGTAATAGTGGTGTACTATTCTGGATTCAATCTACTATAAAACTAGGTTATACTCAATGAAAATCAAAGAGCAAACTAGGAAGATAGTCGCAGGTTGCTCAAAACAGTGTTTTTGAGGTTGCAGATGGAAGCTGACATGGTTTGAAGAGATTTTAGAAGAGTATTAAAAGATTAGAATTGTCAAAACAATCTTTCTAGGCTTGATTTTATCACTTATTTGCTATAAAATGAGAAGGAAAAACGTCAAACTTTTATATTGCAAATAGGAGAAAACATGACAAAAACATTAAAACGTCCTGAGGTTTTATCACCTGCAGGGACTTTAGAGAAGCTAAAGGTAGCTGTTCAGTATGGGGCAGATGCTGTCTTTATCGGTGGTCAGGCCTATGGTCTTCGTAGCCGTGCAGGTAACTTTACCTTTGAACAAATGGAAGAAGGCGTCCAGTTTGCTGCCAAGTACGGTGCCAAGGTCTATGTAGCGGCTAATATGGTTATGCACGAAGGGAATGAAGAGGGAGCTGGTGAGTGGTTCCGTAAACTTCGTGATATCGGGATTGCTGCAGTTATCGTGTCTGACCCAGCCTTGATTATGATTGCAGCGACTGAAGCGCCAGGTCTTGAAATCCACCTCTCTACCCAAGCAAGTGCCACTAACTATGAAACTCTTGAGTTCTGGAAAGAACTGGGCTTGACTCGTGTTGTATTGGCCCGTGAGGTTTCAATGGAAGAATTGGCAGAAATTCGCAAACGCACAGATGTTGAGATTGAAGCCTTTGTCCATGGTGCCATGTGTATTTCTTACTCTGGTCGCTGTACGCTATCAAACCACATGAGTATGCGTGATGCCAACCGTGGTGGATGTTCTCAGTCTTGCCGTTGGAAGTACGACCTTTACGATATGCCATTTGGTCAAGAACGCAAGAGTCTTAAAGGTGAAATTCCAGAAGAATTTTCAATGTCAGCCGTCGACATGTCCATGATTGACCATATCCCAGATATGATTGAAAATGGAGTGGACAGTCTTAAGATTGAAGGGCGTATGAAGTCTATTCACTACGTATCAACAGTAACCAACTGCTACAAAGCAGCGGTTGATGCTTATCTAGAAAGTCCAGAGAAGTTTGAAGCGATCAAACAAGATTTGGTGGACGAGATGTGGAAGGTTGCCCAACGTGAATTGGCAACAGGTTTCTACTACGGTACACCATCTGAAAATGAGCAGTTATTTGGTGCTCGTCGTAAAATTCCTGAGTACAAGTTTGTTGCTGAAGTGATTTCTTATGATGATGCGACACAAACAGCGACCATTCGTCAACGGAACGTCATTAACGAAGGCGACCAAGTTGAGTTTTATGGCCCAGGTTTCCGTCATTTTGAAACGTATATCGAAGATTTGCACGATGCCAAAGGCAATAAAATCGATCGTGCTCCTAATCCAATGGAACTCTTGACTATTAAGGTTCCACAACCCGTTCAAGCAGGAGACATGGTTCGTGCATTAAAAGAAGGACTCATCAATCTTTATAAGGAAGATGGAACTAGTGTCACAGTTCGTGCTTAATAAGAGAGTAGCAGAGTTGGTAAAATAATCTCCCTGGTTGCTTTCCCTTAATTTTACTTACGAAAATAAGGTATAGAAAATATATTTATTCCCATCCGAGATTTCATCTCGGTTTTTCATTATTTTTTCAGAAAAACCTAAATAATAGACGGATTTGTTACAAGTTTTTTCCAAAGTTTTCTATATAATAGACTCAAAACTAGTAAAATTGTAAATAATTTTCATTAAACGCTTTCAATGTTAGTAAAAAGTTGACAAATCGAAATTTTAGGACTACACTAAGTAAGTAAGTTTTAATTCAAAAGGAGAATTTATCATGAGTTTAACATTTTTTGGTCTATGTCTTGCCTGTATGGGTGTATCCCTTGCAGAAGGATTTTTGATGAACGGTTTGCTTAAATCTGCAGCTCGCCAACCAGATATTATTGCTGAATTGCGTAGCTTGATGATTATGGGGATTGCCTTTATTGAAGGAACGTTCTTGGTTACCCTCGTCTTTTCATTCATCATCAAATAGACAAACGGAACGAGAAGAAAAGGGAGGATTTTAGATGGAAGAAAGTATTACTCCAACCATCTCTATTGGTCCTGTTACCTTTGATTTGACCATGTTAGCCATGACCTTATTGATTGTGGGAGTTATTTTTGGCTTTATTTATTGGGCGAGTCGCAATATGACCTTGAAACCCAAAGGAAAGCAAAATGTACTTGAGTATTTCTATGACTTTGTTATTGGATTTACAGAACCTAACATTGGTAAAAGCTACATGAAAGACTACTCGCTCTTTTTCCTTTGTCTATTTCTATTTATGGTACTGGCAAATAACCTCGGTTTGATGGCTAAGATACAGTCTACAGATGGAACCAATCTTTGGACATCTCCAACTGCAAATTTACAGTATGACTTGGCCTTATCATTTGGCGTTATTTTATTGACACACATCGAGGGCATTCGTCGTCGTGGGATTAAAAAATATCTAAAAGCCTATATCACACCTGGCTTTATGACTCCCATGAACATCTTAGAAGAGTTTACCAACTTTTTATCACTTGCCTTGCGGGTGTTCGGAAATATTTTTGCAGGAGAGGTGATGGCTAGTTTGCTAATCACTCTATCTCATCAAGCTATATATTGGTATCCAGTTGCTTTTGGTGCTAACTTGGCTTGGACAGCTTTTTCTGTCTTTATTTCCTGCATCCAAGCCTATGTGTTTACCATGTTGTCTTCTATGTACCTAGGAAATAAGATAAATGAAGGAGAAGAGTAGAAAGGAGTAACTGATGCACGTTACAGTAGGTGAATTGATTGGTAACTTTATTTTAATTGCTGGCTCTTTTATTCTTTTGCTAGTCTTGATTAAAAAATTTGCATGGTCAAATATAATAAGTATTTTCGAAGAAAGAGCAGTAAAAATCGCTACTGATATTGACAGTGCCGAAGAAGCACGTCAAAAAGCAGAAGCCTTAGCTCAAAAACGCGAAGATGAATTGGCTGGCAGTCGCAAAGAAGCCAAGACAATCATTGAAAATGCAAAGGAAACAGCTGAGCAAAGTAAGGCTAGTATTTTAGCAGATGCTAAACTAGAAGCAGGACGCTTAAAAGAAAAAGCAAACCAAGAAATTGCTCAAAACAAAGCTGAAGCTTTACAAAGCGTTAAGGGTGAGGTAGCAGATTTGACCATTAGCTTAGCTGGTAAAATCATCTCACAAAACCTTGACGGTTATGCCCATAAAGAACTCATTGATCAGTATATCGATCAGCTAGGAGAAGCTTAATGGACAAGAAAACAGTAAAGGTAATTGAAAAATACAGCATGCCTTTTGTCCAATTGGTACTTGAAAAAGGAGAAGAAGACCGTATCTTTTCAGACTTGACTCAAATCAAGCAAGTTGCTGAAGGAACAGGTCTGCCTTCTTTTTTAAAACAAGTGGCAGTAGAGGAGTCTGACAAGGAAAAAACGATTGCTTTCTTCCAAGACTCAGTGTCATCTTTATTACAAAACTTTATCCAGGTTCTTATCTACAATCACAGAGCAAATCTCTTTTATGATGTGCTTGTAGATTGTTTGAACCGACTTGAAAAAGAAACAAATCGATTTGAAGTGACGATTACTTCAGCTCATCCTTTAACAGATGAACAAAAGAGTCGCTTGCTCCCTTTGATTGAGAAAAAAATGTCTCTGAAAGTAAGGAGTGTAAAAGAACAAATCGATGAAAGTCTCATTGGTGGTTTTGTCATTTTTGCCAATCACAAGACAATTGATGTGAGTATTAAACAACAACTTAAAGTTGTTAAAGAAAATTTGAAATAGAAAGTGGTGTTCTTTTGGCAATTAACGCACAAGAAATCAGCGCTTTAATTAAGCAACAAATTGAAAATTTCAAACCCAATTTTGATGTGACTGAAACTGGTGTTGTAACATACATCGGGGACGGAATTGCGCGTGCTCATGGCCTTGAAAATGCCATGAGTGGAGAGTTGTTGATTTTTGAAAACGGCTCTTATGGTATGGCTCAAAACTTGGAGTCAACAGACGTTGGTATTATCATCCTAGGTGACTTTACAGATATCCGTGAAGGCGATACAATCCGCCGTACAGGTAAAATCATGGAAGTCCCAGTAGGTGAAAATCTCATTGGTCGTGTTGTGGATCCACTTGGTCGTCCAGTTGACGGTCTTGGAGAAATCCACACTGATAAAACTCGTCCAGTAGAAGCGCCAGCTCCTGGTGTTATGCAACGTAAGTCTGTATCAGAACCATTGCAAACTGGTTTGAAAGCTATTGACGCCCTTGTACCGATTGGTCGTGGTCAACGTGAGTTGATTATCGGTGACCGTCAGACAGGGAAAACAACCATTGCGATTGATACAATCTTGAACCAAAAAGGTCAAGATATGATCTGTATCTATGTTGCGATTGGACAAAAAGAATCAACAGTTCGTACGCAAGTAGAAACACTTCGTCAGTACGGTGCCTTGGACTACACAATCGTTGTGACAGCTTCTGCTTCACAACCATCTCCATTGCTCTTCCTAGCTCCTTATGCTGGGGTTGCAATGGCGGAAGAATTTATGTACCAAGGGAAACATGTTTTGATTGTTTATGATGATTTATCAAAACAAGCGGTAGCTTATCGTGAACTCTCTCTCTTGCTTCGTCGTCCTCCAGGTCGTGAAGCCTTCCCAGGGGATGTTTTCTACCTTCACAGCCGTTTGCTTGAGCGCTCAGCTAAAGTTTCTGATGAACTTGGTGGTGGATCAATCACTGCCCTACCATTTATCGAGACACAAGCAGGAGATATCTCAGCCTATATCGCAACCAACGTGATTTCTATCACTGACGGACAAATCTTCCTTGGCGATGGGCTCTTTAATGCAGGTATTCGTCCAGCCATCGATGCGGGTTCATCTGTATCTCGTGTAGGTGGTTCTGCACAAATCAAAGCCATGAAGAAGGTTGCTGGTACACTTCGTATCGACCTTGCTTCATACCGTGAGTTGGAAGCCTTCACTAAATTTGGTTCTGACTTAGATGCGGCAACACAGGCTAAATTGAACCGTGGACGTCGTACCGTTGAGGTCTTGAAACAACCTGTTCACAAACCATTACCTGTTGAGAAACAAGTAACCATTCTCTATGCTTTGACACATGGTTTCTTGGATACTGTTCCAGTAGATGATATTGTTCGTTTCGAGGAAGAGTTCCATGCCTTCTTTGACGCTCAACATCCAGAGATTTTGGAAACCATTCGTGATACAAAAGACTTGCCAGAAGAAGCAGTCTTGGATGCTGCGATTACAGAGTTTCTCAATCAAACCAGCTTCCAATAAGAATAGAGGTGTCAGATGGCAGTATCTCTAAATGATATTAAAACAAAAATCGCCTCAACCAAAAATACGAGTCAAATCACCAATGCCATGCAAATGGTATCGGCTGCCAAGTTAGGTCGCTCTGAAGAAGCAGCGCGCAACTTCCAAGTTTACGCTCAGAAAGTTCGTAAGCTTTTGACGGATATTCTGCATGGTAACGGATCTGGTGGTTCTACCAATCCGATGCTCATCAGTCGTCCAGTTAAGAAAACAGGCTATATCGTTATCACTTCAGACCGTGGCTTGGTTGGAGGGTATAATGCTTCCATCCTTAAAGCTGTGATGGAGTTAAAAGAAGAATACCATCCAGATGGTACAGGTTTTGAGATAATCTGCATCGGCGGTATGGGAGCTGATTTCTTTAAGGCTCGTGGTATTCAGCCAATCTATGAACTACGCGGCTTGGCAGATCAACCTAGTTTTGATGAAGTTCGTAAAATTATTTCAAAAACGATTGAGATGTACCAAAACGAACTTTTTGATGAATTGTATGTTTGTTACAACCATCATGTCAATACTCTCACAAGTCAAATGCGTGTGGAACAAATGTTGCCGATCGTTGACTTAGATCCAAATGAAGCGGATGAAGAGTATAGCTTGACCTTTGAGTTGGAAACGAGTCGTGATGAGATTCTAGAGCAGTTGTTACCTCAGTTTGCAGAAAGTATGATATACGGAGCTATCATCGATGCCAAGACAGCTGAAAATGCTGCTGGTATGACAGCCATGCAAACAGCGACTGATAATGCTAAGAAAGTCATTAATGATTTGACAATTCAGTATAACCGTGCCAGACAGGCGGCGATTACACAAGAAATTACAGAAATCGTAGCAGGAGCTAGTGCCTTAGAATAGGCTCTAGTCCAGCTCGTATGAAAATGAACTTAGGACCTAGTTGAACTAGGAACCGACAGTATCTTATATAGAATAGGAGAAGGAGATGAGTTCAGGTAA
>ERZ773203.1633-NODE-1633-length-11111-cov-3.159099_pt1 | contig 11111 bp, 10 predicted proteins | sample MGYA00580529_ERZ773203 | MGnify/ENA primary metagenome ERZ773203 (study PRJEB29015, sample SAMEA2738176) | human oral metagenome | biome: human oral; feature: human-associated habitat; material: saliva | place: China | collected 2177 ...
AGGAATTGAAACAAAGCCTGATATTTTAGGTCCCTTGCTTTTATTTTGATATCAATCGCACCATTTAAGGAATTGAAACAATTGTTACTATATCGCCATTGTTAAAATTATGTGTATATCAATCGCACCATTTAAGGAATTGAAACTATGCGAGGTGGAGCATACTTGGGGGCTTCAATTCCGATATCAATCGCACCATTTAAGGAATTGAAACCCGATGATTGTTTGCAAGAGCTGGAAAGCGGACTAAATATCAATCGCACCATTTAAGGAATTGAAACTTCGTTAAAAATCGCCTTTTTGATCAAGTTATCAAAATATCAATCGCACCATTTAAGGAATTGAAACCAAAACAACTTCCTGACATATTGATAATTTTTAATAATATCAATCGCACCATTTAAGGAATTGAAACAAATATCATTTCCAGCTAAATAGTAGTTATTTTAAATATCAATCGCACCATTTAAGGAATTGAAACAATGCACCGTATAGGAAGCCGACCTGCACCGTGAAAATATCAATCGCACCATTTAAGGAATTGAAACTTCAAAGAGTTTATCATCAAACTGCGGTTTAACTTGATTTACAACAAATGATTTGCTGAGGTCTTCAACCGCTCCGATAGGCACATCTACGACTAATACATCTGCCGAATTTTCCGCTCCGAGATTTTCCTTTATAACCTCATTAAACTTTGTATTTTCCTCATCTCCACCATCAAATTTCGTTACAATCGTCTTACCCAAGAAACCTGAGCGAGATTGCAAATTGTTATACCTTGCGATCCTGTATTCCGTGTCCATATCATCATAAACAGCGTCCCATAGAGGTAGAGCGTATCTGTATTTTGGAGTTAGATTTAGGTAAAACACCTGTCCTCGATAGTTCTGTACTAAATCTATCGGCGTTGGCTCCGTAATTCCGTTTAATTTGCAATCATTTCGCATTTGTGAAAGGATTACATTGGAATCCGAATTAAACGGGTAAAACCATTTCGTTTTCTTGTCTATACGCTTAAATGCCTCTTTCTTGTCTTGCATTTGCAACTGATAGAATTTGCCGTCAAATCCATCATCATCTACCTTTGATTTCGTTATAAATACGCTGTCTAAAACCCTTAAATTATGTTTTACGAATTTTGGAGCTAAGGCATTGGTATCTACATCGAATTTCCAAGAAATAAAGAAAAACACGCCATACTGGGTTGCAATTTCATTAGCTGACAAGTTAGCTATATCGTTAAGTGTTTCCCCCCGCTTATTAACCACGAAATCCCCATTATCAATACCATTTCCAACGATGTATTTTGCCATCATATTTGAGCACCTTTTCCCTGTAGGCGAGTTATTAATAACCTTTTCCATTCGTAGCGGATAAAGGTTATCATAATCTCTGTTATATATTTTGGCTTCATCGTTGGAAACTGTTATTTTCCTTGCGTGCATTTCTAAATTTGTTGCACGAATAGATTTATTAACTGGTATTGACATTAAAAAAAGACCTTAAAAGTGATTAAATTATTTCAATTCATCTGCGTTTTCCCCATCTTGTACATCTTCGGGCGTGTCAAGGGCTTTTGCTTTAAGATATGCGATTAAATCATCTTTTTTTAGCTTGCCCCATTCTTCCTGCGAGTAACCTTTTTCAGTAGCTATTGATTGTAATTCTGATTTATTTAACCCATCAAATCCCCCATCTTGTACATCTTCGGTCGTGTCAAGGGCTGGATTTAATATTTGAGCAGGCAACACCTTAAATCGTGTCTTTCTTTCCTCTATTTGTTCAGTGGTGCCAACAGTAAGGTATTTTACTGCAAATTCTTCGGTCATATTATAACCATACGACCTTTTTCTGATATATCGCCCTGTTTCTTTGTCATATTCATCGAAAGAATACGGATTATCGTTTAGATCTTTCAACTGAAATGTAACAGATGAATTTACTACTGATACCGAGCTTGAAGTGTTTCCCATCAAGCGGTTCCAATCCTTATCGAAAGTGCAAGGAACGCAGTTAGGTGTTTCTCCAAATTTCTCGGTAAATAATGATACATATTGCTCCATAAGAGTTTCATCCTCCCTTACTTTTTTAGAGCCTAATTTCTTTAAATCTTCTATTGTTAAATTTCTATTTGACATAATTTTATTTTTTTTAAGGTTAAAATCCTCAATACTGATTTGCATTGAGGATTTCTGATTTAATTTTATGGTGCTTCAAATTGCTCATTGAAATCAGCATTTGCATCCCCTCCTGTTTTCGGCTTATATACCAGAGGCAATGTATCCTCCTGACCTTTTTCATCCGATTGCAGGACTATTAAAGAGCCTCCTCCTCCCTCTGTTACATCATAGGAATAGTCGGCAGTAGTTAGACCGTTGTCCCATCCGTATATTTCTACTGTTCCATCGGTAAGTTGTAACGCTGCAACATAACGCCCTCTATCAAGTTTATCGAGCTTACATTTGGTTTCAGCAGAAGCTCCTAACATTAAGATTTGCACCTTGTGCAAGTACTGAACAAACCCGTTATCATTCTTTGACTTGTCAAAAGAACCTTTAATTGCATTGCCTGTTTCAGGTAATTTGATTTTAACCCCTTTTTTACCTTTTTTTAAAAGCATTTGCACAAAATAATCGCAGGTAGCGCCTCCGAGATTTCCAATCGTGGAAGTCGCTTTGTCTATATCATTCATATTGATAAGAACAGCCTCTTGGAAATATTTCTTTGCAGGCGGTTTCGAGCAAGAGAAATCTATTCCCTCTTTAAGCTCTGCACATATTACTGTATTTGCCATATTTTAATGTTTTTTTATTAATTAATTTAATAGTAGGGGGATTTCTCCCCCGTTACACTATATTGCCAAAATGAACTCTTTTCGTTTCGGAATTGAAGCCCCCAAGTATGCTCCACCTCGCATATAGATTTTCTCCTCATCTTTATTATGCCAGATATCAAAGAAACTAATCTGATTTTCATCAGATGAACCGATAAGCATATTATCGTTGTTAATCAAAATAGCTCTGTTAGGCGATACCATAGGAGCATTTGCCACATTGTTACCATTAAGCTCTGGAATTTGCTTAATCACCCCGTCAAATGCCCTTCTTGGAATGATTTTAATTCCATTGAGGTAAAGGTTTTCAAGCGTATAAACATTGCCTTTTACAATGCCCTCAGCCGAATAGCATTGGCAGTTTGCAGGGGCTTTATCGCCCAACTGATTTAACCAATTCGCATAAGCAACTGCCATAGTCCAAGTTACCTCGAATTGGAATTTGATAGGATTAAACCAAGTATGGTAGGTAGCAAGTTCATACATCTCGGAAAGAAGTTTATACACTTCCTCGCCTGTCATTCTTTGCCCTGTTGCTGTAGCTGCGGAGTTTTTAGCAATAGTAATTTTATTTTTGCCCGCCGTTGAAGCTGCATCTAATTGAGTGAAGAATCCATTTGAACCATCCAATAATGTAGAGCTGGAAGCATCATCGGCAAAATACGCTCTTCTCCATTTTGCATTTTCAAGCCCTTGTTTAAATTGCTCTCCTAAGAATTTAAGGAATGCTTCATCAAGGTCAGGGTTGTTATCAAATTTCCTGTAAGTGTTCCAAAAATGTAGAAACTCTTTATCAAACTTATTTAAGCAGATAGGCACTTTACATTTAATAAGTGATAAATCCCATTTTACACCAGTGTATTTGGTTTCCATACTACACTCAGAAGTCCCGCACTCTGTTTCATCTGCAACAGGAAACATTGTGTAATCTTCCGTCCTTTCTACAATAGGAACAACATCCCCATCTTTTACTCCATAGATTACGGTCTTTTCTTTTTCAAGTTCGTTATCTACGGTAATACTTTCCACGATGCTATCTTGGAAAGTTAATTTGTCGGCTTCGGTAAATGATTTTACCAAATCGACTACATTCTGTTTAAAATTGTTCGTTACCGCCATATTATTTTTGTTTTTTTAATTTGTTTAACGCGCTAACCACTCTTGATTCTTTATCATCGCTTGCTGGTTTTGGATCTCTCGCAGGCTCATCATCATTGTCATCATCTCCGAGATTTCCAATGTTTTTAAAGTTTTCAATGATAGTGGTAGCATCTTTGAGCTTCTTATTTACGGTCTCATTCTCTTTTTTAAGAGCTTCGTAATCTGCTTTAAGATTTTCAATTTCTTTTTTAAGGTTTTCAATTTCATTTTTTGCATCTTCATTGTCCTCTTTCGGCTGAATTTCTTTCAATTCCTCGCCTTCAAATACATAAGTTTCTCCCGTAGGCATTACATATTTTCCGTCGTTACTCTCCCCAGCGGGCTTGTTATCAAACCTCGCTTTGTCGCCAACTTTTACAGCGTCATCCTCATTAAGTTCATAGAAATCTAATTCGGTGTTATCCGCCGTAAATACAATCTTGTTTAGCGTTTTGCCATTAAAAAAGTTATCTACCTGCTTTTTTAAAGCGTTCCACGCACTTTGTTTGTTTTTACTCATATTTATTTCTGTATTTTTTCTTCTATTTTCGGTATTTCTTTTTATGACAGAGTTCATTATGCTATTTTCAACCACTGGTACATTTTCAAGCTCGGTATAAAACCCATATTTTTGACATTCTTCCGTAGTTAAATCTCGGCTTTCACTCATAAATTGCAAGGCTTCCTCTTTTGTTATGCTGGTTTCTTGCGCATATAGCTCAGCAATAGCATTATCCACCTTATCCAAATCTTCGTAAATTTTCTTTGCATCTTCTTTGTTTATTCCCCCAAACTCCCAAGTCCAAGCATTATGCACAAAGGGATTTAGATACTTATTCCCCACTCTTTCATCACCAGCAAGCAAAAGAATTACCCCTGATGATGCGCAATAGCCATCTACACGGGTTTTAATAGTGATTTTATTATCAGCTTTAAATCGCTTTAAAAGGTTATACATTCCAAAAGCTGTAGTCGTACAGCCTCCGAAAGTGTGTATATTTACGGTCAAGGTCTCGCCCTCTGAAATCTCAATATCTGACAGGGCATTTCTTAAGTCTTTTAAGTCTATTGCGCTATCATCGTCCCAATACTTAAAAGGCACTAAATCACCGTATATATTGATTTCTTTCATTTCGTTTTGTCTTTTGTTTAAAACAAGACAAAATTTGAGGTTTTCAATCATTTTAATATATATACATCATTGTTATATATTATACTGTATTTAATTGCAAATTAGATAATTATGGAATTTAAGAAAAATATCTTGCGTATAATTGTTTTTTAACTACCTTTGGAAAAAGGTTTTACGATGAAAAAATATATTTTTTTAATAGCTATTTTAGGAATTGGATTAACTTCTTGCGGTAGAAGTGAGGAACCAAAAAAAGACTGCAATTGTGATGGACATACTGCTACATATGCCATTGAAAAGAGGTGGGAGAAAGACGGCATATCTGTCTCAAAAAAATTATTACGCATATCAAAAGATAGAGATACTACCCGCTGGGGCAAATATTCTAAGGATTGTTCAAAACACGGCTACATCTATCTAAGAGATACATTAAATGCAAGAATAGGGAACGGTTATAACGATGAGATTGGCTATTACAAATACAGGCGAGATACTGTAACTATTTATAATATTTTCTGTAAATAGAAAAATCCCCTTAATTAGGGGATTTTATTTTAAACTCAATTATTTGTCCCATTAGTGCCAATGCGTTCTCTACCGTTCGCAATGTTACCTTGCACTGCGAGGCTGTCACCTCCTTTCGCTCTTTAAAATTATCAATCCAGTCGTATTTCTTGTATATTTCCAAAATCTGGAAATAGTCTATCGCAGTGTTAATGTTCTTAACTCCCGCCACGGCTAATTTATGGAATATTTGCAGGTTGGTAGATATAACCTCCTCTACTGAAAAACTATTCCTATCTCTTACTACGATTTCCAATGCTCACACTTTTTAATTGATTGCCTTAATTTATACGGTAATGTACAGCCACAAAGATAGCACATTTTGCCGTCAATCTCTGGTATATCATTATCCTTTATACGCTCACTTTCTATTGGGTCGGTCTTAAAATAAGGGCACCCCTTGCAACTTTCCTTATATCGTCTTCGAGCTAATTCCGTCACTTTTTTCGAGCGAGTATAATAGTTGGTCATTCCAACGATGATAGCCTTTATTTGCTCCCTGTAATTGGGGTCTTTTTCCTTTTGTAGGCTTGCTTGAAGTCTTTTTATCTTATGCCACATATCCTAAAAATTTGCATCTTTTACAACATTACGATTATTACTAAGGTCTGATATTCCGCTTTGGCTTCCGTGATAAATAGCCTCTGCTATTTGCTGTACAGCATTACTATCAAGTGTTATATTTTGATTGTTCTTTTTTAGTGATTGCTGTACGGTTGGGATTTTAGATGGTAGCACTCCTCCCTTAGCAAATCTAACACCCCCTCCAGCTACATTGATAGCTGAAAGCTCATCACGAAATAGCCGAGATGAAATTTTATTTATAATAACCTCGCCACCTTCTGCCTCTATCATCCCGTGAGGAGTGCGAACTGGGACGCCACCCTGTGAATGGCTTGCCCCCTCTATTAGCATACCTCTTTGTGCCTTGCTCTTTACCTTTGAAATATCTACCGCTGTAATCTGTTTTACAGTGTTTAATCCATTAGCCAGCACTACCCCTGAATTTATAATCTTTGAAACCGTAGCCATTGGTTCGGGTAAGGTGGATTTTGCGCCCCACACCTCACTAATACCTTTATATGTATTAATTGTAGCTTGTGTAATTGCAGCTGCTTTTCCTGCTTCAGTATTTTTCCCGAGCAATGTGGCTATATTTCCAAACATATCGCTATAGCTGGTCGCAATTGCTTCGTTTTTCATTTCCTCAATCTTACGGGAGTTATTAGCATATTCCTCCTGTATGTTATTTAATGCGTTTAATTGGTTTGCCAGTCGCAACCGCTCATTTTCATCGTTAGTATCTTGTATCTCGGCTTGTAGCTCCTTTCTTGCGTTATCAATTTCCTGCTGGGAAATGTAGTTGTCGTTATCCATTTCCAGCTTTATCTCATTCTGTTTTGCCCACGCCTGTAATTTATTTTGAGTTTCATTTTCCAGCTGGGCGGACTGCCTTTCAAATTCATTAGCGTTTTGCTCTTCCAATTCAATTAGGCGAGTTTGGTATTCCACTGCTCGAGCTAACTTTTTTTGCTCTGCAACTTGCTCGTTGTGCTTTTTTGTAGTCTCCGTTATTTTCTCATTAGTCTCGTCCTCTAATTTATTCCTTTGCTCTGAGAAATCCCGTTCTATGATAAGTAGTTGGTTTTTGAGGTTCGCAAGCTCTGTTACTTCATTATTTGAAAGATTTTTTTTGCTATTAAGCTCGTCTATTTTCTGCCGTACGGCTAATTTCTTACTATTCTCTTCAAGGGCAAGCAATTCCAATTGTTTTTTCTGAACCTCTTTGAAATATTCATTTTGAAGTCTCAATTTCTCATCAGTAAGACGCTTATCATTCTTATATTTCTCTGCATTTATCCGAATGTATTCCGCAAGCTCTACCTTTGCTATTTCAATAGCTTGCTGAGCTCTCTCGCGTTCCAATTCCAGAGCTTTTTTTGCTTCTGCTTCCAGCTTTTTAGCCGTATCATCTTTTTTAGCTTTCTCTTTCTTAGGTTTCTTAGACTTGGCATTTGCCGAGCCGTCAAAGTCATTATCGGGCTTATTAGCCTTGTCCAATGCCCTTTGAGCATCTGCATTTGCTTTATCGCTTTCTCGCACTTTCTTTAAGTTCCCCGCATATGTAGTTCTTACAATATTTCCTATTTCTGCGTGGGCTTTCTTAGTGCCTTTGAAAGCATTTGATAGCAAATTCTCCATTTCCGAAAAATTCTTTTTAGCCGAATCCATATCTAAGGAAAACGCATCTTTTAAGGCTTTTCCAAGTAAATAACCAGCCTTTGCAAGGTTTATTAAATCCTGCTTAATCCCCTTAAATGCTATGGAAATAATATCTGGAGATTTTCTCATTAAATCTATAAAAGATATAAAATTAACACGCCATAGCTCTATATATTTCATAACATATTGAACCCCCTCGTACCATATTATTTTAATCCTTACCCATAATCGCTCCATATGCCTTTGAAATGCTAAAATGGAATCAGATTTTAAGGCATCATTTTTAGCTTTCCCAAGTTCATCATAATCATCAAGCTGTCGTTGTATTATTTTTTGCGTTTCAGTTAAGCCCGTGTTTTGCTCATCTATTGCATCAGTAACTTTATTGATTATTTCAGCAAACTCTCCCGCATCTTTACCTGCTCTCTTAAATAGCCCTGATGTTAATTGCGCTTGTTGTTTCTCGCTTAAATGATATTTCTCAGATTCTTTACCAATCTCAATTAATGCGTCCTTGACCGTAGTTTTGCCCTTTGAAACTCTATTTAAAATATCATCCGTAAATACTGCACCAAATGCATTAGTAAGAGCATTACGAGTTATTTTGGTTTGCTCTCTGATAGATAAGTCAAATTGCTTTATAGCTCCCTGTAATTTATCCGAATAAACCCCGCCATCATAGCCTTTATTAATTACGCGGGCAAATTCTTTTGCTGAAAATCCTGCTTTGGCAAAAAATGAAGGGTATTGTGCCAACGAATCCAAAAACTTCTCATTAAGAGCTCCCCCGCGTATAGCACCATCCTCAATTGCTTTTAATGCCTCTTGATGCGAAATCTTAAACTCATTAGCTATTGCTGCGGACGATTCTAATGTCTTTTTGCGATTAAGCCCCAAAACCTTTTCCATTGCTTGGGTTTTAATCGTCAGCTCATCTAATGCCTTTCCTTGCAAGCCCGTAATCTGTTCCGTAAGACGATTTTCCTTTGCTAACATTTCGTTATACTTCATCATCTCTCGTATGGATAGACCAATCCCGCCTGCTACTGCTGAAATTACAGCCAATACAGCGGTAAGAGGGTTTGACATCATAGCTACCCATAATTGACGGATAGATGCTGTAACTCCCTTTATACTTCCTTTTATCGTATTGAACCCCTCTGAAATATTACCGTGCTGTATCTGTTTAAAACCTACAAAAATCTCAGAAAAAGCCCCTTTTATTTGGTCTCGGTAATCCCCTACAGACCTCTGATTATCCCCAACGGCTTTATCTAATTTCTTAATTTCATTTGCAAGTTCTATCGTCTTTTTTTGATTAAAGTTGTATTGATTTTCCAGAGCTTTAAACTCTTTCGTGTTTTCTTTACCCGCTTTCTTTAAATTTAATAGTTCGGCACCCATATCTCGGGTTTGTATCCTAAGAGAAGAAAGTTGCTGGTCTAATTTTCTATAAGCCCCTGAGCTTTCGTGTAAAGTATCATTACCACCTTTTAATAGCTTATTAAGCTCATTATTTTGCAGGTTTAATTCCTTTACAGCTTGCTCGGATTTATTAATAGCGATAATCTGATTTGCTTGCGCCTTTTGAGCGTTATTTTGTGCAATAACAAATCTATGTATCGCTTCGTTACTCTTTTTTATTTTTTGGGTATATTCCCCCTGTGTTATATACCCTTTCTTTAACTGCTCATTTAATCGTGCTTGCGCTTTATGTTCTGAATTTAATCGCGCTTCCATTTCCCCCATTACAGAGGTAGCTTCTTTCATTGACTTTTTGCTCTTTTCTATTTCATTTTTGAGCCTTTCAATTTCCTGTTTATTTGTAGCTATTGCGTGGGTTACTTTCGTAGTATCCCATTCAAATGAACCTATTACTATATTTTCACTCATTTCGTTTATTTTTAGTCGTGTTTATGTTTTAAAAATCCTATCATTTCAATTTGCACCTCTTTATTCCTGCCATCGCAATTGTTCCTGTTATCAATTATGGTTTCCTTGTATTTTCCAGAGCAATCAATATAACCTAATTTAAAATAACATTTGTATTCCATTAATAGGCTTTGGCATTCTGGAATGCCTCCTTGATTCCCTTTTAGTTTATATAGCAACTGACATTCTAAAATATTAGAAAATATCTTTGTTCCGTCGTCTAAGGTGTATTGTACCTTTATTTTATTTGGATAAAGCAAATCAAATCTGCAATACCAATCAAAGGATCCATCATCATTGAATTGTATCGGCTCATCCGCTGGCACGAAATCACTACCATCAAAATAATAGATCCAGCCAAACACAACTCTTTTTTTATAATCATCACGAAGTATATGAACCTTGATTATTTCATTTAATAAAGACGGGCTCTCTATCTTAGGATTTCCTGTAAGGAAGCCTATTGTATAATTTTCCATTATATATTCTTTCCTTGGGGTTGTAGTACCATCAGCAAATGAAATAACGAGTTTAGACTGGTCTGGTGGTGGGGTTGGTGTTGTTCCTCCTGACTTATGAGATTTATTGACTCGTATAAATTCTCCCTTTGTTCCATTTCTATCGTAAGAAATACTATTTAGCAAATAGTATTGAGCCTCCTGCTTAAAGTAATAAATACGGTTTAATTCCAAGGTAAGAATATCTACCTCATTTAAATTTAGCTCTATTTCGTGCATTCGCGAGCCACTAATGAGCTGCCTAAATTCAGGGTAATATTTCGAGATTATAATCCCCCACTGATTGCCCCTGAAAGTAGCGCCGTAATAGTAATTTAAATTAATCGTATTTCCAAGCTCCGCCTCACTGCTCAACTCGATAGCTTCATCTATTTTCACGGGATAAACAAAGAAATGCCTACCACTAAGGGGCTTGTATTTCATTTGTATTTCTCCGTCTTTTTTTTCTACTTCCTTATCATAGATTTTAAATATGTTATTACCGAGCTCGGGGCTATATGTTTTTGATTCAAAAACAGCCTTTGCATCGGGTATATTTGCATTATCTATATAAATAGCATCGTCATTATATTGAGCCTCTGAAATACTATATTTGTACTTGAAAATATTTTTTTGAGCATAAGAAGAAAATATATATTTCTCGCTTGTGCGCCCTATATATTTGTCCGACCAATCTATTTTAGGGGCTTCGTTTAATCGCTCTCCCAATGTTAAATATTTTACGGTCGAGCCATCGACAAACATAGTAAGCCCAAATCGATTTATA
>ERZ773203.1635-NODE-1635-length-11108-cov-2.983082_pt1 | contig 11108 bp, 10 predicted proteins | sample MGYA00580529_ERZ773203 | MGnify/ENA primary metagenome ERZ773203 (study PRJEB29015, sample SAMEA2738176) | human oral metagenome | biome: human oral; feature: human-associated habitat; material: saliva | place: China | collected 2177 ...
ATTAAGTGTTTCCATGTGACACCTCATTTCGTAGAGTCTTATTCCTAGTAATTATATCACATGTGAGCGCACATTTACATATGTAAAACCTATTCTTTTACAATTATTTCATAAAATTTACATAAAAAAAGTACTGCAGTCAAGCAGTACTTTTCATTAATTATTTGTCTAATAGTGTTTTAAGACTTTCGTAAGGAATTGCTAATTTCTCACCGTCTGGAGTTTCAACTGTTGCTGAACCATCGGCTTTAACCTCAATTACCTTAACGTTCATTTCTTTTCCGCCTACTGAAACTCGAAGAGTGTCACCTACTGACACGATAGTTGTAGCAAGTGTTGTTTCACCTTCTTGCTGTGTAGCAGCTGTAGACTCTTGTTGAGTCGTTTCTTGAGATGGAGAATTGAATAAGTGTTGTGAAGCATAAATTCCGCCGCTCGTTAATAACACGATACCAGCAGTTACACCACCTGCGATTAACTTAGTCTTTTTAGTAAGACCTTGTTTCACTGGTTTTGCAGCTTCTTCAACTGTTTCCGAAGCATTCAAATCTTCGAACATACTGTCAATGTCAATGTCATCAGAACTTTGAGCACCTTCAACGATTTCTTCGTCGTCATTAGATTCAACTTCATCAGCTAATTTTCCAATGTGAGTGTCTAATTTGATCTCATGTTCAGCTGGTTTTTGTTCATCAGCTGGTTCGAATGAATCTTCAACATCATCTTCACTTTCGTCAGCATCATCAAGTTCAACATCGTCTTCATCATCGTCACTTGCTGTGATGTTTGAATAGTCGATTTTCGGTACTTGAACTGGAGTGCGTACTGGAGCAACGTGATCTTCATGATCTTCTAACTCAACGTTCTCATCTTCAATATCATGTTGAACAGGTTGTTCTTCATGTTTTTCTTCTGCTAGAGCTTGCTCGTGAGCTTCTCTTTCTTGTTGAGCAGAATTCTCAATACGTTGGTGTAACTCAGCTTCAATGTTATCGATTGATGAGTCATTTAAGAAACTTAAATCAATGTCTTGTTCTTCAACGTTTTCTTGTTGAGGTTGTTCTTCATGTTGAACTTGTTCTTCGAAGTGTTGTTCTTTAGCGACTGGAGCAACTGGGGCTTCAAAGTGCTGTGGCTCAATTGTTACTTGAGGAGCATCTACAGGACGCCCTTGAGTTGTACGCCATACCTTAACAACGTTGTCTAATGTTGATTGATATTTTTCTTTAGCGTTTAAAATTTTCATTAACTTACGTAACTCATCTTTATCTGAGTTCTCAATCACTGAACGTAATACTCTTGCTTCAGCTTTCTCGCGTTTAGCATGTACACTTTCTTCGATTGCTACTAATTCATGTGCATGTTCCGCTAAGAACTCTGCTACACGAAGATCAGTATCGTCAGGATGAGTTGCTAAATACTCAGCACGTAACTCAGGAATCTTAGATTCAATATAAGCTTCTAAACTTGCGTTATATGATTCTTTAATTGAATCAACTTGGTCGTTTAATTCTTCACGGTATGATACTTGTTTTTCTAAAGCATCTTTATAATCAAGAATCTCAGTTGGCGGAGCTTCTACTAATTTCTTAGAAACTTCTTGAACTGATGATTGTAATGCTCCAGTTCTAATTGCGTGAGATACTTGATCGTCAACTAATAATTGCATTTGGTTTAACGATGTATCTAACTGAGATTTCAATAATACTACGTTTGGAGAAGTTAAAGCTTCTGGCTCTACTTCTAATGGTTCTGATAACTGATCGATCATTTGATCAGCGTCAGGTAGTAAATCTTTTACTAAATCACGAGTTGAAAGTTCTTTGTGCTGTTCATCTTGTTCAGATTCTTCAACTTCATGAACGTCTTCTTCATGATCTTGTTCTTCGACTTCCTCTTCAACTTCTTCAGGAATTGTAATCGTTAATTCTTGTATGCTAAAATCTGCGTCCAAGAAGATTGCTTCAATATCACTCACGCGAGTTAAAAGACGTTCTGGTAATACTAATTTACCGTCAATTAGCTCTTCAAGAATTTCTTCTTTAATACTATCTTCACGAGCAATTACTCGATGGAACCCTTCCTTAATAGTTGCATAGATTGTGTCATTTTGTTCTTGTGGTACAAACTCAGCGTCGTCTTTTAAAACTGCAATTGCTAATGCACTTTTAACTAGATCAACTTTGCTAAGTGACTCTACATCGAAGTCAATGACTAGATAAGCCGGCTTGTTTTCTAATGTCATAGATCAATGTTCCTTTCATTTTTTAAAATATAATCTTACATGGTTTTATTTTATCACGCTCGAGTGTGAATGTACAACGTTTCTTACGAACGGAGCATATACACAGTTACATCAAATGATGATTCATTCGGGGTACGACCTGAACGAGGAGTTACATAACACATTACGTATTGCAATCCTTGATTTAATACGTCACTCATGTACGTAATGTCTAGTGATGATAAAAACTTACGAGTAATTGTATACGCTAATTGATGAATCTTAGAGTCATTTGCTACATTCTCAACTAAAAACGGAATGTATGATACTTTGTAACTAGATAACGCGCCTGAAGTTAAAATATGATCTGATGCAATTCGATCATGACGAATTAATGCATCGTGACTCTTCTTTAATGATGCATCAAGCACATCAGGTACTGCTCTAAGTGATTTACGATAGTTCATTGATTGGAATACTCGCATGATGTCTCGACTTAATAAGATCGTGTTATAAGTTGATAGTCGAGTAGAATCTTTCTTCTCGTCAGCGTCCATTACTTGTTTTAAGTTAAACGGTAAATAAGATGGTACCATTGAGTCACCATATTTGATTATCAAGTCAAGTGCTTCATCTTCATGCTCACGATAATACTCAATTGTTGGTTCAGATTTTTCTTTTACCATAATAAACTTGTCAGTCACTTTAATAATGTCATAACCGATTAATTGTTTAAGTGATTCTAATTCACCGAGCATTTCGCCTTCTTGAGTAATTAATGGTAATGATGCTAAAGATGAACTAGTTGCTTTATCAGCAACTGTCGGTTCTTCTTGTTCTTTGACAGGTTCAACTTCTCGAACAGTTGATGATTCATCTTCGTCTCGTTGAGCTGGTTCAGTAATGTCATTGACTGAAATTTCTGTAAATTCTTCTTCTTCAAAGTCATCTTCTTCAAGTTCGTCACTTGTCGGGCTTAGACTTACATACGACTGACTTGACTGAGTTGCAGACTTTGTGACTTGCAACTGAGGTGATTGTTGTTGTAAAGTAGAAGAAACAAACGGCGTCTCAATCGCTTTTTCTTCAACTGGATCTCTTTGTAACGTTTGTGTAAATGCATTTGGCGAATCAGCATTTTCTAAAAATCGTTCTAATTGATGCGCTACTTCAACTGCGTCGAGAAGTGAATTTGTTTGCACAGGCACTTCTACTTCTTGAGACATCGCATCTAAACGTTTGTTAAATGTAATAGGTGTTAATTCTAATTTTTTCATAACTAATTCTCACCAACTTCCGATTCTGTCAAGAAGTAAATTACATACACAATCGACAGACTTTTTGTAATGTCATATAATTCTCTAGAATACTTTTTCGAAATTGTATTCTTTAAAATCTGATGAATCTTTACAAGTTTAGCAAGCGCTTGGCGCTTTGTATAACTTGATTTTGTTTTCTTAATCATTGCTAGTGAACTTAATAAAGATTCAACAAGTTCTTTAACGTCAGCTTCACTTTTAGAAACTTTAATCGCTTTAATCTCTTGAATAATTCGATCTTCGTTAATTAATGATGATAATAATTCGTAATCTAATTGCATATTACTTCGCACCTCCAGCAATTGAACTCATTGCGAACATTTGCTGAACTCCAACTAAGATCTTTCGAGCATGTGTTACATATGCATAAGCGTCTGACGTTGCACTTAAAGTGTCAAGTACAATGTCATTTACTAGTTGCAGTGTTTCTAGCATTTCTGCAATCTCTCTTTGAGAGGTTTCGGTTGAACGTGCCAAACGAATAGAAATACCTGCGTTCACAGCTTGAGTAGAAGCTTTTTGTTGTGTTTCTAAAATCATTCTTGTAAGTTCATCATTCGAAGTTTCTTTACTTACTTCGTCATATAATGATTGTAACGTCTCTGCGACGTCTTTCATAAGTGACTCAACAGTCACTGCAATTGAGCCTTTTAGCTCATTTTGGAGAATATCGTTTGACAATATTGCTCATTCCTTTCTAATATACTACTCTAAAGTCAACCTTCAATTGACGTAAGATCGTAACTACTTTTTCTACATCCTCAGCATTCACAATTACAGAAGCAAATTTTTGTGTGTCGTCTTCGTCATGTGAAACATCACCATTACGGTATGCTTCATCAGAAGTATCTTCTTCATGATAGCCATCTTGCGACAACGCTCTCTCAGCACCTTTTGCTAATGCAGCTTCGCGTTCTTCAATCGCTTGTTTTTCTGCTAAAATCGCATTTAACGCTTTTAAACCGTCCCAATTGTGTAACGCTAATACAGCAGCAGTTTTCACAGGATCGTTCTCAGGGTTCAGTGGGTTAGCGCATAAGTCGTTCACAGTTGTTAAACGAATGTCTAATTCTTTAATTGCGCTTGTTTCAGAAGTTGTTAAGTTCAACCAAGAACTACTTGATACATGTTCATATAATAACTCAGAGTTTGCTAATTTGTCAAAATGAGGTTTTGCATTCTGAAACGCTTGATATAATGTCTCATATTTAATCGCTTTAAGACGAGCGTCATCTTCTTTTAGTCCGTTGTCTAATTTACGAGAAATTTCGTTCATCACACTCGTAATTTGTTTCTTTTGATCGTTTACTTCTTTAAATAATTCTTTTTGTGTCGCGTTTACAACTTTAGTAAAGTTAGATGAATATTTATTTACAGCAGCTTTAAACTGTTTTACAGACTTACGGTCGTCTGGATGATACTGATACTCGTCAACCTTTGCACTCAATTCTTGTAACTGCTCAAGAGCACCCTCAAAATTCACGATGCTATACTTACCATCATTAAATTCTAATTCAAAATCTAAACCACTTACGACTGGCAACATTGATTCTTCAATTGTTTTTAATACTAATTCATTGTTCATTTGTTAATCTAGGCTTCCTTTCTTATGTCGTCTATAAACTCAAATAATTGATCTTCATATGAGTCTAAAAACTTGTCTGATAATACTTGAATCATTTCTATGGCTTTGTTTCGACTTTCACCATCTTTAAAAATGTGTTTAATCTCGTCGATTGTACTCGACTTCAATTCATCACGTAAATATTGTTGAGCGTAATCTCTTGCTCGTTTCTTATTTAATGTATAAATCATCGAATGACTTGTCAAATTCATATTTCGTAACCAATCATTAAATGACGTTGGATATGAACTTTGTAAAATGTCTTCCCATTGTTGCAATTCATTCGAATATAATAAATAAGTAAAATCTGTTTGTTGATTCTCAATACAATGCTTCATCTGTTCGTAGAAGTTAGGTTTATTAAATTCTAGCTCACTATACGCAGTCATTGTAAAGTCAACTTCTTCTAGTCTTGGTAAACTTGGTTTTATTTCTAATAACTTCACTGTCAGTTCTTCGTCTCTATCACGACTAAAGTTCTCGATGTCTTTCCAAGTTCGTTCAATCGTTAATGACGGATCCCATTTTCTTAATATCTTCAATACTAAAAATGTTCGATAGTCTTCTAGCGCACTTCTACTTCTCGAAAACACATTGTCAACACTCTCATCAGAGAGTTGTTCATCATACTTGTCAACTAAGTTTGAAATTTGATGAAAATAATCAGTGCACAAATCGTAATAGAGATCTGTTAAAATTTGATTAAGGGCTTCATTCTTCAGTTCTAATGTCATGCAAACACCTCTTTTATACAATCGTCAATCGACAAGACGTCATCAACAAATCTGTCAATCTCAAATCTAAACGTGTATTCACTTAACTGTGTTGCATACTTGAGGATCCAGTTTCGATAGTCGTCACATAACTCGTTTACAACTCTTACTTTAACGCCTGCTCGAGCATACTCAACAAACCGAATGTGGTTGACTCTTAAATCAAACATTTTCTTGTCAATCATCAATGTTGCATATTTATAATGCTGATAAATCTCTGGCACTACATACGGAGTCTCAGTTCTACCGAAGCATCTGCACTTGGCAGAATGACCAATTAGACTTTCTAATTGCGACTGACTAAAGTTTCCATAAAAATCGCAACCGATCGTACTTAATCTAGAAAAGTCTTCTCGTCGATCTGGTTTTAAAGAACCGACATATACGTTCTCGTACACTGGATAAATGCTCGACAGCGTCGCTGCGTCATAAAACTCTGAATACTCGTTGTCTCTTAACGACATTGCACCAAACGGAACATACTTGTGGACGAACGACGATAGTCGCATGTCGCTACAAGCTTTTGAAAATTGGTTAAATCGTTCGAATGGCGTTACGAGCGTAAATTGACGATTAACTTGAAACTTCACAGGATAATTCGGATCCTGAATCACAACAAATACTCTACAACTTGATTGATTAATTTGTTCTATTAAACGTACGTCGCACGGACCTGAACAAAAGACGACAATGTCTTCATTTAAGTCGTCATCAAAGCACCAATCGTTCGGCGGAATCACGTCAACTTTCTCGATCATCAAATTTCGGACAATTCGAGCAAACGCTTCAATTTCTGCCCAAGCAGTATGACCTTCTCGATACGGTAAATTACCGTGTGTTACTAACATTTTTAACTCACCTCACAGGGGACAAATTTCTTCACCATTGAGCGAGTCATTAAAGTTGACTTATGAACTTTTAGAGAATATTTCGGTCTTAGTGCAGTTTGCACTTCTGGTAAGCAAATGCCGTGCATTTCTAAAAATTCTGAATGAGTCATGCTTAATGGAACTGCAACGTGGTTGCTTCTAATAAATGAAGCACAATTATACGTTGCAATTTCGCTATTTAATACATGTTGAATGACTTTGTCTATTGTATCTAAATCAAACCATACCATTTCGCTGTCTGAACTCATTGCGATATGCAATCCTAAGTTGTGGTTGAGCCATTCTTGCTTACTTGGTATATAGTCTATTTTATCATCTTTTTTCACAATTTGGAACTGTAAATATCGCGAATCAATTGCTTGCAACTGAGCGAGCGCTTGTCGTAAATACTCGAAATAACTATCAGACAGTTGGTCTGGTAGTTTCTGATTTACAAGGTCGAACCATACGTTCTTTACGACGGTTGAGCCGAATAATGCTGGTAATCGAATAATTCGACATGACTTTGCAACCATGTTTTCTAACATGCGGCGATGAATTCCGTACGTAGATGCTTGTGTATCACTTAAGTCAAATGAAGCGTCAATCGTTGAAATCAATACTTTCTTGTCAGCTTTAATGTTCAAAATATTATCTCGAGCAATCTGAATCGCTTTCATGTCTTCAACAGGGTTTGCGTTTGCAAGGTACTTGACTCCGGGAACGCCTGCATAAATTAAAATGTCATATTGCTTTTCGAAAGCATGTTGTATCGTTGACCTATCGAATATGTCAACTTCATAAGCTGGATTGGGGACATACGCGTTTGCGATTGCTTGACCTACAGCACCCTTTCCAACAATTGCTAATTGAATTGTCATAATAAAATCTCCTTTTCTTATCGTATAGAATTATTATATCATATTCAAAGTCGAATGAACACTAGGAGTTGCATAAAAATTTCTATAATATACATGTGCACGCTAGTTCTATACGAAGTTGTTCAGGTACCGCTCAAAAGTATTGAGGTTGATGTATTTCTGAGCGTTCAGTATCCGAAGTATCTGAATATTTCTAAAAATTTTTGAACAGAAAGTTTGCAACATTGCTCGGATACTCGGATACCGATTCCTAGCTAGAGTGTCAACCATAACAATCTGAGCGGTATCCGAGCGGTATCCGAACTAAACATGTATTCAACAAGCTACTACATAAAGATGAGTTGTCAAACGAGTTGTCAAATGACAGTATCATACTAGAGCAGTATCATACTACGGTATCATACTGAAAAATAGGTATGATACTGCGTAAACAGTAACGGTTGATACGTTTTGAGGTGTTCAGTATCATTGGTATCATAACTTTTAGCAAACTTTCTTTTTAGAAAAGCTCGGATATTCGGATACCGATGTGTAGCAAAGGTGTTAGCGGTAATAATCTGAGCAGTATCTAAGGTAATGCGTAGTTTAGATATTGACGATGTGAGTAGTAGTCGACTGTCGGTATCATAACTAAGTAGCAAAGTAGAAAACTTTAGAAATTCTGCTAAGGTTCGGTATCATAACTGGTATCATCGGTATCATAACAAAAAAGTTATGATACCAGTTATGATACCGATCAAAAGTATGGCGGTTGATGCATTCAGAGGCGTTCGGTATCATTGGTATCATAACTTTTGGTCAAACTTAAAAAGCTAGATAAGAGATAGATAATATATGTATTGCTCCGGGTATTAAGTTTGACCAAAAGTTATGATACCAATGATACCAATCCTAACTAGAGTGTCAACCGTTACTGTTTATACGGTATCATAACTAGTATCATAACTATAATAGTAATGATACCGATAATATAAAAGAGTGTCAACCGTTATTGTTTACGCGGTATCATAACTATTGCTATAATTAAACAGTTATGATACCGATCAAAAGCCTTGAGTCTCAAGGACTTTGCATTTTGCGTTTTTCGAAAAGGTTATCACGTAAACATTTCACAGTTATGATATTTTGGCCTAAAATCGCTCATTTTTGTCTAATTTTCGCTCATTTTAGGTCAAAAATCATCAAAAATCATCAAAAAATAAGCTAAAAATGAGCGAAAAATGAGCAAACATCATCAAAAATTTGTAATTTCGATCAAAAATTCATCAAAAATCATCAAAAAATGGGCTAAAAATGAGCGAAAATTGGGCAAAAATGAGCATTTTTGAGCAAAAAATGAGCGTTTTTGAGCAAAAATTAGGCAAAAGTGAGCGAAAAATTTCAGCTTATGATACTAATTTCCTCAAGTCAGTATCATAACTTTTTAGAAATTTACATAAAAAAGCAGTGTATTTCTACACTGCTTCGTTTGATTCTTTTGCATATTTTTCATAGAGTTCCTTGAACTCTGTATAGCTCATGCTATAAATGTCAATTTCAGTAAGACCATTTTCAGCTGCCATCTCATTAATAGCAGTCGTCAACTGGTAATCATCGAGATGAGCGCAACAATGCACTATCTTGGTATTTTCATACACTGTCGCTAAATTATTCATACGTGATAGATATTTATCGTATTGACCCAATTGATCTATTTCTTTACCATTAATATACTCACGTACGTTGCACTCTGTAAACTTAGCCCACTTAGGTTTTGCACGATTCGCTCGTTTATAACCTAACTGGTATAATCTTTCTTCAAGACGTTTAGTAAATGCTTGAATTCGAACAGGTTTTGCACCAGGGTTCGACAATTCTAAGTTTTGAATATATGATTGATACATTAATGACACAAACACTTTTCGTTGTGCGAATTTGCCATCTAGTTCACATTCATCTAAGAAGTCGTCAAGTGAATCTTTATGAGCATCTATTGCTGCAGCAAGTTCTTCTTTAAATGCTATAGCAAACTTAGCAAAATCTTGCATTACAGGTAGAGTCTTGTGACGCGACAATAGCCAAGATACCAAATGTGTATAATACGAATATTGTGCGTCGTGTTTGAATAACGGATCAACTAACACGTCTAAAGACGTTCCAAATGCTTTCTCAATCATCGACTTCATTTGCTTTACTTCGTCAGTCCCATTCGCTTCACGGAAATTATCGCCAGTCCATTTTAAGAATAGAAGTCGATCTTCCATTACACTACCACGTTCCATCATTCGCATAAAGTCATTCGTTAGTTGAATTCTCATACCGCGTTGCACAACTGGTATAGGATCTTTATATTTTTGGTTAATTAACTGAACTGTTCCCATCACTAATTGCTTAAATCGATTAGACACGGTCGCGTTCATTAACCAGTTTACTGATAAGTCATCTCCTGCTAATAGCTTATGATACGGTCGAATCATTGAAAAGATTGGATCGTTATCGAAATCATGTAAATTAATGTCTAAGCATTGAGACGCACCAGCGAGCATTTTACATTCATTTAAGAATGTCGATTTCCCGTTACCGCCGGGACCCTCAATTACGATTTGACGTTTAATATCAAGTCCCATCAGGCAACCTAAAAGTGTCATTTCGATAAACTCGCACTTCGTAGCGTTGTTTTCTGACCACTTTTGATGAATTGCTTCAATCGTCTTGAGTTTTTTAGTCTCAAGTTCTTTAAGAGGTTTTACGTCGAAATTATAGCGATGAGAGAAGAAATAACGCTTTCCGTCTTTGTTACGAAGTTCATCGGTGTATTCACGTTTTTCTAAGTCATATATCCCATCATGACATAAGATTAACCTCTCTGGCGGAAGAACGAGTTCTTCTACAATTGCATTGTCAAGTAATTCCGCGTTAAACATCATTTCTGCATCTTTTTCGTAAACATTGTAGTAGAATTGATATAATGATGATACTTTTACTAAGTGCTTAATCATAACTTTAAAATTTGTTGAGAACTCTTGTTTGTCATAATCAGGTATAAATCTAATTACAGACTCAGATTCAGAGTCATTATCACGTATCGCGAGCTGAGCAAAGTTTCCTCTGCGCAGCATTGCGAGCATTGCAAATTTCATAGGAAGTCGCTTTTTCGACATTTCTTGTTGAAACTTAACAAATTCTTCTTCGAGTGCATCATAAAATTCATCATTTGATGCATAGTTTAATAATGGGTTTCTAACGTTTGACGACATTGACCATATTCAAAATGAGGAGCGTCGCTTGGCTCTTCGAGCAGTGATTGCTCAAATTGATCCAGAAAACGCTTTTTATCCCGCAGTTTTGGTAGATGAACAAACCAATACTATTTGGGTGATAGGCTTGTGGCAGCACGGCTTAGATCCCCAAACAATGAGTTGGTGGGGCTCTAAAAGTG
>ERZ773203.1636-NODE-1636-length-11106-cov-2.532350_pt1 | contig 11106 bp, 22 predicted proteins | sample MGYA00580529_ERZ773203 | MGnify/ENA primary metagenome ERZ773203 (study PRJEB29015, sample SAMEA2738176) | human oral metagenome | biome: human oral; feature: human-associated habitat; material: saliva | place: China | collected 2177 ...
TAATGAGTTTCTTTTACAGGTGCAGAAGTTATAGGTTCAGCAACTGTTTGTTGTGCAACTTGTTGCGTCTCTGAGACAGTTGTTTCTTCTGTTTGCGGAACCTGAGTTGTCGTTTCAGTTGTTTCAGTTGTCGTCTCAGTTGTAGTCATCAATTCAGTTGACCAGTCAATTGATCTTGAACTCGTTGTCACAACACTCGTCGTTTCATCAACGATTCGTTGAAGATCCTTAGATCCATTTTCATTATTTGCTAAAATTCGATTAGTCGTGAACCCCCCCACTACTAAAATTCCTAATGCAGCAATTGCTGCGCCGACTTTGCGTTTGTCTAAATTGATAATTATCTGTCCTTTCGTGCACATTCTTTAATGAATGCTCTTCCTAATTTAATGATCGCTATTACGATCACGCATCTTACAATGAATGTAAACATTATTTTCTCCACCATGCTTTCACTTTATTTGACTTATTTGATAAGTCATTGATCTCATGAGCTGCTTTTGTATTTGGTAATCGTTTGATAATCTTACTTAGCTTAATTCGTTTAATTTCTTTGAAATAAGCTTCTAATTTCTGAGTGCCAATTGTACCAATTAATAACACGAACACAATTGCAAGAAAGCTAAAACCGATAATTGCTCGATGTGCTACACTAGCCCACACTTCTGCGTCGGATTGCGCATAAAGAATGTAGTTCATCTAAACACTCTCCTTCTTTTTATATAACTCAACAAATTCTCGTCTTGCTTTTGTGTCATCACTAAACATTGAGATATATTTTTGTTCGAACTGATCTTCTTTCGATTGAGTTTCACGATTGTCACGATTATTAAGCCTTATTTGTAAAAGCGTAAAACTAACTAGTAGTAATGACATACTTACTAATGTGTTAATGAAACTTGAGTTAACAATACTATTCGACGTATGAGCGAGCACTGCTGATACCATAAAGCCACCTGAAACAATCGTTGCAGCAAAACTCGCTAGAACAACCGTCAGCAGCAAAACGTTAATTAAAGTTTTTCGTTTACTCATATCAACGCACCTCTTTCTTTCTCAATTTCACAAGTTCTAATCTAGATTTAGTAGAAGTGTTTGATTCACTAATATACTTATATTGATGTTCTTTTTCTCGTTCTTCGGCATTTGATCTTCTTATACCATTGATAAAGTCTAACATAAATAGAACAATGCCGACGCCTATCGCAATTCCTATGACAGTAATAATTGGCATAACGATTGGCATTAGGTTATCAATTGCTTCTTCTACAGTCGCACTTGCAAATAGTTGAATCATCTTTACACCTCTTTCTTAATGTCACTTAATTGTTGCGCTTCTTCACCAACTCTTGTACTTTGATGGTTATACTTATTATCGAATTTATATCTTAAAAATTTTTGATGTTCAATTTGTCTTTCTCGTTCGTTCAATCTTGCTCTGTGTGCTGTTCTTAACATTGGCCGACCAATGCTTATATACAGCATTGTAAGAGCAATCATTGGCGCGAAGATCATCAACATTAATTCTAATAAACGTTCGAGAGCATGGTGAATCTCGTAAATGCTTAATAACGTCATCATTCTACAACCTCTTTCTTAAGTTCTTCTAACTGTGATGCTTCTTCACCCGCTCGTGTACTTTCTACATTATATTGATTGTCAAATTTATATTGTAAAAATTCTTGATGCTCTAACCGTTTAATAGCTTCTGCTCTATCGTGTCGATACTTCGCTTTTAACAGTGGTTCAATCATATTTACATAAATGATACTTAACACTAATATGACAGCGCTAACGATTACTGCTTTTTCCATCAATTCAAGTAAAGGATACGTTGTCTCTCGAATCATTTCACATTCTCCTTCTCTTCAGCAAGTCGCTTTAATTGACTTTCTTCAATCTCAGATTTTGTCACTTTTGGCGCGACCGGAACTTTGTTTGATTGTTTTGACGCTCGAGCGTTAGAACTTGACGGAGATTTGCTTCGCGTCAAATACATCATAAATCGTAAGAGGACCATAAATATCGAAAATAAAAGCGCAAATATCACTAAAATGTGCACAACATTCTCAGTAAAATTTAATATTGCTTGTTGATTCATCGCGTCACCTCTGTTTCTGATTTTCCAAATTCTAACTTAGCTTTCGATTCGTCGACTAATTGTTTTTGCTTATATTTCTTCACTTTAGGTACTTTCTTCGGTTTATTTAAGCTATTGAAGAATATACGTGAGCCAAACATTGCTAGAAACGCAATCACAAGCGCAGGCATCATTCGCATGATATTTTCCATAGTTCTAAGTACGTTTGCATCTTTCATCGCGCTGTCAACTCCTTAATTTCTAAGTCTACTTTTGTTTGAGCTGTAGTGCTCAACGGTAAATTTCGTTTGTATTTACGTTTTTCAATTTCTTTTTCATCTGCTTGCTCTGATAAATACGTGATCGTTGCAGATAGTATCAAAATCACAAACGGAATTAGTATGATCGGCAATAAATGAAACGTCGTGCGTCGCATCGACTCTACAAATGTGTGTGTTATCATAGATCATCACTCACTTCACTTGATTGAGCGCTATTTTCGACAACTCCCTCGTCTGAGGTTTCCTCAGTTTCAATAGTGTTGTTCTCAGTGCGCTCTTTGCTATCATGGTTAAAGATTGCGTTTAATACAACTTTAATTACAAATGCGATTGCAATGAGAATTGCAAACATTACAACTAGATAAAAAATAATCAATGCTAACACTACTTGCTCCATTCCACCAAAGAATGGGTTATCTGGATGAATGTATGTTGTCAATTAATCTCATCTCCTTTATGCGACAAAATCGTCATGAGCATGTATGTACCCATGACGAATGTAGTCATCATTTATCAAATACTTCGTCTACGTTTACGTATAGCTCAGTGCCGTCTAAATACGGTTCATAATGAACAAATTGATGCAATTCATTATTGATAATATGCACAGAGCGCTCTGCTCTCCGCACTAGACCGTCGAAGTAGATTTTACTTGACAGCGAACGTGGATCTACAATTACTGTTGGTGGTAATGTTAATTGAACACCGTTCATATGAGTTAGAAACGGTTGTGAAATGTGTCGGTTTGGACCCACAAAGTTTTCTTCTTGTAATGTAACTGTCACAGGAAATTAAATAATAAGGTGTTTGAACGTGAATCACGTCGCCTTTTGTAAATACATAGACTAATTTCCCGTCACTGGTAATTTTCTTTAATTTCATTTATCTTTCTCTCCTTTATTAATTCATATAATACAACACATATTGATAAGCTTTTTCAGCTGACTCTTTAGTGACGTTGATCGACTTCCCGCTAGCTAGATAAATCGTGGGACAGAGAAGATCAATATATTCAATCCGTTGTATTTGAACTGCGATTTTTCGAGGTTCGACTGGATCCCACTGTTCTAGTTCGATAAAGTTAGTTTGCGAATTCATAAATAACCTCCTCAATATTCATTACATTAATTGTATCATCGACGGCTCAGCATGTACATCATCAACGTCGATTCGTGATAAACGTTCTTGCACTGCTTTAAGTGATTCCTCGGTTACGGTTAGATAAAGATCGTCTGACAGACGAATTACTGACTCTGTTATGTTGACCCACTTAATTTGATCGATGTTTATAAGAATCTCTTTCGTTTCGGGACCAGAGATTCGTTCGACAAGCATGAATTGATCTCTTGACTTTTGCATATGTGAATCTCCTTTACATTACAATTGAATCATCGGTGACTCATCATGCTTAGACTCGTCAGAACCTACTAAAGCTTCTTCCAGCGCTGTCATAGATTCTCGTGTAATACGTGTAATTCTAGTTTCATTTAACAGATAGACGATTCCAAATGACACTTCAACATGCTCAATGTGATCGACTCTAATAATCACTCGCTTTGTTCTATTATAGTCGTCAAGTCTTTCTATACTAACAAATTTTGGTGTTGCTACTTGAATTTCCATGTACGTCTCCTTTAATTAATCTAAATAATAATTTTGTAGCAAAGTTTTTGCTAATTCTTGAAATGATTTTTCCGTTAAAATATATCTATCGTCATTCACTAACTCGACTTCTCGAGTAGACTCGTGAATGATTCTAATCTGTGACAGTTGAACAATTGCCTTATATTCTGTGTTTGTCAATGGTCCTACAGCAACCATCTCTGCAAACATCGGTTTGTGTGATTTCATTCGTTTTTCTAGCATTCGTTATCAACCCCTTGTTTCTCTTCTTCTTGTCTCTTTAATCTAGATTTTGCCGTATTTACTTGATCAAAGTACTCATAAATAGCAAATAAGATCAGTCCGATTACATAAGTCGCAATCGGCACACTGAATCGAATAAGAGCTTTTTGAACGTTACCATCATACGGTTCTTTAAGAGCAATTAGCCCGATCATAATGCACGCTGCAAATTGTAAATAAATACTAATGCTAAAGATCTGAGATCTTTTTAAGATTAACTCTAGAGTGTCATCACTAATCTTCTTAGCGACTTTCGTAAAGTGAGACTCTCGTGTTTCTTTGCAATGATTTTCTCGATAGCGATTTGCACGCTCCTCAAGTTTATCTAATGATTTCTCAATACCTTTTGCAATAGTTGTAAAAACGATTTGCACTAATGTAAGAAACGCAATAAGCACAAACGGTAAAAATGGCGTAATCACGATATAAAATGCATCAGATCCAATAATATCCCAGAAACCAAATAGCATACTGAACATTACGATTAGTGCTGCGACACTCCATATAATGACAGCTACACTCATAATAATAATCATTGCTGGATCGTGATTTGATAAGAACGCTTCGAACTTCTCTCTAAGTCGTTTCACAAGTTCTTTCACTAAGCTCTTTGCTCTTTCTTTACTTTTACTCATTATCGATTCACTCCTATTAAACGCATTGTTAGCAATCCGATGACCATCGCAATTAGAAATAACGTTGACCCGATAATTTTAGAATCTTCATCTCTTGCATTACTCATAATTGCACCGCTTGCCATTACACTAAAAGCAGAGTTTGTAAGACCGATCGCTGTAATAAAGATACCATGCAATGTGTTGTTATTTAATGATAGCATCATGATAATAATATACACCATCAAATTTCCAGCAATCCCGCTGATGCTCGCAGTGAGCATCGAACGTTCAAATACTGTTACTAAAGTAAGTCGACTAAACGCAACTGCTAGTAAAGATACAACTACTAATGTTACATAGTTCATGTTATGCTTCCTCCGTTTTCTCAGTGCTGTCATTCCAAATGAATAACGCACCGATTGCATTAATGATATAGAAAATGTATTTACCAACGTTTGCAAAATTCCCCTGAACGAACGCTTTTGCTAATTGCACAAGGTTATACACAAACCAGAAATGATATTGATTTGTTAGTTTAAATGCATTTAATACGTTCGCAACGATTGATAACGCAAATGCAACTGTTGTTACGTATGCTAATGTATTCATTTGACCGCCATAACCAAGTTTATTTGTATAATACGAAAATACAAACGCGAAAATAGTTGTCACAACCATAATAATTGATAATTTGCTTTTAGACATCGTCTTCGCTTTGCCTTCAATTGAACGTTGCCAAGATGCAATCGCCCAAGTGTAAATGATAAATGTTACTGGATAAGTAATAATCGCAGCTTTGTTTCCTAAAATATAATCAATCGCTCCAGATAAAGCAACGTTGACAATTCCGAAGAGGTTACCTGCTTTATCAATTCGACCTGTTAAACGTGTCGATACCATTGAAAAACCTACGTTAATGACTGAGATTAAACCTAGTGGAACATAGGCTGCCCACCAAGCGTCAACGTAGGTGCTTAATTGCGTCTTTAAATAACCAGACATAATTGCAATTCCTACTACTAATGCAACTCCGAACCAGTCGAAGTATTTACTTTCTGCAAATTGTTTTAATTGTTTTTTCATTGTTGTTTCCTCCTATTGAATAAAGTCGTGTCGTTTTAGCCATTCTTTCATGTCGTCAAGATCTACTTGAATTCCGTATGATCTATCAATTTCATAAATTCTAATGTAATCGCATGCGTAAATCGCATCGAAGTATGTTTCGTTGTCGTAAATAAAACAAAATAGTTCGAATTGCGAAAGCGATGTCAATAATTGCTCATCTTTTCGCATCTCATCCTCAGTCATATTGAGCAATGGTGCTAACGCTAAAAGTGCTTCTAAGTATGGATTGTCATTACCAAACTCGATGTTCTGTTGAAGAACATATTGAGCAATAATTACCCAAGAGTCATATAAGTCATCACACTTTTCTACCCGAGTGTCACTACCGTAAACATACTCGATTCGATATTTGCGAGGTATTTGTTTTGATACTTGTATCTTTTTCATTGTTGTCTCCTTTGTTTCTCCTATTTACATTACAGATTATAACCTATTCATCAATTATGTACATACTTAAAAACCGTATATACCTGTTTTCTAAAAAAAAAAAGACGCATCCAAAGACACGTCTTTACACGATTAAATCGTGAACAAGTCTGTAAAATCAGAACGACTTACATTCGTGAAGTCGAATGCACCTTCTACTTGTTCTTCTACAACATCAATTCCGACAATTCGAGCGAACTCGACTAGTGACATCGATGTGTCAATAGAACGTTGGATAGAATTTGCCATTGCAGATTGTAGTTCTACATTCGGAATTCGAGCGTTTGTGACAAAGTTTGTTAAGACAATCTTATTGTCAACACATGCTGCGAAAGTTGATCCGTTAGTGACTTCTGCAGGGTTAAACACAAATCGATGTAAAATGTGTTTAGACTCTTGAATTGAACGTAATTTTTCGCCATTCACTTTGCCGTCACCGATGATGACATGAATCTTATCAAGGTGTTTAGCAGAGCTAAATACACTCATGTTTAATAAGATGACATCGTCAGCAACTTGTCGATTAATTTTCACATACTCAGCGGCTAAACCGAATGCATTCACAGAAGTCATATCACCTGAGTGAGTCATTCCTGACGCATGTCGTGAGTTCCAACCGATATGGTTCCCGTTTGCGCTAACTGCATGCAAGTCGATGTCAATATGTTGGTGCGGATGATCTCCAGCCCAAGCGATACCGAATTGTAATTGTTGGTTATTTCCGTCTACTTCATAAGAAGTATACATTGGATATTCACCCACAAAGTTCTTCATAGAAGTTGGCATCTTCACATCAAGACCTTTTGGCAAGTACCATTTTTGATCTTTAAATTTGTCAGCATAACGTTCGCGCATTTCATTCTCAACGAAAGCGCGACGCATTGAGCAATCTGCAACTTTTCGATTAGATACGTCTTTCACGAAAGGTAGTCCATTACGAACTCGATATAACTCGTAGTCAGTCTCAGTTTCTAAGCGATTGAAGTAATTGATGATTGTGACTAATTGGTAAATAGTCGCATTCTTTACAAACTTCGTAAATGCTTTTTCACTCATAGTCGCATACGTTTCAGCATGACCTTTGATGTGCTTTTTCTCACTTGAACGTTTAATTTTGTTGATTAGAGAGCGTTCGTATTTGTCCATATATTTACGGAATACTAACCATGTTGCTTTATGTTGACGGAAAGTTTTACCTAATTCTTCAACACCATATTGCGCAACTGCACTTACTAACACATTTGAAAGTTGACGTAATAACTCTTTACGTTTTTGTTCGAATCGTTCGAAACCATAGTAACGAGAATCACTTTGTTTCAACGCGAACTCAACAGCTCGCAATGCGCGACTAGATTTGATATACTGTGCACCATTAGTTGCAATGTCATACATAATACGAATCACATATGATGCATCTTTTGGCATGACACCATAGTCTCGAGCAAGACGAATCATCATTTCTTTATTCTTTAGATTGACATTTGTTAGACCATAATCGATGAATGCAGCGATTGCATCATCAATGTCTTGAGATTCTAATGCAATTCCAGATTCGAATAAGTTTGTTAACTTGTTAACAATGTCTTTCTTCTCGAGTACTTCGATTGTAATGAAGTGTTTCATCACACGATCGTCTTCAGTTAATTCTACGTCATTTGGTTCTAAGCATACTCCGAAGCAGTATGTGCCAATGTAGTGCAACATTTGATCGACAAATCGACCTAATTCGCCACGATCATCATGCTCTCGCCAAGTTTTATAAAAACTTGATTTTAATTGTAATTCTGTTAGCCCGTACACGTCAATTAGCAATCGCAATTGCTCATCAGTAATTGGCTTAAGATCTTTAATAAAGACCCCATATTCTAATGCTCGAATTGTGTTGTCAACACTTGCTTTAGACGTTTTTAATACTGACTTTGTGTATTTAGCAACGAATTCTTGTGATGTTTTCATATTTATTTCTCCTTTATTTGTGAGTACTAAAAAGACGTATGAACTTGCATACGTCAACTTACAATACGGTCCCGACGGGAATCGAACCCGCGATCTCCTGCGTGACAGGCAGGCATGTTAACCCCTACACCACGGAACCATCGTTTGATGACGGGACTCTAACCCGCATTTAACGTGGCACTGTCCATAAAAATTGTTCGCGACCAATTCATACTTATCAATGTCACGTCGAGTCGTAGCATCCGCGATTTGCTTACACTCTTACCTTATCAAACGTGATCCTCTTTATCGCTGAGTCACGTTCTACATCATGAATTTTTTTTATTAAAAGTACTGAGAGATTCGAACTCTCATCGGCTGCGTTTTATTCCTCGCTAAACTACATCGCCGGGCGGCGAAGCCGGGCCTCGAACCCGTCTCTCAACCGTTTTAACCACTTAAACTAAGTACTTCTGCCAAAGCATTACTAACATATAAAAATGATCAGTTTTTATATATACGTCACGAGCGTCCTCGTAATACGGAATGCGAGATTCGAACTCACGACCTCTCGGTCCCAAACCGAGCGCTCTACCAAGCTGAGCCAATTCCGTGTAATAAAAGTGGAGCATGTCAGATTTGAACTGACAACTTCTTACTTGCAAGGTAAGTGCTTTACCAGTTAAGCTAACACCCCAAAATACGACAGAGGTTCTTTCGAACATGTCGTCAAAAGAAATCTTGATTAATGTAATTGCTGTGCAATCGTTAAGATCTTAGTAGAATGAGAATTGTGGCTCAACACAGTTTAGTTTTAGGAGGTCATGTTGCAACTCTCATTTACTAAGCTCTTATCACCCATACGAGAATCGAACTCGTGTTTTCGTCGTGAAAGGACGATGTCTTAACCGCTTGACCAATGGGTGTGAATTACGCGAACAGTAAACAATTTTCACATGTTAAGTAATGTAATAGAATAGGAACTGTCTTTTGCGTAATCTAATGTCGACTTTAGGGAGCTACCCTTGCGTGCTAACGCGTCGACGGTTATGCGAATGGTAAAAGTAATGTTATCCCAAATATCTTCAAATAGGAACCATTTTTTGCATAATTGAGACGGCTGGGATCGAACCAGCACTCACGTGAGTCAAAGTCACGTGTGTTACCAAATTACACCACATCTCAGTGATATGCGCAAGGGTGGACTCGAACCACCGAACTCCGAAGAGGGGAGATTTACAGTCTCCTGTCATTGCCACTAGACTACCCACGCATTAGTTACAGTTTTTATTCGACTGTGTCGAACGGGTAACTGTAAACCGAGATTACGAGAGCGGGACTCGAACCCGCGACATTCGGCTTATGAGACCGACAATCTAACCACTGATATACCTCGTATTAATTATTATAACATGCTTGCAGTGCATGTACATACGCAATCATCAATTTCATTCGTGTCATCAGTGTCATGCTAGAGCACTTGACAAGGCGTACTCAACCCGCGGAAAGTCCTCACAAAGTAGCTGCTTTGCTTGCTCACGCTCTATATCTGTTAGCATGAAACTGATGACACGATTGTATTATTGATACGTAATTAGCTAGATTACGCATCGAACTCTAGAGTGTTTATATAACCTTTAATGTCATTGCGGAGCTACCGCAATTCAACATAAGGTTTAAGGATAGAGTGGGATTCGAACCCACGTACCACTACGTAATAAACTGTTTTCGAGACAGCTCCGTTCAACCACTCCGGCATCTCTCCATATTTATTTTTTACTATTTCGAAGTTCTTTAAAAAATTCTTTAATAATACTCTTACACTCTTTTTCACAAATACCTTTTTCAACATCTACAATATGATTAAATTTATAATCAGTTAACAAATTTAATACAGAACCACATGCCCCTGTTTTTTCATCCATTGTCCCAATATACAACTTAGCAATCCTAGCTTGGATTAAAGCACCTGCACACATTGGACAAGGTTCTAAAGTGACATACATTTCACAATCATTCAACCTCCATGTATTAAGCTTTTTAGCAGCCTTTTTTATAACATTAATTTCAGCATGCGCTGTAGCATCTAATTTAATTTCTTTTAAATTATGAGCTCTTGCAACAATTATACCATCTTTAACTATAACTGCTCCAACAGGTATTTCTAACTTTTTATACGCCTTTTTAGCCTCTTTCAAAGCTTCATTCATATAGTATTCTTTACTCTTCATAGCACAATAATATTACCATATTTAAAATTTATTTGCAAATGAAAAGAGGCTATAACGCCTCTCTACATCCTAAATAAGGACCGGATTGTTGCCTCTTAAATCATCAATGATGTCTGGCAACAATTCAAAATTATAAGTTGACTTTGCAATAACTTCAATAAGTTTTTTAACAAAGTCTGCATTTTCACTAATATTATCTTTTTGGAATACTAGCTTTTCATTATTATTTGATTTTTCAATTATTCTTATACCAAATCCTTGATCATGAATCAAAAAATATTCAAATTCTGTAATCTCATTAACAAGATAATTATTTAAAATGCTACTCATTACTTTTTCAGAATTCAATCCTCATCCCTCCTTTTATTTTATTATCCATATATGGGACACAACCTTATATTACTACTTTATTTATATTATGTCAATACTTTTTCTAAAATTTTCTAAAAATTTTAGAAAATTTTAACATCACATGATTTTACATCTTCTTTTAAATTAACAATCTA
>ERZ773203.1640-NODE-1640-length-11085-cov-4.598549_pt1 | contig 11085 bp, 10 predicted proteins | sample MGYA00580529_ERZ773203 | MGnify/ENA primary metagenome ERZ773203 (study PRJEB29015, sample SAMEA2738176) | human oral metagenome | biome: human oral; feature: human-associated habitat; material: saliva | place: China | collected 2177 ...
TTCATTGTTTTTTCTCCTTATTAACTATCAATATACTATATTAACATTAAGAAAGTTATAATAATATCAATTAAGTTAAAATATTTATATAATATGAATATTACAGAAGTATGAAATATTTTGGAGATACACAAAAATGCGAATGTCATAAAACTGAAGGAAAATATAAAACAAGATGATACAATATATTCAATAAGAGCGAAGGGATTTAATAATTATGAATAAGAATCCACGATGTTTATATGAGAGTAGTTTGCATGACTTTCTAAGTGAAGGGAGTAATGCAGTCTTTGGTGACTTGTGTGCAGGTTATCACGGAGATGCACTTACTACAACTAGAGAAGCTTGGCTTAATGAAATTAAGATTCTTCAAAAAGAGTTATTACCATGGAAGTGTTCAAATGGGAAAATCATTTTTGAGTACGATATTCCAAGACTAGGGAAAAGAATTGATGCAGTTCTACTTTTAAAAGGAATTATTTTTTGTTTGGAATTTAAAGTGGGTGAATCAAGGATTATTGAAAATGATATTGATCAAGTGCTTGATTATGCTTTAGATTTAAGGAACTTCCATAAGTTTAGTGAGTCAAAAGTGATAGCACCTATTTTAATAGCGACTAAATATCAAAAGCAATCCTCGATCATTCAGAAATCGGTATACAACGATAAAGTTCTCAATCCACTTGTAACAGGTGAAGGAGGAATTCAGGAACTAATTGGTAAGGTTATTAATTTATATCCAGATGAAGAAGATATAGATAGTAACTGGACTATCAGCCCCTATGCGCCAACACCAACAATTATCGAAGCAGCCAGAACACTCTACGAAAGCCATTCGGTAGAGGATATTACAAGACATGAAGCTGATAAGGTTATGACGGATACTACGATTGCGTATATTCTTGAAGTTATTAAACGTAGTAAGGAAAATGGTGAGAAGAGTATTTGCTTTGTAACTGGAGTTCCTGGAGCTGGGAAAACATTAGTAGGTTTAGATGTTGCAGTAAAACAGACATATCAAGGAACTGATGCGCCAATTTTAGATGAAGGTGCGATATATCTATCTGGGAATGGACCTCTAGTTGCAGTGTTAAATGAAGCTTTAGCTCTTGATAATTATACGAAGTGTAGATCTAGAGGAGAAAAGAAGAATAAATCTGACTCCAAGCGAGAGGTAAGTAAATTTATACAAATCATTCATCGATATAGAGATACCATGCTTGCAAAGATAAAGAATCCTGTTGAAAATGGGGTTCTAGAAATTGATAAAGGAAACGCAGTAAAGGTGCAGGATGCAGGATATGGTGAAGTTGAACATGTTGCAATTTTTGATGAAGCACAAAGATCGTGGACGCATGAAAGATTAGCAAATTATCTAAAACGAGGAGGAACATATGGCAATAAGCTTAAGGTTCCTAACTTTCCTATGTCTGAAGCATCATTTCTAATATGGTCACTTGATCAACGTGAAGACTGGGCAACTATCGTATGTCTAGTAGGTGGAGGTCAAGAAATCAATACAGGTGAAGCAGGTATTTCTGAATGGATTAAGTCATTGAACGAAACGTTCACACATTGGAAAGTATATATCTCACCAAAATTAACAGAAGCAGAATATGCAGAAGGACAAGTCAATGAACTACTAAAACATAACCCTAATGTCACTTACTCTGATAGTTTGCATTTAGGAGTTTCCTTACGTTCGTATAGGGCAGAAAAGTTATCTGCTTTTGTACATGCATTATTAGATATTAATGATAATGCGCCATCCATCTTCGCAGAGATAAAAGATAAGTATCCGATTGTTTTAACAAGAGATATGGGAAAAGCTAAGAAATGGCTTCAAGGTAAAGTGAGAGGAACAGAGAGAACAGGTGTCCTGATTAGTAAAGAATCCGCAAGATATAAACCATTAGGTATACATGTATTACCATCTGGAGATGAGGATGCAGTCCATTGGTTCCTTGAAGATAAACAAGATACTAGATCTTCTAATTATCTAGAGGATGCTGCAACTGAAATTCAGGTTCAAGGATTAGAGTTGGATTATACTTGTCTTTTGTGGGATGCGGACATGCGTTATGAAAACGGTAAATGGCATTTTTATCGTTTCAATGGGAAAAATGCATGGAAAGAAATTACTAATAATAAAGAAACTAGTTCGGAACGTATTAAATATATGTTAAATGCGTATAGAGTACTTCTAACACGTGCAAGAGTAGGAATGGTTATTTGTGTGCCAGAAGGTAATAGTACCAAGAATCCTAATGGTTATTGGGAAGATAGTACACGATTACCAGAATATTACGATGGAACATATCAGTATTTAAGAAGTTTAGGCATTGAAGAGATTTAATATTATGAAAACAATAAATGTAGTCGCTGCAGTAATAAGAGATGAAGATAAGGTACTTGCAACTGCACGAGGATACGGAGAATATAAAGGTTGGTGGGAGTTTCCTGGTGGAAAGATTGAATCTGGGGAAACACCCAAAGAAGCTCTAGTTAGGGAAATCCAAGAGGAGTTAGATATTCATATACAGATAGACGAATATATTACTACAGTTGAATACGATTACCCACAGTTTCATTTATCTATGCAATGTTATTTTTGTAATAGAATATCTGGTAATTTAACATTAAAGGAAGCCGAAAGTTCTAGATGGCTATCAAAGGAACAACTTTATTCAGTAAAGTGGTTGCCAGCTGATGCGAAAATAGTGAAATATATTAAAGAAATGATGTAGGCAACTATTAGATATGCTTGCAATATTTTCGATATATTTAATTATAAAAAAATGATAGATATAGTTTGGGTCTTATTGTAGGAAATGAGGGAAATCATGGATGAGAGTCGGGCTGAAGCGTTGATAAAATTGATTTCTGAACTAAAAAAAGAAAATGAGATCCTAAAAAGGATACTCAAGGATAATAATATTAAATTTGGGTCTGATTTAATTGAAAATAAATATGATAATAATCAAGGTGCACGTATCTTGCCGATTTCAATCACCAAAAATATGGCAAGTCAATATTTTGCGAGATTTTGGGGTAGGATGGATGTATATAGTCAACGAGTAGTCAATAAAGCTGGGAAAATTGGATATTATCCACAATGCAAAAATTTCTGGGTACCTGGATGTAGGAGAAGACCAGAATTCAATCATGTGGAAAAAAAGAAAAGTACAACATGTTTGGATTGCGCGATGCAAGAGTGGAAAATAATCACACCAGACACTATTATTAATCATCTTACGGGAAAGATAACGATTGGAATCTACCCATTACTTTCAAATGATACTTGCCGTTTTCTTGTATTTGATTTTGATAATCACTCCGTAAAATCAGAACAAACAGATTTTTCTAATGAAAATGAAAAATGGAAAGAAGAAGTTTCAGCATTTAGAGAAATTTGTAGGATAAACAATATTGATGCATTAGTTGAAAGATCTAGATCTGGAAATGGTGCGCATGTATGGATATTTTTCGAACAACCTATTAAAGCAGAAAAAGCTCGTAGATTTGGAAATGCACTTTTAGAAAAGGGAGCAGAATCGGTTAATTTACAAAATTTTCATTATTACGACAGAATGATACCGGCACAAGATTATTTGAAAAATGGAGGGCTAGGGAATCTTATTGCTTTACCACTTCAACCGGAAGCGTTAAAAAATGGGAATAGTGCGTTTGTGGACGATAATTGGAATGCATATCCTAATCAATATGAGATTTTATTGCATAAACATCGATTAACTGAGTATGAAATAGACCAAAGAATAATGGAATGGTCTGGTATAAATCCTTTTAAAAATAATGAAATTACAAAAAACACTAGAAATAAACCGTGGGAAAATCAGTCAGAATTACGCAAAGATGATGTAAGTGGTGTATTTAAGTTAGTAGTAAGCAATCAATTGTTTATAGATACACTTAATTTAAGTCCGAGAATTCAAAATCAAATTAGAAGAATGGCTGCATTTAGAAATCCAATATTTTATAAAAATCAAGCAATGAATATATCGAACTTTGCAAATTCAAGGTTTATTTATTTAGGTGAAGATATTGATGGATATATTGCAATTCCTCGGGGCATTTTAAGCCCTCTTCTTGAAAGATTAAAAGAAGCTGAAATTCCCTATGAGATTGACGATAAAAGACATAATGGTCATGAAATCCATGTTGATTTTCATGGGACACTACGTGATAACCAGCGCTCTGCGGTAGAGCATCTAATAAAATATGATAATGGTATTTTAAGTGCAGCAACTGCATTTGGCAAAACAGTTGTGTGTTGTAATTTAATTGCGTGTAAGAAAGTTAATACATTAATATTATTAGAATCATCATCTTTGGTAGAACAATGGGTAAAAGCAATAGAGAACTTCCTATTGATACATGAAGAACTGCAAACTTATAAAACCAAAACAGGTATATTAAAAGTGCGTAAAAGTAATATAGGAGTTCTACATGGTGCAAAAGATACGACAACTGGAATTATTGATGTAGCGATGGTGGGTACTTTATACTCCAAAGGAAAGTTCCATCCAAGATTACAAGAATATGGCATGGTAATTATTGATGAGTGTCATCATGCGGCTTCGGATACTATTCAACATATTCTGCAAGAGGTAAAGGCAAAATATGTATATGGAGTAACAGCAACACCAATTCGTGAGGATGGTCTTGATAAAATTAACTATATGTTAATTGGACCGATCAGGTTTGTTTACTCTTCGAAAGAAAGGGCTACTGAACAAGGAATAGAACATTTAGTTTATCCAAGATTTACACGCGTAGTTTCACCTAGAACAAAGAAGTTAGATATTAACGAAGCTTATGAACTACTTCGTGATGATTATTCGAGAAATAATCTTATTATAGAAGATGCTAAGAAATGCATAGACCAAGGTAGATGTCCTGTAATTTTAACAAAATATACCATGCATGCAGAGTTATTGTATAAGAAGTTAGATGGCTATGCAAAAAATACAATTCTATTCTTGGGAAGCATGTCTACTAAAGAAAAAAGAAGTGTATTAGAAAAACTAAATAATATTTCAAAGGAAGAATCTATTCTGTTAATCGCAACAGGACAGCTAATCGGAGAAGGTTTTGATTATCCAAGATTAGATACTTTGATCATGGCATCACCCATTGCTGGTAAAACCGTTGTAGAACAATATGCAGGGCGTCTAAATAGAGACTATAAAGGGAAAGAGAATGTAATCATTTATGACTATATCGATATGCATATACCGGTATTTGATCGAATGTATAGTAAAAGATTAAGAGCATATAAAAGGATAGGGTATCAATTGTTACAAGATTTAATGTCAGATAAATCTAGTTCGTATGGTTTTATCTATGATATTGATAATTATTATGAAGTATTCAAAAATGATCTATTGAATGCAAGAAAGGAAGTTGTAATTTGTAGCCCTAATATACGTGCTTCAAAAGTAAACCAGATAATTGATGTAATGAAATCTGTACAGGAAAAAGGTGTAAGGATTACAATTATTACTCGTGGAATGGACTATGATAGGTTTAATGACGGAAGTATCCAAATTGCATTATCTGAGCAACTTATGAATTATGGATTCGACGTAATGTGTTCTGATACGGTTAGTGAACATTTTGCGGTCGTTGATAAATCAATAGTTTGGTATGGCAGCATGAATTTCCTTGGTAGAGAAGATGTTGATGATAACCTTATGAGAATCGAAGATACAGAAGTTGCTAGTGAATTATTAGAAATCGCATGTGAAGGGAAGTGGTGAATCTAATACCCAAAGTATTATGAGTTACCAAATCAGAATACAGTTATAGAGAATACCAAGAATTTCAAATATGCGGATATTACTGCATAACTAAGCTATTTTTTAGGTAATATAGTACATAGAAGGAAACGTAAAGTAAACTGGGCAGGGGGAGAGTTTAATTATAAAACTTAAATTATGGTGTTGATAAAGGTAGAATTAATACGGAGGGAAGAACATAGGTGAGTTATACAATTTCATTGTACACTGTTTATACAAAGGAGAAAGAACAGCAATTAGCACAACCTGATTTCTTTGAAAAGGATGAGAATCTTGAAAGATTTACACCAAAGCAAAAATCAGAACTAGAAAATCGCTTGTTGAAATATCAATATAAGCTGATAGGAGATAGTCAGAATCGGAAAAGATTTGAACATGCTGATTTTGGAGAAGCATTTCTGACAGATAGAGGGTTATATTTCTCGACTTCAAATAGCTTTGAATGTATTTTTGAAGTCGGCATGACGGCATCTGAATTTACGGATACAGGTGAATTTGCAAAATATGATCCGCAAGCAGGTGGATGGGAAGAACTGTAGAGTCGGATTTGTCGAGGAGTAAAAATGATGGACTTACTCAAATTATATCAAGGGAAATAAAACATTTAATATGTTACTCATGCATGAATGTGATATTTATTTTTACAAGTAGAGTCAAGAAACTCAGTTTTCAAGTAATCAGGGAATATATTCCATACCATGCGAAGCATTTTTGCAGGATGGCAGTGGTGGAGAGTTTGTTTTCTTGAATGATGGCAGTATAGGGTTTATCTGCAATGAAGGAGAGGTCGAAAGAATTGCTGAGAGCTCAGAGGGACTTCTAACTTTTTTGCTTCACACTGAAAATTTTTTAATTTTAACTGTAAACACCTTTATCAAAATGTTTAACCCATCAGTTGGATCAACATATACTTTGAAAACAATAGCACTAGATGACTATGACATAAGTAAAATTAAGGAGATACACTTGGAGAATTACGATGTACTGTCAAGACTAGAAGAAAGTTTATTCTATCAACGGAAATGGACTTATGATCAGAAGTAAATCTATTTGAGAACGGAATTCTATTAAAAAGAAATAAAAAGGAAAGAATTATCTTCTTTCATGAGTTATTTGCTATTCGATCATACGTGATTAACTCTCTATTTGTTAAGGCAAAATATTTTGGATATGAGCTTATTCTAAGAAATAGAGAGAAAATCAATATTGAAAGTAATAATCTTCCTATGCTAGATGAATTTACAGAAAAACTATATAGAATATTATCAAGTAAAAGAGAGGTTTAGATGTATGAAAATAGAACATGTCGCAATGTACTTCAATGATTTAGAGAAGGCAAGAGATTTCTTTGTAAAGTACTTTGCTGGAAAAGCAAATGATGGTTATCATAATCCAAATACAGGCTTTCGATCATTCTTTATTGCTTTTGATGAAGGGTCTCGTTTAGAGATTATGAATAAACCAAAGATGGATAATTTAGCCAAACCACTGAATCGTACGGGATATGCACATATTGCTTTCTCTGTTGGAAGTGTAGAATCTGTTGATTTATTGACATCAAGATTAAGAAACGATGGCTTTGAAGTTGCCAGTGGTCCACGTACAACTGGCGATGGATATTATGAATCCTCTATCATTGATATTGAAGGGAATCAAATCGAAATTACAGTTTAGTAATAAAGAAATATGGAATTAAAAAGGAAGATACCTGACTAACACTAGCCTAGATATCTTCCTTTGTTCATCTTGTTCTTATGTATATATTTAATTCTTTAGTAGAATCTTTTTAATTACTTTTGTTTTCTATTTTGTTAAATAGCTTTTCTAAGAATAAGATGCGTTTATATATTGTTTTTCTCATAATCTACATCTCCTATCTATGATTAGTTTACGCTAACTAACTCAAACTTGCAAGTATCTTGCTTGTAATAAAATTAAACTACAGGTTCATTGTTTAGGAGGGTTGTGGTAAGTAGAATAATAACTGTACCAAGAAAGATGGTGTCAAAAGTGAAGATACTGTAATATCCCAGTGAAGATGGTTTGCTCAACCTGCTGGGGTATCTGGAATGAAGCTCGGGGCTAAGAGAAAGGATACTTTCTTACGGCTGGCCGCATCGAAGTAGTAATACTAGATGAAGGGTGCAATTCCTGAAAGTAACAGATGGCACACATCATTGTGCAATATAGTCCAGAATACATATCGGTGGAACAATAGAGGGTTGCTTGAATAAAGCACCTGAATCTTAGTTAGGTATATATTGGCGTTATATACAAACCTAAGAATAGCCAATAATCCACTCTGTCGTGAAGCGAAGAAATTCGTGTATAAGATATGGAAGAAGATTCTCTTAGTAGCCTAGAGACAGGTTCTGAGTCAGGAAAAATAAGATCACAGAACAAATGCTGAAGAGTTGGGTGAAAAGTGTGGGTAATCAATCCCACCAGAGCTTCGTGATGAAAGTCTAGGGAAGAGATGCAAGGAATTGCTAACCTTGCACAGCCTCTTTTCTCTCTGTAGGATAACAATATTTTTGCAATGATGATGTAGGGTGAATAAAAGCCCATTACAGTGTTTTCACTTTTAACATCACATTGGTATTTACATGCATGTCAAAGGATGGTATATTGATATACCATCTTTATGGAATATATTGGAGGTGATGGAGTTATGAATTATCCTATCGTTAGTTTAAGTGCTACTGGTGATAACATTCGTCGTTTGCGAAAAGAACGTAAAGTGAAGACCAGTGAGCTAGCAGATTACCTTGGTTTTTCAGACGTACAGGCAGTTTACAAGTGGGAACGTGGAGAATGTTTACCAACATTAGAAAACTGTTTTGCGCTAAGTAAATATTTGCATGTACAAGTAGAAGACATCTTGGTCTGCATGGACGAGATGCCTTCTTTATTTTTGTGCCTAGGTATATAATTGAGAAAAGAAAGTTCATCGAATATCAGACAGGGAGAATAGAATATGAAAATCGAATTTGAGAATGAGAATAAAGTGGCTCTAGAAGATTTTAATAGCGACTATTTTAATGCAAGGGGTGCTGAACTCTATCGTGATGAGGAGTATGAAACTGCTATTGAATATTATCGTATAGCAGCGGCGATGGGGAATGTGCAATCACAAGCGAACCTTGGCTATTGTTATTATTATGGTAGAGGTTGTGAGCGGGATCTTAAACTTGCGTATGCGTATTTTAAGATGGCTGCACGCTTTAAGAATACAGATGCTTTATATAAGTTAAGCACGATGTATGAACATGGTAAGGGTGTAAAGAAAAATGATGAGATTGCGGAATACTATCTAATAAATGCATTTCAATCTTTAAACGAATTGCCAGAAGCAGCTAGATTAGAGTATCCAAGCGTATTATTTTCGATGGGCAAGAGATTCTTAGCAATTGGGGAAAAGGAAGGCGACTTCGAAGTGGCGTACACTCTTTTGAGAGGTGCTCAAGAAGGCTATGAATTCCAAATCAGTCAAGGATGTCATTACTATGAGAAGATGTTAAAAGAAGTTGATGAAATATTGAAGAGAGATTGTTTCGATTCTTATTGGGATGAAGATGAAGAAGAGACATTTTTTAATTAAGTTTAAGGAATAAAATATGACACAAAGAGAAAGAATGAACCAAGGTCTTGTGTATGATCCATTTGATGAAGAAGTAGCTGCGTTTCAAAGAGAGTGTATGGAAGTACTATATGACTTCAATCTAACAAGACCGAATGAACTAGAAAAGCGTCAACAATTACTCAAATCTATGTTTGGTAAGATTGGAGATGGTTGTTATATTGAACCACCACTACATTCTAACTTTGGAGCTAGACATGTATTTATGGGTAATGATGTATATGCAAACTATAATTTAACGCTTGTTGATGATGGAAACATTTATATTGGTGATAATGTGATGTTTGCACCAAACGTGATTGTTGCGACTGCTGGACACCCAATTATACCGGAATTACGGCTAAGAGGCTTACAATTTAACAAGGATGTACATATTGGTAATAACGTTTGGATAGGTGCAGGTGCCATTCTTATGCCGGGTGTAAGTATTGGAGATAATACTGTTATTGGTGCTGGAAGTGTTGTTACAAAAGATATTCCAAGCAATGTTGTGGCAGTGGGTAATCCTTGCCGCGTACTTCGACCAATAGGTGAGAAAGATCAAAAATATTTTTACAAAGATGAAGAAATTGATTGGGAAAATTTGTAATGCGATATTATTTATGCAGCAGTTTAGTTGATTATTCAAAGATGGAACTTCATAATGAACATCATTTGATTGAAGATCTACTAAAACATATATCATTTCCATGCCATGCATTACTGGTTGCGTCTTCACCTGATGATATCGAAAAGACAAGACACTATGCACAAGAGATTGTGGATGTCATGAATAAACATAATCTTTGCTTATCTGGATTTGATGTCTTGGATCGTACGAGTGCAAAATCTACTAAAGAGCTTATTGATAAGGCAGATATCATTATCGCAATGGGTGGCCATGTTCCAACACAAAATACGTTTTTCCAAGAGATTGATTTGAAGAAATATCTTCAAAACTTTAATGGAATTTGGATTGGCAGTTCTGCCGGTAGTATGAATAGCGCAACCCTTGTATATGAACAACCAGAGCTAGAAGGTGAAGTCATTGATTCAATGTATCAATGCTTTGTTCCAGGATTAGGAATAACAGAAAAGATGATTCTTCCACACTATTCTTCATGGAAGAATGAAGTGATAGATGGTTTTCGACTTTTAGAGGATGTTACCTATCCTGATAGTCAAGGACATACCTTCTATCTAATGGAAGATGGTAGTTATGTACTTGGTGATACTGAAGAAGAGATAGAAGAAGTTGTAGGTGAATACTATATTCTTCGTGATGGGGTAATTGTTCAATAATTTATACAAAATGAAATGGTATCCAGTGTCGGATACCATTTTTGAATATTAGAATTTTGTAACGAAGTATGGATATAGAAATGACTTTTCTGTATGTGCAGGAGGTTCTACTTCAATGATTGCTCTTTGGTAAGCATTGACAATCTTCGTGCCACTTGCGTGGATAAGCTCTCTTTGGAATTGTCCATACTCTTGGTGTACATGTCCATGTACCATGTATGCAGGTTTATATTTATCTAGTAGTTCGTTGAAACATGCATAACCTCTATGTGGTAAATCATCCATATCACCATATCCTTCTGCAGGTGCGTGTGTTACTAGGATATCTACGCCTTTGGAAATCCA
>ERZ773203.1641-NODE-1641-length-11076-cov-13.837401_pt1 | contig 11076 bp, 7 predicted proteins | sample MGYA00580529_ERZ773203 | MGnify/ENA primary metagenome ERZ773203 (study PRJEB29015, sample SAMEA2738176) | human oral metagenome | biome: human oral; feature: human-associated habitat; material: saliva | place: China | collected 2177 ...
GCAGACAGTTCGAGTATTTGGCTGGTCGTTGGTCAGCTAAAGAGGCTTTCTCAAAAGCTATGGGAACGGGAATTGGTAAGCTGGGCTTTCAAGACTTGGAAATCTTGAACAATGAAAGAGGAGCTCCCTACTTCAGCAAATCCCCGTTTTCAGGAAAAGTTTGGCTATCGATTAGCCATACAGATCAGTTTGTGACAGCTAGTGTTATTTTGGAGGAGAATCATGAAAACTAGTCCACATAGACCAACCAAAGCCCTCATCGACCTGGGAGCTATCCGCTACAATATCCAACAAATGGAAGCGCACATTCCCAAAGATACCCTAAAATGGGCAGTTGTAAAAGCCAATGCCTATGGGCACGGAGCGATAGCTGTTGCGACGGCTATCCAGGATGACGTCGATGGTTTTTGCGTTTCTAATATCGATGAAGCCCTCGAACTTCGTCAGGCAGGAATTTCTAAGAAAATTCTTATTTTGGGAGTATCTGAGGTTGACTCTCTTTCACTGGCTAAGGAGTATGCCATTACCTTAACAGTGGCAGGATTGGAATGGATCCAGAAACTCATAGCTACAGAGCCAGACTTATCAGGTTTAACCGTTCATCTTAAAATTGATTCAGGTATGGGGCGAATTGGTTTTAGAAGTGCAAGCGAGGCAGAACAGGCTCAAACTTTGCTCAAGGAACATGGGGCTAATGTTGAAGGGATCTTTACCCATTTTGCAACTGCAGATGAAGAGTCAGACAGCTACTTTAAGCAACAGTTAGAATGTTTCAAGGAAATACTCGCTGGCTTGCAAGAAGTCCCTGAACTAGTCCATGCGAGTAACTCTGCGACTACTCTATGGCATGCAGAAACGATTTTTAATGCAGTTCGTATGGGAGATTCTATGTATGGTCTCAATCCAAGCGGACAAGTTTTAGAGTTGCCTTATGAACTGAAGCCGGCCTTGACCTTAGAAACAGCTATTGTACATATCAAAACAGTAGAGGCTGGGGCTTGCATGGGATATGGAGCGACCTATCAGGCAGACAGTGAGCAAGTTATTGCTACTTTGCCAATAGGTTATGCGGATGGTTGGACACGCGATATGCAGAATTTCTCAGTTCTGGTGGATGGACAATTGTGCCCTATCGTAGGGCGCGTATCCATGGATCAAATCACGGTTCGTTTGCCTAGGCTTTATCCATTAGGTACCAAGGTAACTTTGATTGGCTCAAACGGGGACAAAGAAATTACTGCAACAGATGTAGCAGTCTATCGAGGAACTATTAATTATGAGGTAGTTTGTCTCCTCAGTGATCGAGTTCCGAGAGAATATTATTAAGAAACAGAAGGAAAGGAGAAGAGCATGAATTTACATCAACCCTTGCATGTCTTGCCTGGCGTGGGACCAAAATCAGCAGAGAAATATGCCAAACTAGGAATTGAAAACCTGCAAGATCTCTTGCTCTACTTTCCTTTCCGTTATGAAGATTTTAAAACCAAGCAGGTGCTAGAATTAGAAGATGGTGAGAAAGCAGTTCTGTCTGGTCAGGTGGTGACGCCAGCTAGTGTTCAATATTATGGTTTTAAGCGCAATCGCCTACGCTTTAGCCTCAAGCAAGGAGAGGTTGTGTTTGCCGTTAACTTCTTTAACCAACCTTACTTAGCAGATAAGATTGAGCTAGGAGCGAATTTAGCAGTCTTTGGCAAGTGGGATCGCGCTAAGGCTAGTCTAACAGGGATGAAGGTTTTAGCCCAAGTGGAGGACGACCTTCAACCAGTCTATCGTCTCGCACAAGGTATCAGTCAAGCAGGACTTGTTAAGGTCATCAAGACCGCCTTTGATCAAGGACTGGATCTCTTGATAGAGGAAAATCTCCCTCAGTCTTTGCTAGATAAATACAAACTCATGCCCCGAAGTCAGGCTGTGCGTGCCATGCATTTTCCCAAGGCTTTGGCAGAATACAAACAGGCCCTTCGTCGAATCAAGTTTGAGGAACTCTTTTATTTCCAAATGCAATTACAGACCCTCAAGTCTGAAAATAAGGTTGATGGAAGTGGTCTGGTCTTGAATTGGTCCCAAGAAAAACTAAGGGCAGTAAAAGAAAAGTTACCCTTTGCTCTAACCCAAGCCCAAGAAAAAAGCCTGCAAGAAATCCTAACAGATATGAAGTCGGACCATCACATGAATCGACTCTTACAAGGGGATGTTGGTAGTGGGAAGACAGTGGTTGCAGGTCTTGCCATGTATGCTGCTGTAACGGCAGGGTATCAGTCTGCCCTCATGGTTCCTACAGAGATCCTTGCAGAGCAACATTTTGAAAGTCTAGAAAGTCTCTTTCCTGATTTGAAACTAGCTCTCCTAACAGGTTCATTAAAAGCTGCAGAAAAACGTACGGTTTTGGAAACTATTGCTAAGGGTGATGTTGATGTAATTATCGGTACCCATGCCCTTATACAGGATGGGGTGGACTATGCTAAACTCGGTTTGATTATCATCGACGAGCAACACCGCTTTGGAGTCGGACAAAGGCGTATTTTACGTGAAAAAGGAGAAAATCCAGATGTCCTCATGATGACGGCAACTCCCATTCCACGAACCTTAGCCATCACAGCCTTTGGAGATATGGATGTTTCCATTATTGACCAGATGCCAGCTGGACGTAAGCCAATCGTGACACGTTGGATTAAGCATGAACAACTGCCACAGGTTTTGACTTGGTTGGAAGGTGAGATTCAAAAAGGTTCTCAAGCCTATGTTATTTCGCCCTTGATCGAAGAATCTGAAGCCCTGGATCTTAAAAATGCCATTGCACTCTCAGAAGAGTTGACGACTCATTTTGCAGGGAAAGCAAAAGTTGCCCTCTTACATGGAAAGATGAAGAGTGATGAAAAAGACCAGATTATGCAGGAATTCAAAGAGAGAAAGACAGATATCTTGGTTTCTACAACGGTTATCGAGGTCGGGGTCAATGTTCCAAATGCAACAGTCATGATTATCATGGATGCTGATCGCTTTGGACTTAGTCAACTTCATCAACTTAGAGGTCGTGTCGGTCGTGGGGACAAGCAGTCCTACGCAGTTCTAGTGGCCAATCCAAAAACTGATTCTGGGAAAGACCGCATGCGTATCATGACAGAAACGACCAATGGTTTTGTCCTTGCAGAAGAAGATTTGAAAATGCGCGGTTCGGGTGAGATTTTTGGGACCAAACAGTCAGGTCTACCAGAGTTTCATGTAGCTGATATCATCGAAGACTTCCCAATTCTTGAGGAAGCTCGTAAGGTGGCTAGCTATATCAGCTCCCTCCCTAATTGGCGAGAGGATCCAGAATGGCATATAATAGCTCTAAATCTACAAAAGAAAGAACATTTGGATTAAGTATTTTCTAAGAAAACTATAAGATATGTTTTAGGAAAGAGATCTATACTAGAGTCATCAAAAAGAAATGAGGACTCTCATATGATGATTAAAGTAAATTATCAAAAAACATTTCAAGTGAAACAAGTACCTTCTCATAAATACTAAGTAAAAGAGCGGAAACGCTCTTTTTTCTCTATAAAGTGAGCTTAGACTAGGAATTAAAATAATTATCGGACTAGTCTATTTACTATTGTGGCAAAGGTTGCTATAATGAAGAAAAATAATCAATATACTTCTGAAAGGAGTTCACATGACATTAGAAACAAGAAATGTTGCAATTCAGGATACATATGGGGAAAGATTTCAACACTGTTGGGGTTGTGGACCTAAGAATGATTTAGGATTGCATTTGAAAACTTATCCAAGTTTAGAGGGCACAAGCTGCATTAGCCGTATCAAGGTAGACCAGCAATATACAGGTGGTGTTCCTGCAAATCTCTTTGGTGGCATGATTGCTGTCATTTTTGACTGTCATGGAACTGCATCTGCCGCATGGTTCGCTCACCATCAAAAAGGTTTGGAATTGACAGCCGAAACAGTTATCGGACGTTTCATTACAGCTCATTTAGAAGTTGATTATCTAAGCCCAACTCCAATTGATGATGAGATTGTCGTTACTTCAACATTGGAGGAACTAGGGGAAAGAAAAGCCATTGTTTCTATGGAAATGTCAGTGGCAGGTAAAGTGCGTGCAAAAGCTAAAATGGTTGCCGTAGCAGTTAAAGACAACATGTAAACATATAGATAAGGAAATGAGAGCAAGGAATTGCTCTCATTTTTAGTTGTGTAATATAAACTCAAACAACTATCACGAATTTTTAAGAAAGAATCTGCTTGAAACTACTTTTAGTCTATCTTGGAATGAAAGAATAACGTAAAAAAACTTTCTGATTTAGGGTCATTCTTGCATTGCTTTTCTAGATATGATACAGTTATGATAACGTTTACAAAAAACAAGGAGAGTTTTATGAGAAATCCAGCATTAATAGAAGAAATGAAAACTTATAGAGGGCGAGATGAAGTTCCTCAAGATTTTGATGCTTTTTGGGATGGTGAGATTGGCAAGGTTTCGGTCTTGCCAGACTACCAACTAGAGGAACGTGTTTTTCATATTCCAAATGTAAAGTGCTATGAGTTAACCTTTAAAGGTACACGTGATGGCCTTGTTTATGCACGTGTAGTCTTACCAAAATCAGAAGAGAAAGTACCAGTCATTTTCCACTTCCATGGTTATATGGGACGTGGTTGGGATTGGACAGATATGCTTACCTATACCGTAGCAGGTTATGGTGTGGTATCCATGGATGTCAGAGGACAGTCTGGTTATTCTCAAGATGGCATGTGTTCTCCTCTAGGAAATACAGTTAAAGGGCAAATTATTCGAGGAGCTGTAGCGGGCAAGGACCAATTGTTCTTCAAGGATGTTTATCTAGATATTTATCAGTTGGTGGAAATTATTGCAAGTCTTCCTCGAGTTGATGAAGAACAATTATCTAGCTATGGAGCATCTCAAGGTGGGGCTTTAGCCATAGTTGCAGCAGCTCTGAACCCTAAAATCAAGCGTACAGTTTCCATCTATCCATTCTTGTCTGACTTTAGACGAGTGTTAGAGATTGGGAATACTAGTGAAGCTTATGATGAGCTCTTTAGATATTTCAAATTTCATGATCCTTTCCATGAAACGGAAGAGAGGATTATGGAAACATTAGGTTATATCGATGTGAAAAACTTTGCCCATCGTATTAAGGGTGAGGTTCGCATGATTACGGGGCTAGATGATGACGTCTGCTACCCAATCACTCAATTTGCTATATACAATCGTCTAACTTGTGATAAGAGTTATCGCCTTATGCCTGAATACGCGCATGAAGCTATGAATGTTCATGTCAACGACCAAGTTTATAATTGGTTATGTGGCAGTGAAATTCCCTTTACCTATGTTGGCGAGTAAAAGTTTGTGAGGTGAGCCTTGTCAAAGCAGGGCTCTTTTTGTGACAAAGTTCAGAAAGTAGTTTCAATTGCTTCGAAGTCTAGAAACATATTTGAAAGTGAAATCTATTATATAGCAATGCTCAAAAAAGCAACATCTTTATTATATAATAAAGATAAGACGAAATTTGAAAGGAGATAAACTGTTATCGTTTTGTATGCAGGAAAAATGATAGATGCATATAAAATCAAAAGGAATGGGCAAGCATGAGATTGATACTTTTAACTTTCGATGTAGGAGAGTTAAAAATTTTAAGCAAAAAAGAAAGCGCTTTATTTTGTAAAAAGAAAGGAAAAATATGACACAGAGAGATTTTGAACGGAAAGAACGCTATGGAATTAGAAAATTTACAGTAGGAGCTGCATCAGTAGTCATTGGAGCAGTTGTTTTTGGTGTTTCACCAGTTTTAGCTCAAGAAGCTCCAGCAACCAGTGGTGAAACAACTGGACAAGCTTTGCCAGAATTGCCAAAAGAAGTAGAATCAGGAAATCTAGCTAACATAGATAAGGAACTTGCGGATAAGTTAGCAGCAGCGACAGATAAAGGAACTGAAGTAAACCGTGAAGAGTTGAAAGAAAACCCAGGTTCTGAAAAACCAACAGAAACGACAGCGACTACGGGAGCTGCGACGACTACAGAAACTCCAGCAGAGACTCCAGCAGCTGAAACGGATAAGACAGAAGAAACTGAGAAACAAGAAGCTATCGCTCGTGATTATTACTCAAGAGAATTGGAAAATGTTAATACTGTCGTAGAAAAAAATGACCTTGTCATTAATGCAGCTAATAATCAACGAGATGATTTGACAAGTGACTTAGAGGAACTGAAGAAACTTCAAGATGCAACAGTGCATATGGAGTTCAAACCAGATGCATCGGCACCACGTTTTTACAATCTTTTCTCTGTATCAAGTGATACCAAGGAAAATGAGTACTTCACCATGTCAGTCTTTGATAATACAGCCCTTATCGAAGGTCGTGATGCAAATGGTGCGCAATTCTATGATAAATACACCGATGCACCATTAAAGGTTCGCCCAGGTCAGTGGAATTCAGTTACCTTTACTGTGGAAAAACCAACAACTGAAGTCCCTACTGGAAGAGTTCGTCTATATGTAAATGGTGTCTTGTCCAGAACAAGTTTAAAATCTGGGAAATTCATCAAAGATATGCCAGATGTTAACCACGTTCAAATCGGAGCAACTAAACGAGGAAGCAAGACAGTTTGGGGCTCTAACCTACAAGTCCGTAATCTAACAGTCTACGACCGCGCCTTAACACAAGATGAAGTTCGAACACGAAGTCAATTATTTGAAAGAGGAGACTTGAGGCAAGAACTTCCAGAAGGGGCTGAAATTTCTAAAAAAACAGATGTCTTTACAGCGGGAAAAAATGGGCAGTCAAATCCAGATGGTATTAATAGCTATCGTATTCCAGCCCTCCTTAAGACTGACAAGGGAACTTTGATTGCTGGTGCTGACGAACGCCGCTTACACCACTATGACTGGGGTGATATCGGTATGGTCGTTAAACGAAGTGAAGACAAGGGCCAAACATGGGGGGATCGCATCACTCTTACGAATCTACGTGACAATCCAAAAGCCAAGGATCAAAATATTGGTTCACCAGTAAACATCGATATGGTTCTAGTCCAAGATACGCAAACTAAACGAATCTTCTCAGTTTACGATATGTTCCCAGAAGGTAAAGGAATCTTCGGAATGTCTTCTGAAAGAGAAGTTGCCTATAAGGAAATTGATGGAAAAACTTATCAAATTCTATATCGTGAAGGAGAAAATAGAGCCTATACTATTCGTGAAAATGGTGTTGTCTACACACCAGATGGTCAGGCAACGGATTACCGTGTTGTTGTAAATCCTGTCAAGCCTGCATATAGCGATAAAGGGGACCTTTATCAAGGTGAGCAACTACTAGGAAATATCTACTTTACAAGCAATAAAACTTCTCCATTTAGAATTGCTAAAGACAGCTACCTATGGATGTCTTATAGTGATGATGATGGTAAGACTTGGTCTGCACCACAAGATATTACTCCAATGGTCAAAGCTGATTGGATGAAATTCTTAGGTGTGGGACCTGGAGTGGGAATTACCCTCCAGAATGGACCTCATAAAGGACGGATTGTCGTCCCTGTCTATACGACTAACAGAACTAGCCACCTCAACGGATCTCAATCATCTCGCATCATCTATTCAGATGATCATGGTAAGACTTGGCATATGGGTGGCGGTGTCAATGACAACCGTACACTTCATGATGGAACAGTAGTTGATTCAAGCAACATGAACAATTACTACGCTCAAAATACAGAATCTTCTGTTGTTCAATTGAACAATGGTCAGTTGAAACTCTTTATGCGTGGTTTGACTGGTGATTTGCAAGTTGCGACAAGTAATGATGGTGGTATTACATGGGACAACAATGTAGCACGCTATGATGTACCTGATGTTTATGTTCAAATGGCGGCGACTCATACGGTTCAAGATGGCAAGGAGTATATCCTTCTAGCAAATGCTAATGGACCAGGTCGTAAGAATGGCTACATTCGTGTGGCTCGCGTAGAAGAAGATGGCGAGTTGACTTGGTTGCATCATCATTTGATTCAAGAAGGTGAGTATGCTTATAACTCACTTCAACAAATTGGACCAAAAGAATTTGGTCTCTTGTATGAACATCATGAAGCGGGTGGCAATCCTTATACTCTATCCTTCAAGAAATTCAACTGGGATTATCTAACTAAAGAGAGACTTGCTTCTAAAGAAGTGAAAGTTACAACGGCTATGGAAAAATGGCCAGGCATTATTGCTATGGAATTTGATTCAGAAGTCTTGGTAAATCAAGCTCCAACTCTCAAATTAGCTAATGGTAAGACTGCAACCTTCATGACTCAGTATGATACGAAGACTCTCCTATTTACAATAGCTCCTGAAGATATCGGTCAAAAAGTTAAAGCTATTGAAGCGGGTGCAATTGAAAGTATGCATAACTTGCCAGTATCTGTGGTAGGTACTAAACTTACGAATGGTTTTAATGGTGACGAACCGGCAATCCATGAAGTCCCAGAATTTACAGGTGGTGTTAATGGCGACGAAGCAGCTGTAACAGAACTTCCTGAGTACACTGAAGCTATTGGAACTGCAGGTGATGAAGCCGCACCAACAGTAGAAGTCCCTGAGTTTGAGGGTGACGTAAATGGTGAAGCAGCATCTGAATCTGAGCTCCCTGAATACTCTGCTCCTAGCGCAACAGTAGGCGACGAAGTAGCACCAACAGTAGAAATCCCAGAATTTGAAGGTGGTGTCAATGGCGACGAAGCGGCTGTAACAGAACTTCCTGAGTACACTGAAGCTATTGGAACAGTAGGCGATGAAGCAGCGATCTATGAAGTCCCAGAATTCACGGGTGGCGTCAATGCGGTCGAAGCTGCAGTCAATGAAGTCCCAGAATTCGTAGGTGGTGTGAATGCAGTTGAGGCTCTTAAGAATGAATTGCCTGAGTTCGTAGGCGGAGTCAACTCTGTTCTAGCTCTCAAGCATGAACTTCCAGAATACGTAGGAGGAATTAATGCGGTCGAAGCAGCAGTCAATGAAGTTCCAGAATTCGTGGGTGGCGTGAATGCAGTTGAAGCGCTTAAGAATGAACTTCCAGAATTTACAGGTGGATCTAATGCAGTCCAAACACTTGAGCGAGAACTTCCAGAATTCACAGGTGATGTCAATGCAGTCGAAGCGGCAGTCAATGAAGTTCCAGAATATAAAAGCGAGGAACAACCACTTGTAACTCTAGTAGCACAACAAGATAAGACTTACCAAGCTCCTGCAGCTCAACCACAACAACCAGCTCTCCCTGAAACAGGAAGTGAAGTTTCAACTTCTCTAGTATCTCTCGGTCTTGTTGGTATGTTCTTGGGATTGTTTGGAATGGCCAAGAAAAAAGAAGATTAATCTACTATTAAATCTTAAAGATATCTAAGAAAAATAGTGAAATTGAAAGAGTCTGTGACGGTGATTTGTTACAGACTCTTTCGTTTATAGAAAGCATAGAAAGTGCTGGAATAGCTAGAGCGAAGATGATTCGAGTGGAAAGTTTCCCTCTGAAACTACTTTCAGCAGAATCTGTTTCACAAAATTGTTTTGAAACTTCAATCTATTCTAGTACAAGTTATTGAAAGCGCTTTAAAAATGATATATAATAGGCTCATAAGAAAAAAGAAAAGGAGGAAAGTAGATGCCACAAATCACTAAAGAAGCTTTGATTGAGCAGATTAAAGATGGAATCATTGTTTCTTGTCAGGCACTTCCTCACGAACCGCTTTATACAGAAGCGGGAGGTGTTATGCCCTTGCTAGCCAAAGCAGCTGAGCAAGGTGGAGCAGTCGGTATCCGAGCAAATAGTGTTCGAGATATCAAGGAAATAAAAGAGATCACAAACCTTCCGATTATCGGGATTATCAAACGTGATTATCCACCACAGGAACCATTCATCACAGCTACTATGAAAGAGGTTGATGAATTAGCAGCTCTGGACATTGAGGTTATCGCTCTTGATTGTACCAAGAGAGAACGCTATGATGGTTTAGACATTCAAGAATTTATCCGTCAAGTCAAAGAAAAATATCCAAATCAATTGTTGATGGCTGATACAAGTACTTTTGAGGAAGGTCTTACAGCAGTTGAAGCTGGAATTGACTTTGTCGGAACAACCTTGTCAGGTTACACATCTTACAGTCCAAAAGTGGATGGCCCAGACTTTGAATTGATTAAGAAACTTTGCGATGCAGGAGTAGACGTTATCGCAGAAGGTAAGATTCATACACCAGAACAAGCCAAGCAAATCCTAGGTTACGGAGTGCGAGGAATCGTAGTTGGTGGAGCTATTACTAGACCAAAAGAGATAACAGAACGATTTGTTGCTGGACTCAAATAAGATAATAAAAACACGAGGAGAGTGGTTGATTCGTAGAAAAAAATGAAAACGTATACAAAGTTGCCAATACTCATTATCCGCTTCGGATACGCTTATCATCATTTAGGAGAATACTAATGAAATTTAAAAAACTAGCTTGTACAGTACTTGCAGGTGCTGCAGTTCTATCTCTTGCTGCTTGCGGCAAATCAGACGCTAAAAAAGATGCTGCAAGTGATTCAGGAAAAACAGAAATCACTTGGTGGGCATTCCCAGTCTTTACTCAAGAAAAAACTGGTGACGGTGTAGGAACTTATGAAAAATCTATCATCGAAGCTTTCGAAAAAGCAAATCCAGATATCAAAGTTAAACTTGAAACAATCGACTTCAAATCTGGTCCTGAAAAGATCACTACAGCAATCGAAGCAGGAACTGCTCCAGACGTACTCTTTGACGCACCAGGGCGTATCATCCAATACGGTAAAAATGGTAAATTGGCTGACTTGAACGACCTCTTTACAGACGAATTTGTGAAAGATGTTAACAACGAAAACATCATCCAAGCAAGTAAAGCAGGCGATAAAGCTTACATGTATCCAATCAGTTCTGCACCATTCTACATGGCTATGAACAAGAAAATGTTGGAAGACGCAGGAGTTGCAAACCTTGTAAAAGAAGGTTGGACAACAGATGACTTCGAAAAAGTTTTGAAAGCGCTTAAAGATAAAGGCTACACACCAGGTTCATTGTTCA
>ERZ773203.1653-NODE-1653-length-10999-cov-2.901499_pt1 | contig 10999 bp, 7 predicted proteins | sample MGYA00580529_ERZ773203 | MGnify/ENA primary metagenome ERZ773203 (study PRJEB29015, sample SAMEA2738176) | human oral metagenome | biome: human oral; feature: human-associated habitat; material: saliva | place: China | collected 2177 ...
GCTTTTCTAACTGTTCCAATCCCTTGAGTTGCTTCTTCTCCTGAGCTTTTACGGCACCTAAGAAAGACTTATCTGTATGTAGAGCTATTTCCAATAGGTCAGCAAATTGTTTTTCTAACATCTGTTTTTGAGAGGAGAAGTCAATGGGATATTCTGAGAGCTTTTGGGTGATTTTATTCTCTAATATATTGTTTTTGAGAAAAATATCATGATAAGAAAGCCCTAATTTCTCTATATTTTTTCGCTGTTTGTCACTTACAAGAAGTACCGAATTGCGTAGCATAAGCATAGGAAAAGGCACTCCATAGGCGGCAAACATAGTTTTGAGCTCCAACCAATAGGCAATCTCTCCCCCTCCACCTATATAAGCTAAGTTAGGTAGTATAATCTCCTGATACAGTGGGCGTAGAATCACATTGGGAGAGAAGCGTTCAGGGAACTGAGTTAGTTCCTCTTCGAGTGCTTCAGGGGTGAATTCTATATGGGTATTGAGTACTTTATAGACCCCATTCTCCTTGACAATACGTTCTCGAATCCCCTTGCTTAGATAGAAAATATTAATCTCACGAGGGTGTACCTGCTCAGGGTAACTCTTGTCTGTTTGTTTGATATAAGAAAGTGTTTTTTCTACCTCTTTTTGGGAGAGCTGCTCGAAGAGTTCTCGCTTGAGATAAGGAGCTAAGCATCCCTTGAGCTTAGGATTATCGCCATCAATGATGACCAATCCGTAGGGAGCAAATAGTTCATTGACCAAGTAGCGAGTAGCTTCCGTGAGAGTAGCATGTTCTATATAAGCCTTTTCAAAAAGTCGCTTGAGAGATTCTCCTTGATGACTTTTACCTAATAAAATATTGAGAACGCTGGCCACTTTATCCAATCCTTCTGTAGAGAAAGTACCTACTGCACCACCTTCTTTAGAATGCCAAGAGAGCTTTTGCCCTTGAAAAGTAAAATGGTTAATTTCCTCAAAATCATGATCCTCAGTAGCCATCCAGTAGATGGGAACAAAGGTGTAGTTAGGATATAGTTGTTTGAGTTGCTGACAACTAACAATGGTCGAGACGATTTTGTAAATAAAATACAAAGGTCCTGTGAAGAGACTTAGTTGGTGTCCGGTAGTTATGGTAAAGGTATGCTCCTGTTGTAGTGCCTCTATATGGCTATGGGTCTTCTCAGATATGGATAGATTTTGATATTGCTCCTTGAGTACTTGAAAAAGAAGAGTTCTGTGCTCCTTTGGGAAATGTGCTTGTTTTTCCTTTATCTGTTCTAAGAAATTTGTTGTCAAAGGGAAGCGGTGATACAAACATTTGAGAGGTTCCTTTTGAGCGAGGTAGTCCGTGATGAACTTAGAGAAATATCCTGTATCCTCAAAGGGTATATATTGTGTCATAATATTCTTATTAGTCAAGGGTTTAGTCATAGAAAAAGTCAAAACAGAAAGGTAAAAGATTCTTCACAGAAGGAATCTCCAGAACCTTTCCTTTGGAGCTTACACAGAGTACAGTGATAGGGCTTCCCTGTGTGCATTCGTATTCTAATAATGCCTGACGACAGTTGCCACAAGGGGTGGTAATCTCCCCCTTGGGGTGCTCCATATGATCACCACTGATGGCTATTTTGATGATTTTTGCCTCAGGGTAATTGGCCTTGGCATAGAACAAAGCTGTACGTTCGGCACATAAGCCAGAAGGGTAGGCTGCATTTTCTTGGTTATTCCCCAAAACAATCTGTCCATTGTCAAGTAATATAGCGGCGCCTACGCCAAAGTGGGAGTAGGGAACATAGGCATTGGTTCTACACTGAAAAGCACTCTCTATAAGGGCTTTATCCTTTTCGTTAGCCTCGCTTAATAAATATGTTTTATAGCTAAATTGATAATCTTTCTCACTCATAAAATATTGAAATAGAATAATTTACAATTATTTTTTCTCCTTACATGTTCTAAGAGGAGAATAAGAGCAAAGGTAGTGAAAAAATAAATAAAATCCAACAAAAAAGAATTTTCTTTTTTATAGTTCAATAAAAAGTGAGAAAATTTTGTAAAGTATGATTTTTTTTGTACATTTGTTGCCGATTAAAAAAATAAATTTATGGAAATATTTTCAATGATGGATACCTACTTACAAGGATTTTGGTTTATAGCCATTCCTGTATCTATTATTTTTATCATTCAGACAATTATGACTTTCGTTGGGGCTAATGCCTCAGATGGTTTGACGGCCGATTTTGACGGAGATTTCTCTGGAGCAGATGCACCTTTTCAGCTCTTTTCACTAAGAAATCTCATTAACTTTCTATTAGGTTTCAGCTGGACAGGTATTTCTTTCTATGAGGTCATAGATAACAAAATAACGCTTACTATCTTTGCCGTATTGGTGGGATGCCTCTTTGTCTATATTTTCTTTCTCACGGTACAGGCTCTTATGAGGCTTGCTGAAGACAATTCTTTTAAGATAGAAGAAACCCTTGGCAAGGCGGCACAGGTATATGTACCTATCCCAGAATATCTGTCAGGAACAGGGAAGATTACTCTAAGTATTCGCGGCTCTATTCGTGAGCTTGATGCCATGACCGAAGGGGAACGCATTCCCTCCAGTGCTATGGTACAAATAGTCAAGATAAAGGACACTATTGTTTTTGTACAGAAGATCGCAGGGTAGTCAAGAAAGAAGAATGAATAGAGGATAGGGCTAAGTAGTTAATAATTAACAATTAAATAAAATGGATTTTTCATCACCAATTAGTTTGATTGCGATATTTGCAGTCGTATTATTTGTAACGATTGTGTCGCTTACTGCGCGTTACAAGCGTTGTCCTTCGGACAAGATATTAGTTATTTATGGGCGTACGGGAGGCTCTTCTGCACGCTGTATACATGGAGGAGGGGCTTTTGTATGGCCTGTAATTCAGGATTTTGCCTATTTGGACTTGCGCCCACTCTCTATCGAGGCCAATCTATACAATGCACTGAGCCGTCAGAATATCCGTGTGGATGTGCCTTGTCGCTTTACCATAGCTATCTCCACCGAGCCAGAGAATATGAATGCTGCTGCAGAGCGCTTGTTAGGGCTTTCTCCTGAACAAATTCAAGAATTGGCCAAGGATATTCTCTTCGGGCAACTTCGTTTGGTGATTGCTACTATGACTATTGAGGAGATCAACTCCGACCGAGATAAGTTCCTTGACAACATTTCTAAAAATGTGGATAGTGAGCTCAAAAAAATAGGTCTGAAACTCATCAATGTCAATGTAACCGATATTAAAGATGAGTCAGGTTATATAGAAGCCCTTGGTAAGGAAGCCGCAGCTAAGGCTATCAACGAAGCTAAGATTAGTGTAGCTGAACAAGAAAAGATAGGGGAGACTGGTAAAGCTCTTGCTGATAGAGAGCGTGATACACAAATAGCAGAAACACAAAGAGATAGGGATGTAAAAATCGCTATTACTCAAAAAGATAAAGAGATTAGCATCGCCGAGGCTAAGAAAGATGAAACTGTAGGGATTGCCGAAGCTAAGAAGTTTGAGTCTATTGGTAAAGCAGAAGCCGACCGTGATAGTCGTATCAAGATTTCCGAGGCCAATGCCTCCGCTATCAAGGGAGAGAATGAGGCTAAGATAGAGATTGCTAACTCTGATGCGCTTCGTAGGGAAAAAGAAGCAGAATCCTTGCGTATCGCTATCTCAGCAGAGAAAGTACAGCAGGCTAAGGCCTTGGAAGAAGCCTATTCTGCTGAGGAAAAAGCCGAATCGGCTCGTGCTGAAAGGGAGCGTGCTACCCAACAGGCTAACATCATTGTCCCTGCCGAAATAGCCAAACAACGTGTCATTATAGAAGCCCAAGCGGAAGCAGATCGCTTGCGTGAGAATGCCAAAGGGGAGGCCGACGCCATCTATGCGAAAATGGAAGCCGAAGCGAAAGGTCTCTTTGAAATCCTCACCAAGCAGGCACAAGGATATAAGGATGTGGTAAGTGCTGCAGGAGGTGATCCTACCAAAGCCTTCCAATTGTTGCTCATAGAAAAGCTTCCTGAACTGGTAAAAACCCAAGTGGAAGCAGTTAAGAATATCAAGATTGATAAGATTACTGTTTGGGATTCAGGTCAGGGAGAAAATGGTAATACTTCTACTGCCAACTTTGTCTCTGGTATGATGAAGACCGTACCACCACTTAACGATCTCTTCAATATGGCAGGACTTAATTTGCCAAATTATTTAGCCAAGGCAAACGAAACTCCTCAAGAGATACCCTCCGAAGAGCTACCAGAGGATAAGTAAGAGGTAATACAAAAGATAAAAAGGTATAGCTAAAATCAAACTTAGCTATACCTTTTTCATTTTACGCACTTTGTTTTTACTTAGTAATGATAATAATCTTGGAATCTCCTCTTTCTTTTGGATGCTTGTCTAATGCATTAAAACTAAATTGTAATGTATGTTCATCTATCTGCTGGAGGTAAGGATGAGTTCCTTGAATAGATTTTATCTTTCGATCGAACTTGCAAAAGAGATTGATTTTCATCTGAAAAGGGCTCTCTATTTTTTGTCCAGTCTCAGAAGAGGTAGCTGCTTCGGATGTTTCATCAGAAGTAGCTTTAATCTCTTCTTTTGAGGCCTCACTACTTTCTTCTTCGAGACAGTTTAATTTTTCTTTTTTACCGATCTTAGTAAGCTCTTGGGGATCGAATATAAGAGTTTTTCCATCCCACTTGAAAACAGAAGCAAATAAATTTCCATACTTAGTATTTTCACTCTTGGAAATTTTTTCCATTCCACTCCATTGTTTTTGACTTATGCGATCGGCTTTGAGGGCAAATCCATAAGGTACCTCTCCTTTGTAAAGTCCTTTGAGGAACATTCTTTTGGCCAATTCTATGGTATCTTTATTGGTTATAGGCTCTCCTTTTTCTTTACTTATTTGGTAAAGACTTTTCCAGTTCTTCGAAAGTTCCTTATTAGTAAAAGACTTCATTATGCTATCTCCTGTAAACTTGAGGATACCTTCCATATCTACTTCTGCTAAGAGAGAGGTCGTTTGGTTCTTATGAAAAGTAAAAGTAGCATTAGTTGTACAGGAACTAAGTCCCCATAAGGCTATTAAAAGGATTAAAAATTGTCTCATATAATTTATTTTTAAAACTCAAAACTTCCTACTTCTATGACTTCTCTTTGGTTAGAGAGACGTACGGTAGTTTCCTGTTTTTTCTCTTGAGGAGTACCATAGTGCGTAAAGAAAGTAATACGAAGGCTTACAGGGAAAAGCTGCTTTTGGGAGCGATTTCCATAGTAATTTACCGCTATTTTATAGGTGCCCTTAGGAGCTTTTTTGAGCATAAACTCTTCAGGCCCATAGCCCCCTGTTACGTCTTGGCTTATGATACCCCCTAAGTAAGTTTGTCTATGTCCATAGTAGCATTTTTCATCTTCAGGGTCGGTAACCCACAAGTCCATATCGGAGTTGTCCGTATCCCAAGTGAGTACCACGCGAATATCTACAGGTTCCTTCTTGAGCAAGCGCTTGTCTATAAAAGAAGTGCGGATACCCTTTTGTGTATTTACAAGATCGTTAATTTCGTTCATAACGATCAGCTGTACATCTCTGAAGCGATCATCCCAAGGACGTTCCACAACCTTGTAGAGGGTCTCTACAGCCTGTTGATATTCTCCCCCTTGGGAGAGAGCCTGTCCTAAGTCACGATAGGACTGAGGTTCTTCCTCACGGATAGAGAGCACCTTACGGAATATTTCTATAGCTTCCTTATGAGCCTTGTAGGAAGAGAGTTTGTAGCCCAATACACGGAGTAGTTGGGCATCCTCCAAGCCCAATTCGGCCAAGTTGGACACCACTAAAACAGCCTGTTCGGTATCCCCTTTTTTGAAGAAGTAATCCGCCACATCCACATAGAAAGAAGGTGTTTGCCCATATTCCTTCTTGAGCTTATAGTAAGTCTCTATCGCTTTGGCAGGATCGGCATACTCCATCACCTTTAGGTAGGGGGTGTCAGGATTATATTGGTTTAATGTTATTTTGGAAGGGTTCATTGTCGGCTCACCACTACGATCTTCATAGTCCTCACTTTGCTCATGGTAGTTGTCTGCAGCTCTAGCTTGTAATGCAGTTTTTTTAGCTGCTCGTCTTTCTTTTTTAGAAGCGCTACTATAGGCATTTGCCGACACTTCGGATAGTTGTTCACTATTTGCAGAAGCTACAGCTACAGCCTCTCTTTGCACAGATATACCTGCCACCCTCCCCTGAAGAAGTTCTGCTGTGTCAGTAGTTTCTTTTTTAGGTTTAATACCAGCAATAGGGAAAGAAGTATTCCACCATTTGCTTTGAGCCTCAGAGAGTTTTACCACATGGTCAAGGTGTGCTTTCTTTGTTTTTTCTTTATTTTGTTTTTCGGTAATAACAAGACGATTGTACTCTCTTTGGAACTCCTCGGGAGGAGTGATCTGGTAACGTACATAATCAGTTACCGTTTCCAATACGATCAGAGAATTTCCTTCGGTTACGATACCATATTGGCGCCCTACAGTATCAATATCCTTGGCCTGTGCTCCCTCTCTTTGGAGTTGGGTAATCTTCTTTTCTGCCCATATACGGCGTAAAAGAGCAAATTCTCCAGCAGAGGCAGAGTTGTTTTTAGAAAAAGTAACCTCTTTTTCTACGACAACCTTTCCTGAATACCCTAAGGAAACTATCAAAGTAGCCTCATCCGAGTTTAGTTCCCCAGAGAAAGTAAAGTTTTCCCCTACCAACGCTCCTTTTTGAGGGTATAAGTCAGTTACATTTCCACTTTTTACCCTATATCCTAAGAGTTGGAAGGACTGATAGCGTAAAGCCTTGACCGCATCGAGTAGTTCTTGAGAGGAAAGGTTGATAAAACTACCTCCTGTAGCCCCTGCTAAGTACTGTAGTTTGTCCATATTGGCCACCAGCTCAGAGGTGATGACACACACAGGAGCATGAAGTTTCTTAACGAGGTTGTTGATTTGGAATGCCTCCTTACCAAAATTAAAAATACCATTGGAGAAGAGGAAGTATTCGTCTGCTCCAGAAGGGAATGTCATGGCATTGCCATCGGTAGCCCCATCATAGGTAAGTTTGTCCAAATGATCCTTGAGAGCTTGCCAGTTACCTTCTTTGATTTCAAAAGAAATAGGTTTAGAAGCGTAGATGTGGAAGGTAGTGAGAACTACCTTTACGTTTTTTACTTCTTTGAAATAGCTGTCCAAGAGCATATATTCTTTGGCAAAGTCCCTTTTTTCGTTTGAAGAAGAAACATCCCAGAGAATTCCTAAGGTTTTCGGAGCTTCTTTAGCCCTTAGTTCTTGTTTTTCCAAAGCAATATTTCCGTATAGGTAACTTTTATCCCCTTGAGAAGCGGTAAGCAGTTGTGGTTTGTCTATCTTAGGAAAGAGTAGTGCTATATTTTTGTTCAAAGTAAAGTTAGTTTTCTCCACCTCACTGAGATAGCTGTTGCGGCTTTGGGTAAAGTCCAGTTGTAGGGAGTTTTGGATATCGGCCTTGACAAAGCGAGAGACCACCTCGGTACGAATCTTGAACTTCTTGAGTTTTGCCGCATTGGCAATAGGAAGGAAGTAGAAATCCTGTCCGTTCTTTTGGGAGAGTTCCTGCTCAAAAGCAATCAAGATACGGCGAGAGCCCTTGCGCGGCATAGGATATACACGAGCGCGGAAGTTGTTTCCTTCCGTTTTTTCTAAAAGACCAGGGTCTACCCCACGGCGGACGATATCCTCGAAAGCCTTGCGTCCTAAGGATTTGTCCACGACTACACCCTCACGGAGCTTGCCGTCAATATCCAAGGCGAAGCGAGAGATTTGCTGCCCTTCGGCGAGGGGAAACTCAAACTCGCCTTCCATGACGCGACTATTGGGATTGTAGAAAGTCATTTCCATCGTAGTTACGGCCGTTTGCCCTACTACGAGAATATCCACCGAGAGGTCTTGTAGCTGCATAGGATGAACATTGTCCTCGCTGACTACTTTTACTTCTGGGATTATTGTTTTTTGCGCCATCGCTACAGATAATCCCCCAAATAAAACGAGAAAAGATAGGAGTTTTTTCATAAATTTTCTTTTAAAAAATTAGGATAGAAATATTTACACAAAAAACATGCCAAAATTTTGATTATAGTCTTAAAAAAATCATTATCTTTGCGCCCAAAAAAATAATAACATGTTAAAGCATTTGTGTTTTCTTTTCTTTTCATTACTTCTTGTAGGGTGTAAGGAAAAAAACAGCAAAGCTGTAGTAGACGAATTTGCTGATAGGGAGATTAACGAATCCTATCAGTCTGTATCCCTGCAAGATACAGCAGTGGCTACCCTCAAGAAGGTAACCATCAAGGATCCCTTTTACAAGCCCGCCATAGAGCGAGAGGTAGTTGATTTTTACAAAAAGTATAATTACCAAACCCGTTGGCTCTATCAGAATAAGCCTTCACCTCTTTTTACCTCTTATATACAGGTACTTACAGCACTTTCGGATTATGGATTTTTTCCGGAGAACTACCGCCAAAAGGAGCTCTCTCAAAAAGTAGATTCCCTATATAAGGGGACACTATCCTTGACAGACTTAGAGGAGACCGATAGGGAGATTACTGCTTCTTTTCTGCTATTTACCCGTCACCTTACCCGAGGAAGAGTCCCTAAGGTAGGGGATGAGAAGCGCGTATGGAAGCGTACCCGTCCGCTATTGGACAATGTGGAGCTGCTCCTCAAGCTCAAGGACAATGACAACCTCTCTCAGATCATAGAAGCCCTACAGCCCCAACAACCTTTCTATAAGGCGATGGCTCAGCGCTATAGAGAGTTAGAGAAGGATACAGCCGAAGTACTAACCCCTTTTGCTATCACAGATCTCAAGAGCTATACTATAGGCTATGCCGATAGTACCATCTTAGCCCTACGTGCTTGTCTGAAACATAAGGGATATGAATCGCCTATACAAGAGAATCCTCAGCAGGTGGATTCACTATTGGTGGAAGCGGTAAAAGATTTTCAGAGAAGTATTGGAATTCCTGCAGATGGGGTGCCAGGTGCCCAAACAATGGGTTATTTGTTAATGACAGCCAAGGAAAAAAGAGACTTACTGCTCTTGAATATGGAGCGTTTGCGCTGGCATAATAAGGACTTAGGAGAGGATTATATCCTGGTGAACATACCCGAATATCGCTTGCGCCTCTTCCATAAGGATTCTTTGGTCTTCCAAACCCGTGTAGTGGTAGGTAATCCAGAGACTCCCACTCCTATTTTTTCTGATAGCTTAAGGTATGTGGAGTTCCGTCCTACTTGGTCTGTGCCTCAAAGCATTGTACGTAAGGAGATGATACCTAATATCATAAGCAGTAGAGACCCCCTCAAATATGCCAAGCGTGGTTATAAGCTCTATGAAAATGATAAGGAGATAGACCCTGCGACGGTCAATTGGCGTGACGAACGCATTAGCAAGCGAGCATTTTACTTTGTAGAAGCTCCTTCTGAGAACAATTCTTTGGGTTTAGTGAAGTTTGTCCTCTACAATGATATGAGTATATACCTACACGACACTCCCTCCAAGCGCCTTTTTGGCAATACCCAACGCACCTATAGCCATGGATGTATCCGTGTGGAATATCCAGAAAGATTGGCTACGAAACTGCTCAGAGGCTCTGAAGAATGGGATGCTGAGAAGGTGAAAGAAGCCATGACCACAGGGCGTGACCAGCGTAGGGTACGCCCTAAGCAGCACTTTGTCATTGATGTCTCCTACCTTACCGCTTGGGTAGACGAAGAAGGTAAGCTCATTATTCGAAATGACCCTTATCAGTTTGACAAAGAGCAACTTAAGATACTCAATCGCTATAAGAGTATGTAGTACTTAGGCCAATGTAGCCGAAAATACCTCTAAGAAATGCTGGGTGATACGCTCTCGCACCTCCTGTAGTGACACCTGGTGTCCCAGCTCACCCTCAAGCGAAGCTACAGCCTTATCGGCAATACCACAAGGGACAATATAATTGAAATAGCTTAGGTCGGTATTGACATTCAGGGCAAAGCCATGCATGGTCACCCAGCGAGAAGCTCTTACCCCCATGGCACATATCTTGCGAGCACGAGGGGTACCTACTTCTATCCAGACACCTGTTTCTCCCTTGCTACGTTCCCCCTTGATACCATAGTCAGCAAGAGTGAGGATAATCACCTCCTCTAAGCAGCGTAAGTATTGGTGAATGTCTGGCGAGAAATTGTCTAAGTCCAAGATAGGATACCCCACCACTTGCCCCAAGCCATGGTAAGTGATATCCCCTCCGCGGTTCACCTTATAGAAAGAAATATGTTTTTCCTTGAGAAACTCCTCACTCATGAGCAAGTGCTCCATGACTCCACTTTTGCCAAGAGTCAGTACATGAGGGTGTTCTACAAAAATCAAATAGTTAGGAGTCTCGATAGGTGTGGGGAGGTTTTTGTTGGCCACTTTCAGGTCGATGGTGGACTGGAAGAGCTTCTCTTGTTCTTCCCAAGCTTCCTTATAGTCCTTTAATCCCCAATCAATTAGGGTAATTTTTTTGTTCATAAGATCTGTCAAGATAAGAGAATGCAAAGTTACGAAAAAAAAGAATTTTTTCCTATAGAAAAGAGTGGAACTTTGAGAGGAAAATTGTATCTTTGTTGCTTTAAAAAACAATCATGAGCAGATTATCTGAGTTTAAAGAGTTTTACCTGAGAGTAGTGCTTCCTAATACTTCTTTATGAAGGAGGAAAAGTGATAGACGATATTCGTCAGGTGAGTGCGTATGCACGCTTAGAAAAGGTTTATAAAAAACTCGGCTTAGAAAACAGTAACCAACTCATAGACTGTCTTATTATTTATCCTTCTTTGGAAGAAAACAAAGATTTGGATTTTAATAAATTAAAGACTATTGAAGGCTATGCTAAAATCTATAAACAAAGTCTCTCCATTCCATTAATCATTGAACATTAATTATTGAACATT
>ERZ773203.1660-NODE-1660-length-10974-cov-4.351772_pt1 | contig 10974 bp, 10 predicted proteins | sample MGYA00580529_ERZ773203 | MGnify/ENA primary metagenome ERZ773203 (study PRJEB29015, sample SAMEA2738176) | human oral metagenome | biome: human oral; feature: human-associated habitat; material: saliva | place: China | collected 2177 ...
AAAGTTAAGACTCCAAAAATTACTGCACCGTCGCTTAAGGATACTAGTTACATGTTCTCTGGTATGAATCGAGTTACCGAATTCGATATTGACGATTTTGATACTTCGAGTGTTGAAAATATGAGCCATATGTTCTCTAATAATCGAGATTATTTCATGCCAAAAGAAACCATCGTTCATTTTAATCTAAACACTTCTAACGTTAAGGACTTATCTTATTTCCTATACCATGCAAGAACCTGGCATCCAGTAGTAAGCACTTTTGATACAAGAAACGTCACCAATATGGCTTCTACTTTTGAGGAAGTTTGGGCATCCCCTGAATTAGATCTTACTGGCTGGGACACTAGCAAAGTGACGAATATGACTAAATTATTCTACGATTCATCTTATATCGAAAAGATCTATGTATCTGATACTTTTGTCACAACAAATGTTACCCAATCAAGTGGAATTTTCGGAGGATATTTTTCTAATCTTAAGGGGCAACAAGGAACCTCGGTACCCGGACACGATATTTCCTATGCTCGCATAGATGGTGGTCCATCCAATCCTGGTGCGTTCTGGCGTAAACCATAAAAAATATCCCACCATAGGTGGGATATTTTCGATAAATTCGTAAACTTCAGAGTTTTAATTAAGCTAATTCGATGACAGCACCAGCTTCTTCGAGAGTTTTCTTCAAAGCTTCAGCTTCGTCTTTCTTGACGTTTTCTTTTACGGTTGAAGGAGCACCATCAACGAGGGCTTTAGCTTCACCAAGACCAAGACCGGTAGCTTCTTTAACAGCCTTGATAACAGCGATCTTTTGAGCGCCAGCGTCCTTAAGAACGACGTTAAATTCAGATTTGCCTTCTTCTTCGGCAGCAGCGGCAGGAGCAGCAGCAACAGCAACAGCAGCAGCAGCTGGTTCGATACCGTATTCATCTTTGAGAGTATTTTTGAGTTCGTTTACTTCAAGAACAGTAAGATTTACTAATTCTTCAGCAAGTTTTTTAATATCAGCCATATTAGACCTTTCGAAAAATTAAATTTGTTATTAATAGTACACTTGTTACTTGTTTTCTAAGCCAGAAACAATTCCGGAAAGACCACCAGCGAGAGCTGAGATGGAATCGTTGACTGGGGAAAGCAATTGAGCCACCACCTGGGCGACCAATTCGTTCTTGGAAGGAAGAGCTGCAAGAGCATTAATCTCTGCGGTATCCAAGGCGTTACCAGTTTCAGAAAAACCACCCAAAAGTTCGAAAGCTTTGTGGGTCTTACCAAACTCTGCCAAAATCTTAGCAGGAGCGATTTCGTCGGTATCAGAAATAGCGTAAACTAATTGACCAGTGAGATGAGTGGTGTCGGTGTCTTTGTAGACAGCGATTTCATTCATCGCAACACGAACCAAGCGGTTCTTCACGATTTTGATTTTCACACCCTGCTCACGAGCACTGTGACGCAACTCTTCGAGTTCAGCCACAGACAAACCTTGATAGTTTGCATAAGCGGTCAGTTTAGCTTCTGATAAAAGCTTAGTTAAATCTGCAACCAATGTATTCTTTTTATCTTTAGAAATTGCCATAAAAAGTTCCCTTGATTGTTAAATTTTTTATTAAAAAGTTTACGAATTTTTAATTTTCGTTACCAGAAAAATTAATTAGAAGATTTTCCTCGGTGACTTTATTAAGATTACTCCGTCACTGTCTTTGGTAACTTCCTACATTATATCAGAGAGAAGAAAAAAATGCAAACTACCGCCACTGACTTTATTCGTGATGATATTTTCCACCATGTAGAATTTCTTGCGTGCGATAAATTTGCTCTATCAACATCACGCGCATCAATTGGTGAGGGAAGACCAGATTCGAAAAACTCCACACTACATCAGATTTTTTCCTCACTTCTTCCGTCACACCATACGCACCGCCAATAATCAAAACAATTTCCTTACCAAAATTAAACTCTTTCGACATAATTTCCGCAATTTGGCTATTCTTAAAATTCACTCCACGTTCATCCAAAAGTATTACGAATTCTCGCCCCGTAAACGGCCAGTTAGCTAAATATTCCTCGAGTTTTTTCTCCTCCAAAAACTGCCATTTAATATCAAACGGTTTTTTCAAACGCTTTTCGTATTCCGAAATCATTCCCACAATCTCTGGGATATGTTTCTTGCCACCAGCAATAATTTTTATCATATCTCTATCATAAACCATTTTACTAAAAATAGCATTTTTTAACATAATTTCCCCATAAAGTCCACTAATTTTAACCTCATCTTTCTTGACATTTTCCTAAAAAGGCCGTACGATTAGAATGATATTTATTAAACAGACAGGATGCGAGGTGATGTCTGAATTACCAGAAAAACAAATAAAACGACTCCGTTCTCTTATTCAAGAAGCAGAAACCAATTTGGCCGCCGCCAAAGAACTTTTGATTTCAATGCTCGGAGACGGAGAAACCATTACTACTCCGAGAGAAGTAGTCATTAGTAATAACGAAGGCAAGATTATCGAAGGTGTCTTTGATGGCCAAATCATGATCGACCAAGACGGTAAGAACTACCCAGTTCCAGCCAACTACGCCAGCAAGTCCAAGCTTGTCGAAGGTGACATTATGAAGCTCACCATCACGAAGGAAGGCAAATTCCTCTACAAGCAAATCGGACCAGTCGAACGTAAGACCGTAATCGGTACTTTGATTCGCCATGACGATAAATATTTTGTCGAAGTTAATGGTCGTGAATACGAAATTCTTTATGCATCGGTAACCTATTTCCGCCTCAAAGAAGGTTCTCAGGTTTCAGTAGTCATTCCAGCGAACAACGATGACGCCAATTGGGCTGCCGTCGAGGCGTCGCTCTAAATATGACGAAAGCCCTCTATCGTAAATACCGTCCACTTAAGCTCGCAGACGTTGTCGGTCAAGACGATACCATTCGTCAGTTACAAACTCAGCTCACTAATCAAAAAATTTCTCACGGCTACCTTTTTGTCGGCGCCAGAGGCTGCGGCAAAACTTCAGTAGCCCGTATTTTTGCTCACGAAATTAATCATTTCGACTACCAACTGGAAGATAATTATGTTGATATTATCGAAATTGATGCTGCCGTATTTACTATGGTCGAAAATATCCGTGAATTACGTGACAAGGCCATGCTTGCCCCGACCACCGGCAAATACAAGGTTTACATTATCGACGAAATTCATATGCTCTCGAAAAATGCCTTTAATGCGCTTCTAAAAATTCTTGAAGAACCGCCAGAGCATATTGTTTTTATTTTTGCCACTACCAACCCAGAAAAAATCCCTGCCACCATTCTTTCGCGCGTACAGATTTTCCATTTTAAGCTGGCCGATAAATCTATCATGCAACCATTCCTCGAAAATATTTGCCAAAAAGAGGGAATCAACATCGAAAAAGATGCTCTTTCATTACTCATCGAACAGGGCGGCGGGTCATTTCGTGATTCTTTGTCGATTCTCGATCAATTAAGTAATCTTCACACTGATAAGTCCACCCTAATTACCACTGAAGAAGTTTCTTCCGCCTTGGGGGTACCTAAGCAAGTTCTGATTGAAGAATTACTAGTAAACTACGAGCAAGAAAATATCGACCAAATTCGTAGTCTCATCGAAGAACTCATTAATCAAGGCAACAAAGCTGAGGGAATCGCAACTAACTTAATCAAAGCCATCGTGCAAAATCCTACCGCCAAAAATCTTCACCTCATCGAAAAGCTCTACGCCGTTAATGGCGAATTTGCTAGCGCCAAACTCATTGTCGCCTTGATTTTAGATCATTTCAAAGCTGCACCGATTACCATTTCCGCCCCTCCAGCTCCACAGATTCAGGCCACTAATCCCCCAATAGCTATCCAAACACCAGAGGCGGTAAGCGCACAAGCGACCACAGAAACCTCCATAGCCGCGGAGTCTCCTATCGTCGAACCGATACCACCAGTAACTCAAACAACTCCAGTAGCCCCGGCAGCTCCAGCGGCTCCAGTGGCCTCAGAAGAATCTGCCAAGCCTTCGATTAATCCCGAAATTCGTGAACGCTTAGTCAAAATTTCTAAGTCCAAGCTTACCGAAAAAATCCAAGAACGTGCCGAGATTCAGAATCAACAAGTTCAGGCCGAAGCCATGACCATCCCAGAGGCTGTAGTTTCTGGCTCCGGTGATTTTAGCGCCAAGGGCTTCTTGGAAAACATCAGAAACATCGCAGAAACCCTTTTCGTTCCGCTTAATAAATCCTATTTTACTTACAAATCTAATCAATTAGAAATTTACCCGAGCGCCAAGGTTTGGTTCAACATTTTAAACAGTAAAAACAACCTCGAGGTGCTAAGAACTGCCATTAATGGCCTTAATATTATCATCATGAATCCTGACGAGCACAAAATTCCGAGTACCGCCGTCGATTTTAATCAATTTAGTGCCGGAAAATTGGAAGCCACACCAAAAACCGACGACGTTTCACTCAGTGCGATTTCTGATATAATGGGTAACATACAAGAACTTGAAGACAGTCCATTCTAGGAGGTAATATGGCGGAACCAGCTCAACCAAGGTCGCAAAAATCGACCATTTCTCAAAACGACCCTAGTCTTTTTGGTGGCAAAATTCCACCACAGGATATCGAGGCCGAAAAATCCCTCCTCGGTTCCATTCTTCTAGATAGCACCGCCTTCCCAGATGTTCTTGAAAAGCTTAAACCTATTGATTTTTATCATCAAATTCATGGCCACATCTACCGCGCCATGATGAATCTTTATGAACGCAGTCAGCCAATCGATCTCATCACTTTACGCTCCGAGCTAAAAGCTTTGAAACTACTCAAAGAAGTTGGTGGTGAAACTTATATTTCCAGTCTCACCATGGCCGTACCGACCGCCGCCAACGTCTTGTCTTACGCTAATATCGTCGAACAAGCCTCGATCCGCCGTCGCCTTATTAAAGCTGGTACCGAAATTGCCACCAAAGCTTACGATTCCGCCAATGAAGTTAGCGCCATGCTAGGTCAAGCCGAAAAAGAACTCTTCGCGGTTTCTGATCATAATACCAAGACCGATTACACTGCGCTTTCTGACCTCCTGGTCGACGCTTACGATCGTATGGAAATGCTCAGTAAAAATAAAGGCGCGCTTCGTGGTCTTAAGACTGGTTTTCGTGATCTCGACAACAAAACCGCTGGCCTCCAAAAAGGCGACCTCATCATTATCGGTGCACGCCCGGCCATGGGTAAAACCACTTTCGCTCAAAACCTGGCCTACAACATCGCTGGCATTAACAAATGTGGTGTGCTTTTCTTCTCTATGGAGATGGCAAAGAACGAAATTGTCGACCGCATTATTTCCACCACCTCTAATGTCGACTCTTGGCGTATCCGTACTGGTAATATTTCCAATGACGACTTCGCCAAAATTGGTGACGCCCTTGGCGAAATGGGTGAAATTCCACTTTACCTAGATGATACCAGCTCCATGACGATTTTAGAGCTTCGCAACAAAGCTCGCCGCGCTCACCATGATCATAATATTGGACTAATTATTGTCGACTACCTCCAGTTGATTACTGGTTCCGATCGTTATGCTGGTAACCGCGTGCAAGAGGTGACGGAAATTTCTCGTGGCCTCAAGATTCTCGCCCGTGAACTTGAAATTCCCGTAATTGCCCTGGCTCAGCTCTCCCGTAGTGTCACCGGCCGCGATGATCCAAGACCAGTACTTTCCGACCTCCGTGAATCCGGCTCCATCGAGCAGGACGCCGACCTTGTAATGTTCCTGCACCGTGTCGACTATTACCACCAAGAAGAAGGCTACGAACCGACCAACATCACCGAACTACTCATAGCCAAGCACCGCCACGGCGCCATCGGTAAGATTGAACTTTATTTCCACCCAGAATTGCTTCGCTTTATGAATCTCGACAAAACCCGCGAATAAAACCGAGTTTTCGTCTATTAAAAATCTTAACTCTCCCTATTTCGAAGGACCGAACCGCGATCGTTTTTAAGTTTTTGCTTAAATTTGCTATAATAGAAACGTGGGTAAACTCAATCCAAACAAATTTTTCTTATTTCGCCATCGTTTCAAACTTGGCTATTTATTACTTGGATTAATTTTCACCGGTTTACTTTTCTTTCTACCACTCATCACCCCGAACGGACTTTCGAATGACGAATTTAATTTCACCACCAAAACTTTTGAATTGAACCGTCACACGATTTTTCGTGAAGTAATCGTCGATTTACCTTATCATTTACTCCAAAAGGGAATCTTCAAAATTTTCGGCGTTTCACCTTATACCATTATGCTTCCTAGCGTGATTATTGGCGCGATTACCTGTATTTTGATTATTCTTTTACTTAACCGCTGGTTCAAAAACAACACCGCCATCATGGCTAGCATTATTACCGTGCTTTCCTCCAGCTTTCTTTTTATCTCTGGTAGTGGCACTGCCTTAATCATGATTTTATTCTGGACTACACTTTTGCTTTGGCTCGGCTCTAAAGTTCAAGGAGAAAACAAACCCAAGGCCAGCTGGTGCTTCCTCTTTGGTATTTTTATGTGTCTAAGCATTTTTACTCCATACATGCTTTACCTGGATTTCTTTATTTTAATCTACGTTTTTGTTCATCCACACCTGCGTTTCACTCTCAAAAATCTGCCGAAAATCCCACTTGGAATTTTCAGCCTAATGGTGATTTCTGCAGTAACCGTTCTTATCATGCGCGGCCTTAAACACCCAGAAATTTTTACCGAACTCCTGCTCATGCCGAATTTTTCTTTTACCAACTACTTCCATAACCTCGGAAACGCTGTGCGGGTAGCGATTACCTGGAACGGGTTAGTCGAAAGTACTTTCCTCGCTCCACTTTACGGCCTACCGGCCATTACTCTAGCCATTATCGGTTTCATTTCAACCTTCAAGGGGTTCTTTGCCTCCCGAAACTCCATGGCCTTCCTACTTGCAATTTTCACCTTATTAATTTCTGGCCTTAACTCACAAATGATTGTTCTTTTTATCCTACCACTAGCAATCCTAGTCGCTCACGGCATGAAATATATTCTGCATAAATGGTCCAGTATTTTTCCATATAACCCCTATGCCAAGGTCATTGGCGTACTTCCGATTGGCTTATTTATGCTCATCGTTATCATCTCTGACCTAAACCATTTCGTTTATGGCTATCGTTATAGCGCACCGGTTGCCAACCAGTTTACTAACGACATTAAACTCCTCGATCGCTATTACAAAAATAATTTACTTTATCTACCGGAAAATCAAGAAAATCGTAACTTTTATGTTCATTTAGCTAACTCACACACCATCTTCAATAAAACTCCGAAGTATCAGTACATCTCAAATCTCAGCGAGAATACTGAGAAGCATAATATTATTAGTTTCGAGAAAATTACCGATACCGAAAATTACGAACTTGAACATATCGTCACTAACGAAAAATCCCAAAATGCAGACCGTCTCTATCTTTATAAATCCAAGTAAGAGATGTTATAATAAATATTAATTAAGAATAGAGAATAATAGGAGAAATTATGGGTGCTACCTTTGACCAGATGAAAATGCTTAATGAACTTCGTAAAGCACAAAAAGATCTCAAGAATGAAATCGTAGAAGTAGAAGCCGGAGACGGTGCCGTCGTAGTACAGATTACTGGTGAATTAAAAGTTAAAAAAGTTACCATCGATCCAGAACGTGTCGATCTTGAAGATATTGCCGAACTCGAACGCTGGATTGAAAACTGCTTCCGCGACGGTTATGCGAAAGCCCAAGAAATTGCTGCCGACAAAATGAAACCTTTGATGGGCCAACTTGGCAATCTAGGACTTGGCGCTTAATGCTCCCTAGAGCCCTCACTGATACTATCGACGCGCTGGGCAAACTGCCAGGCGTAGGGAATAAAACTGCCGAGCGTTACGCGACCTATCTTTTTCGTAGCGATCGTAAAATTTCTGAACAGCTCATTAACGCTTTAAGTAATCTACACGAACAGGTCAAAACCTGTCCAATTACTTTTGCTTTAATCAACGCCGACGAAGAAGTTTCGCCACTTTATGATATGCCAGACCGTGACAAGACTACTATTCTGGTCGTCGAAGAACCACTAGATATCTACGCCTTTGAACAAACCAAAGAATATCGTGGTACCTATCACGTACTAGGCGGCGCCATTTCACCGATTGACGGTATTACTCCAGATGTTCTGCATATCAAAGAATTAATTTATCGCGTCGAAAATGATGCAGTCAAAGAAATTATTATCGCCACCAATCCGAGCGTAGAGGGGGAGAGTACGGCTCTGCTTTTACAAAAAATGCTTTCTGAAAAATATCCCGAACTCACCATCACACGTCTAGCCCGCGGCCTCCCACTCGGTGTCGATCTGTCTTTTGCTGATCAAATCACTTTGAGTGCCGCCCTAAATAATCGCACTAATCTCTAATTTATTTAAGCGCCTCATTAAGTATCTGCGCAAATTTCAAATTTTCATTATAGTCATTTTTTCTCTCTGTTTTTGTGTTATAATTTATCTATTAGCATAAGAGGATTTCATGGATATTACCACACTTATTTTACTCATCGTTTCGGTCGTCAACCTAATCATTTTGTTTATCGTTTTTTCGAAAACCAATCAAAAAAATACCGATCTGCCAGAACTTAAAAATCGTATCGCCACTTTGCAGGATCAGACTACGCAGACTTTTGCCAACATGAACGAACGCATGATTCGTATCGAAACCAATGTCGATCGCGTCACTAAGGACATCGGCACCAATTTCCGCGAAAATCGTAAAGAAATCTCCGATAATTTTGGCCTCGTCCAGAAGACTCTCGATACTCGCGTACGGGAACTTCAAGATCATAATACTAAGAAACTTGAAGAAATGCGTCAAACTGTCGACGAAAAATTACAAGCTTCGGTCGAAAAACGCTTCAATGAAAGCTTCAAGACTATTTCCACCCAGCTTACCCAGGTTTATCAAGGTCTTGGCGAAATGAAAACTCTAGCCAACGGCGTTGGTGATCTGAAAAAAGTTATGGAAGGCGTCAAGACTCGCGGCATTTATGGCGAAGTCCAGCTTGGTAATATCATTAGCGACACCTTAAGTTCTGATCAATATTGTGAAAATATTGCTACTAAAAAAGGCTCCAGTGACCGTGTCGAGTTCGCCGTCAAAATGCCCGGCAAAGATGAATCCACTCAGGTCTTTCTACCGATCGATAGTAAATTCCCCGTGGAAAATTACCAACGTCTAGTCGCCGCCTATGAACAGGGAGATAAAACGGAAATTCAGAAATTCCAAAAAGCCCTAGCTATCGATGTTAAAGAGCAGGCCAAGAAAATCTCCACCAAATATATCGACCCACCACATACTACCGAGTTCGCTATGATGTTCTTACCAACCGAATCACTTTACGCCGAAATCCTTCGCATTCCTGGCCTCGACGATGAAATCCGTCAAAAATTCCACATCACCATCGCTTCACCAAGTACTCTACCGGTCATTCTATCGGGTCTTCTTATGGGCTTCCGTACTCTCGCCATTGAAAAACGCAGTAGTGAAGTTTGGCAAATTCTGGGTGCAGTTAAAAGTCAATTTGGCAAATTTGGCGACCTCCTCGAAGCTACCAAAAAGAAACTTCAGGAATCCGCTAACAAAATCGATGCCGCTGCCACCACTTCCCGCGTCATCGAGCGTAAACTCAAAAATGTCGAATCCTTACCAAGTAGCGAAAGCCTTAAATTGCTCGACGGGCTCGACGATCAAAACTTCGATGCCGAAGAAAATTAATTAACCTAAAAAAATATAGTGCTCATCGCACTATATTTTTTCATTTCACGTCCTTATTCCGCCAAAATCAAGTTTGCGCGTTCGATCATTTCGCTTGTTTCATCCGTACGCACCACATAAATTGGCTTAGATTCATCTTTTGAAATCAAGGTATGACGCTCTGGCATTTCACCGGTATTTTTCTCGGCATCCAGCTCAAAGCCAAGATATTTCATCTTTTGAATTACTTGTCTACGCACATCATCTGATCGCTCACCAATCGTTGCAGTAAAGACCAAAGCATCGACACCACCCATCGAAGCAACCATCTGACTGATACAAGCCTGCAAACGATAAATATAGAGGGAATAAGCGAATGAGCCCATCTTGTCGCCCTCATCACGTAATTGAATTACCGCACGAAGATCATCTGATACCCCAGAAACACCAAGCAAACCACACTGCTTATTTAGATAGCGCTCAAGTTCCACGTCATCTTCAATCTTCAACGCGCGCTTCATTGCCAGTGCCGCCGCCACATCCATTGAACCTGTGCGAGTCGCCATCATTACCCCTTCAAGTGGTGTATAGCCCATGGTTGTGTCATGCGATTTACCCTTATAGACCGCCGTAATTGAAGCCCCCGAGCCAATATGACAAACTACTACTTTTTCTGGCAAAATTTCACTTTGCTTCATATAACGTACCACCGAGCCAACCGACAAACCGTGGAATCCCCACTTTTTAATATCAAACTTCTCAGCTAATTTTTGATCAATACAGTAAGCCTTGGCTAATTCTGGCCGTGAATTATGGAAATTTGAATCCGAAATTTCAATCACTGGTACTGAATCGAAGCGTTTCTTTAACTCAATAATTTCGTCCATCACCACCGGTACGTGAAGCGGTGCGCGAGTTCTCGCAATTTCTAGTTCCTTAAAACATTCCTTATCTACGATATGATCATTGGCAAAATAAGCGCCCGGAGCCACCACACGAGCCAAAATCGCACTCAGCTTCGAAACGCCACCTAAAAATTCTTCTTCAATTAAGATTTTTTCCAGTTTTCCCGCCACCTCTGAGAGCGCCTTAAAATCCGTCACTACTTTCTTCTTCTTGTCACCAGATTTCAAAGTGTAGACAATTTTCTTACCTTCAAATTCAAAGTGTAATGAACAAAGTTC
>ERZ773203.1663-NODE-1663-length-10963-cov-10.906032_pt1 | contig 10963 bp, 6 predicted proteins | sample MGYA00580529_ERZ773203 | MGnify/ENA primary metagenome ERZ773203 (study PRJEB29015, sample SAMEA2738176) | human oral metagenome | biome: human oral; feature: human-associated habitat; material: saliva | place: China | collected 2177 ...
AGATTCTGAAGAACATTTACCTCTCGTTCTTCTATGGTGCAAAGATAGGTATTATTGGTCTGAACGGCGCAGGTAAGTCTACGCTGATGAAGATTATCGCTGGTCTTGTGGAACCAACACAGGGCGAAGTGGTATGGAGTCCGGGCTATTCGGTGGGTTATCTGCCACAGGATCCACCACTCGATGAGGCGAAGACCGTGAAGGAGAATGTTATGGAAGGTGTGCAGCATATCTATGATGCACTGAAGGAATACGACGATATCAACGTAAAGTTTGGCTTGGAGGAGTATTACTCTGATGCTGACAAGATGGACAAGCTGATGCAGCGGCAGGCTGAGTTGCAGGATATTATCGATGCAACAGACGCCTGGAATATTGATTCACGACTCGAAAGGGCGATGGATGCACTGCGTTGTCCTAAGGGTGATTTGCCTGTGACCAACCTCTCTGGAGGTGAGCGCCGTCGTGTTGCCCTCTGCCGTCTGCTCCTTCAGAAGCCAGATGTATTGTTGCTCGATGAGCCTACCAACCACCTTGATGCCGAGAGTATTGACTGGTTGGAGCAGCATTTGCAGCAGTATGAGGGTACTGTTATCGCTGTTACCCATGACCGTTACTTCTTGGACGATGTGAGTGAGTGGATTCTTGAACTCGACCGTGGCGAGGGTATTCCATGGAAGGGTAACTACTCTTCATGGCTCGATCAGAAGACAAAGCGCATGGAGCAGGAAGAAAAGTCGGCTTCTAAGCGTCGTAAGACTTTGGAGCGTGAGTTGGAATGGGTGCGCATGGCACCAAAGGCGCGTCAGGCAAAGGGTAAGGCGCGTCTGAACTCTTACGAACAGATGCTCAACGAGGAGCAGAAACAGCGTGAGGAGAAGCTCGAAATCTTTATTCCTAACGGTCCACGCTTGGGTAATAAGGTTATCGAAGCACAGCACGTAAAGAAGGCTTTCGGTGAGAAGGTTCTCTTCAACGACCTCAACTTCATGTTGCCTCCTAACGGCATCGTAGGTGTTATCGGTCCTAACGGTGCGGGTAAGACAACGCTTTTCCGCCTTATCATGGGCTTGGAGCAGGCTGATGGCGGTACGTTCGAGGTAGGTGAGACCGTTAAACTTGCTTATGTTGACCAGCAGCACAAGGATATCGACCCTAACAAGACGGTATATGACGTAGTTTCACAAGGCAACGAGACGATTCGTATGGGTGGACGTGACATCAATTCACGTGCTTATCTCTCACGTTTCAACTTCTCAGGAACCGACCAAAGCAAGCTTTGTTCAGTACTCTCTGGTGGTGAGCGCAACCGTCTTCAGTTGGCTATGGCATTGAAGCAGGAAGGTAATGTCCTCCTCCTCGATGAGCCTACCAACGATATCGACGTGAATACACTCCGTGCATTGGAGGAAGGTCTTGAGGCATTTGCCGGTTGTGCTGTTGTCATCAGCCACGACCGTTGGTTCCTCGACCGTATCTGTACCCACATCCTTGCCTTTGAGGGTAATGGTGAAGTTGTCTACTTCGAAGGTGGCTTCTCTGATTACGAAATCAATAAGGCACGCCGTCTTGGCAATGAGGAGATTAAGAAGGGTAGATATAGGAAGTTGATGGAGGAGTAAAGCCCCACACAACAAAACCAAACAACCAGCCCCTCCCCCGTCCCCTCCCCCATAGGGAGGGGCGTAATTAGCGAGATACCCCTATGGTTAGAAAAGATATTTAGTCATTCCTAAGCAAACAGTTTCCAGCACTCCCCCTCTCCTTTCGGAGAGGGGGTTGGGGGGTGAGGCTGGAGGGGGTTGGGGGGTGAGGCTTTTTCTTTAGTCCAAAGAAAAAAGGGAAGACGTAAAATCATCTTTTACATCTTCCCTTTTTACTTATATTCTTTTCTTAGTCCCCCTTCTTTCAACTCCCCACTACGTGCATATCCACAAGGATATTGTTGTATCTGCCCCCCTGCGTGGGAAGGAGTTGGGGAAGAGTCTGTTGGGTGACCTTTATTTACTGACCAATGTAGATTGGACGGATGCTGTACATCTCAAACTTTTTTGGTCTGTTTCCTGCATTTCTATTTCCAACAGTAGGTAAGTTAAAAGTATTACCTGACAAATAGAAGGTAAACGAATAGGCATTCGTTGCACTTTCTGATTTAGAAGTCCAGTATAATCCTTGTCTTCCTGCGGTATACATTGTAGGAGCTCCATTAGAGTAATCGGTATATGAACCTGCTGCAGGGAAGAATACTCCCTTATTAATAAATTCCTTTGTAAACTCTCTCAATTCATTTGAAGGAATAGAACCCGTCTGATTTGACTGCTTTTTCTTAACATTATTCTTGTTGAGTACCCATCCATGAGCAACACCGTCAGGAACGAAAAGAGCACCATAGATTTTGTTTGTACCATCGTTATAATAGCCGACATACTCTGTGGTATTCCTCATCAACTCCTCAAAATCCTCTGGTGAAGGCAGTCTCCATTGCTGCTGAGAAGCATAGTATGGCAGGTCACCAAATTCGTTTGGAGTTGTAATCTGACCTTTTATATCACCTACTGTTTCGTCATAATGCATTTTAGCATCATAACCATAGTTATGAGCCTTAGATATATCTCCCCAACGGAAGTGGTCAGACTTGATACCATCTGTTTCTGCAGCAGAACCAGTAGATAAGACTGGTAGACGACCATCTGAATAGTAGTAATCCCATGGGTTAGCAGCAAGGTGATAACCACCAGTCCAACCGTCAGCATTTGAGCCTGGAGTGTACTGTAGGTTGTACTTACCCCACTTCACATTATTAACTTCTACGTATGGAGGGTTTGGAGTAAACTCCTTAACAGCAACAGTAATTGGATAAACCTTAGCAGTTTTAGTTTCCCAATCTGAAGCGGTTACAGTATATGTATAAGCCTTATTATCTGTAGTATATACTTCAAACTTAGGCTTGAAACCATTTGTAGGGAATATCGCTACATACAGTAACTCAGCTGGATTAGCTGGTTTAACCTCAATAGAACCAATCTTAGTGTTATTCATCTGACCTGTCTGAACCTTGAAGTCACCCCCAGTGATAACATTAGAAAGAACGAGCTTCTTAATGTTCGTAAGCTTTGTGCCATTGAAAGTGAAGTCCACCTTCAAGATAGCATACAACTTCTCCATATCAACGTTACCTGATGCAGAATTACCATTTACAGTAACAGAACCAGTACCAAAGCTATAGTCGAAGTATTTCAAGTTCTCTACAGTACCGTTCTGAGTCGTCTTATTATCGATAATGCTCTTCTGCATACTTATCTCTATATTGCCCTGCTCGTGTCCACCAACTAAAGCACAAGGATAGAAAATATTTAATCTATCACCATTCTTACATGCTACAGTACCTTCCAACACTGTGCTTGCGCTACTACTCTTTGCAGTCAAGATAGAATTACGAGATTCATTGGCTGGACCATTGAAGTCGAGATTATAAGCGAAGAACCTATCCCCTGTCTCCCACTTATTACCTGTAGTAAGGTTTACCTCTGAACGTGTCTTAGCTTTGTCTGTAGATAAACTCAGCGTACGCTTCGCTGTCTCATTTGGATTAACAGCAGTGTTCTCCCCATTAGTCAAGTCGCTTGAACATGATGTCAAGCCTACAGCAACAACCCCAAGGATGATGCCAAAAATTGTCTTTAGTTTCATGTCGTCTTTTTAATAGTTATTGTTAATTAATCTTCATCATTCAGGAAGGGATTGTTCTTAGACCCTGCGCTTTGGCTTCCACCAAGCGTCACGTGAGGCTCTTCCGTGAAGTTTTGGTTACTCACTGTCACACCGCTTCCTGCTAACATAGCCTGCTCAACAGCTACGACCATACTTGAACAGCATGGCTTTTCATAATTCTTTTTCATTTTACTTGAGTAATTTATTTCGTTTTTATATGATTTCCTGTGGTGTATCGCTTAAGTGGCATAACACCTGAATACATTATCGTAAACCGTTTTCCTGAATCTCTCTTTTAGCTATAATAAGCTTTATTATAAGATTTGGTGCAAAATTACGATAATTTTACCAAACGAAGGATTCTAATATTGTTAAAAGTACAAAAAAGGTATAACGTTTTAACAAATGTTTGGAGAGATGAGAGGGACCTCCCCCAGCCCCTCCAAAGGAGGGGAGTGTCAAACAGATGACAGAGGATAATGATAAAAGGGGACCTCCCCCAACCCCTCCAAAGGAGGGGAGTGTCAAATAGATGACGGAGGATAATGATAAAAGGGGACCTCCCCCAGCCCCTCCAAAGGAGGGGAGTGCCAAATGGGGTAATGATAAAAAACGAAATCAGCCAAAAGACAATCAGTTTACTCTGCTAATCTTTATCTATTAGGCACTCCCCTCCTTTGGAGGGGTTGGGGGAGGTCCCTGCTTTTGATTTAACTCTCACTCCGTTAGGCACTCCCCTCCTTTGGAGGGGTCGGGGGAGGTGGGGGCGTTTGTTTGTAAACAATTTTCCATACACTGTATTTCAGCACATAGTCTTTTAGCTTCTTAAAGACGCCCTTTAGGCTTGCAAAAGGTGCCCTTTCGAGGTCTTATTAACGCCCTTTTGGAGTCTAATTAAGCACCTTTTGCATTACGAGCCTGCAATAGTTTGATATGCTGTTAGTTACAAAGACGTTCAAAAAGGCTGTTTTTGGGTGTTCTTAGGGGTGTTTTCGCCGTTATTATGTAAGGAAAATTCAAAAAGCAGGTGCGATAAGAAAAGTAGGAAACGACTCTGAAGTGTTAGTTACGCCATGAATATTTCTATTAATACGAAATAGGCAACAATTGGGAAGAAGTCAAGCACCATAGCCACGACGAATGCCAGTATGGCTAAGAATGTCCCTTTTTCCAAAGCAAACTTATACGCGCAATAACCATTGAGCACTATTGCTACTAATAAAAGGATGAAGAGAAACAGCTCGGAACTTACTCCTTTGTCAAGAATAAGTAGACACGCCACCATCCAAACAAACATATAGCCGAGCCATCTGTAGGGTGAAGGAGATTCTTCCATAATCGCTTGTTTTATAAGATAATACTTTCCTAATTTGAGGGATAAGTTTCCCTGTCGGTGGGTGTTTGTAAGTAGGTAAAGATAAGAAAACTTCGTATATTTATGTTTGGCTGCCAACACGTTACGTTAGTATTCTGTTAATGATTACCCCTGCAAAGGTAAACATTATTCTTATTTATCAACGATTTTATTAGTATTTTGTTGATAGGAGTGAGCTGGAAGTGAATTTTATATTATCTTTGCACATATATTTATAAAATAATAATACTATGACAAAGAAGGGAGAAATCTTCGTTAAAGATGTAGCAATTAAGACTATGACAAAAGATGGTATTGATTACATCTGTATAACAGACATTGCTCGACAGAAGAATGCTGCTGAGCCTAAAGACGTTGTTAAGAATTGGATGCGCCAAAAGAATACGCTGGAGTATTTGGGTTTATGGGAGAAACTAAACAATCCTAACTTCAAAGGGGTCGAATTCGACCCCCTTTTGGCAGAAGCAGGTAGTAACTCTTTTACTATGAGCCCAACCAGATGGGTGGAGTTGACTGCAGCAATAGGTGTCTTCACAAAGAATGGAGCTGGTGGTGGTACTTTTGCTCAGCGTGATATAGCTTTCAAGTTTGCCAATTGGGTTTCTGTTGAGTTTGAACTTTATCTTGTCATGGAGTTCCAACGTCTGAAAGCTAAAGAACAAGAGTTGATAGGATGGACTGCAAAAAGAGAATTATCTAAGATAAACTATCGCATACATACGGATGCTATAAAGAGTCATCTCATCCCTGAGAAAGTTACCCCTACGCAGGCAAACATCATTTATGTAGAGGAGGCAGACGTGCTGAATGTTGCCATGTTTGGAATGACTGCCAGACAATGGCGAGAGTCTAATCCTGATTTGAAAGGTAATATTCGTGACTATGCTTCTGTAAATGAATTGATTTGTTTGTCGAACATGGAGAATATCAATGCAGTACTTATCAATGACGATATACCTCAAGGGGAAAGACTTGTTAGACTTAATCAGATAGCTATTCATCAAATGCAAATCCTTGAGAGGAATAGTAATAGAAATCTTTTACGGTAATTTCTTTTCGTCAATAAAACAATTGAAAACAATACATATTCTCTCGTTCATAAAGAAGATAGATATAATAGTCTCTGGGGCGTGATACTTATTAGAAAGTCGCTATATGTTGAGACAATAAGAGGCTGAATCCTAAGCGTTCTTCTGTTACCCTGTCTTTTATATTCTCTGTTTTCTTTCCGCAAGCACCTTGATTACTTGTCAACTTCTTAACTTGCCAATATGAATTTTTTTCGTTATCTTTGCCTACAAAACAAACGAAAGAATAAATGGCAACAGTAGACGACAAGAAGATTATCTTCTCAATGGTGGGTGTATCAAAGATTATCCCACAGAACCAGAAACAGATTCTGAAGAACATTTACCTCTCGTTCTTCTATGGTGCAAAGATAGGTATTATAGGTCTCAACGGCGCTGGTAAGTCCACGCTAATGAAGATTATCGCAGGCCTTGTGGAGCCAACACAAGGTGAAGTGGTATGGAGCCCGGGCTATTCTGTGGGCTATCTGCCACAGGATCCACCACTCGATGAGACGAAAACTGTAAAGGAAAATGTGATGGAAGGTGTGCAACATATCTATGATGCACTGAAGGAATACGATGATATCAATGTGAAATTTGGATTGGAAGAGTATTACTCTGATGCTGACAAGATGGATAAGCTGATGCAGCGTCAGGCAGAATTGCAGGATATCATCGATGCAACGGATGCCTGGAACATTGATTCAAGACTCGAAAGGGCCATGGATGCACTGCGTTGTCCTAAGGGTGACCTCCCTGTTACGAACCTTTCAGGTGGTGAGCGACGCCGTGTTGCTCTCTGCCGCCTACTCCTTCAGAAGCCTGACGTACTCCTTCTTGATGAGCCTACTAACCACCTTGACGCTGAGAGCATCGACTGGTTGGAGCAGCATTTACAGCAGTATGAGGGTACGGTCATTGCCGTTACGCACGACCGTTACTTCCTTGATGACGTGAGTGAGTGGATTCTTGAGCTCGATCGTGGCGAAGGTATTCCTTGGAAGGGCAACTATTCTTCATGGCTTGACCAGAAAACAAAGCGCATGGAACAGGAAGAGAAGTCAGCTTCTAAGCGTCGTAAGACCCTGGAACGTGAGTTGGAATGGGTACGTATGGCACCAAAGGCACGTCAGGCAAAGGGTAAAGCACGTCTTAACTCTTACGAACAGATGCTCAATGAGGAGCAGAAGCAACGCGAGGAGAAGCTCGAAATATTCATTCCTAATGGTCCACGACTCGGTAATAAGGTAATAGAAGCACAACATGTACAGAAGGCTTTCGGTGAGAAAATACTCTTCAACGACCTCAACTTCATGCTGCCTCCTAACGGTATCGTGGGTGTTATCGGTCCGAACGGTGCTGGTAAGACAACACTCTTCCGCCTTATTATGGGCTTAGAGCAGGTTGATGGTGGTACATTCGAGGTGGGTGAGACTGTTAAGCTTGCCTATGTCGACCAGCAACACAAGGATATTGACCCAAACAAGACTGTATATGATGTTGTAGCACAGGGCAACGAGACCATCCGCATGGGTGGACGCGACATCAATTCACGTGCTTATCTCTCTCGTTTCAACTTCTCCGGAACCGACCAAAGCAAGCTTTGTTCAGTCCTTTCAGGCGGTGAACGCAACCGATTACAGTTGGCTTTAGCATTGAAGCAGGAAGGAAACGTCCTCTTACTTGATGAGCCGACGAATGATATCGACGTCAACACGCTCCGTGCTTTAGAGGAAGGTCTTGAAGCATTTGCAGGTTGTGCAGTAGTAATCAGCCACGACCGCTGGTTCCTCGACCGTATCTGTACCCACATACTTGCCTTTGAAGGCAACGGTGAAGTAGTCTTCTTCGAAGGCGGCTTCTCGGACTATGAGATCAATAAGGCTCGTCGATTGGGTAATGAAGAGATAAAGAAAGGTAGGTACAGAAAGCTGATGGAGGAATAGTCTCACCCTCAACTCCTCTCCACATGGAGAGGGAAATCATCGCCAAAGGAGAGATTATTCAATTATCAGAACTAAGGTTTACACCACTTTTTATCTATAAATAAGAAACGCCTTATCCAAGTGTTATACTTGAATAAGGCGTTTCACTATTATACCACATCGCTGATTCACCAGCCATCAGTGCCCATACTCCTTTCCTTTCGGAGAAGAGTTGGTGATGAATTCTTACTTCTTAAATCTCAAATAGCCAGCTCCCACAATAGCAAGGAGCAAGATGATAATTGCGATATATGCGATTGTCTCAGTTGTAGAGATACTTGTTGGATGGAAATCGAGTACTACGATGTGCTTACCTGGCTTCACATTTACAGCGCGAAGAATGTAATTCACTCGTCCAAGTTCTACAGACTGTCCATCAACGGTTGCTTTCCAACCCGGATAATATATCTCTGAGAAGACAACAATACCACCATTCTTTGAGTTAACAGTATATTGCAGGTTGTTTGGCTCATACTTATCAAGCTTCACTGTGGCTGTAGAGTCGTTCGCCTTTGCCTGTCCGAGCACTGCTTCGAACTGCTTATCAGCTACAGCTTCATGCCGAACATCAATCTTCCCTACCTCAGCATACTCTGCATTAGCATCAGCAACATAGTCAATCTTATCAACAAACCAACCGTTACCCTGCGCATAGATATTCTTCAATGGGATTGTTGCACCACCTTGAAGAGGGAAAATAAAATACTTTGTGTTCAACATATTGAGCACAGGGAACAACTTCACGCCATCTACCTGCTGCATGTTTCCACCCTTAGCTGCAATAGCCTGCATCGCTTTCTGCATCTCTGGAACAATATAAGCATCTACCATCTCCTGGTAACGACGCAACTTTGCTGGGTGATAACCACCTATACTCTTATGGAAATAAGAGGTCTCATTCTCGTTAAAGGTATTTGAAGCAAAGTTCAATACACGATAATCAAGGCTCTTATCCTTATTTATTTCAATATCTGTAGCCGTTGGCTGCTGTGGCATATCACGTTCACTCTTCGGTACAAACATCTCATCATTGAGGTAACGCTTATCTACTTGCCACATATCAACAAGACAAAGCACCAGCAAAGCAGCTATCATATAGTCGGCACGGAGCTTCTTTAGCTTATAAGCAAAGAGCAAAGCAAAGCCTATCAGGATAATAATAACCGACCGCCAAGCATCAGAACTGACCATTGCAGCCCGCATATCAGAGATATTTGCAAGGATAGTACGAGCTGTACCTCCATCCATTCCCTGAATACTTCCAACCATCTGACGCTCCTGTTCGCTGACAAATGGTCCCATCATATCAGGGAATAAAGCTATTAAAGCTGCTACACCTGCCGTAAGAGCAAGACTAATATAAGCAAACTTCATCTGTTTACTGAGTACATCAGGCTCATCAACGATCTTCTTCAATGCCAAAGCAGCAAGCAATGGGATAGTAAACTCAGCTATAACAAGGATACTTGCCACTGTTCGGAACTTCGCATACATCGGTATATAATCGAGGAAGAAGTTCGTAAAGCCCATGAAGTTATGCCCCCAGGCTAAGAGAACGGACAATACTGTTGCTGCTAACAAAGCCCACTTCATAGGACCTTTCACAATGAACAAGCCTAAGATAAAGAGGAAAAGCACAAAAGCACCCACATAAACAGGACCGCTCGTACCCGGTTGTGTACCAAAATACTGTGGAAAGGCATCGTAAAGTTGTGGTATCATAGACTGAATCTGTGGGTCAGCCTTTGCCATTGCAGTTGCATTCTTGCTCAATGGAACACTTGCTCCACCCTTTGCATCAGGGACAAGAAGCGTTAATGTCTCATCAATACCATAACTCCACTGTGTGATATAATCACGATCAAGCCCTGAACTGGTCTGGTTGGCAGCGTCTTTCTTGACCAATTCACTCTTACCACGCATACTTTCCTTCTGATACTGCCATGTATGATAAAGGCTTGAGAGGTTGATTGCTATACCAATCAGTGCTGCGGCAGCCAGAACACCCGTCGCTTTAAGGAATACAGCAAGCTGTTTCTCACGGATAGACTTTACCAAATAGCCTATTACCATGAAGAGAATGATGAACAGATAATAGTAAGTCATCTGCACATGGTTCGCCTTTATCTCAAAAGCTGTGAACAATGCCGTGACAATGAAACCCGAAAGGTAACGCCCACGATAAGCCAAGACGACACCAGCTATCATTGGTGGGAGATAAGCCAACGCCATAACCTTCCATAAGTGGCCTGCAGCAATGATGATTAAGAAGTAAGATGAGAATGCCCACATCACACTTCCAAGTGCTGCAAGGGACTGTCGGAAGTCGAAAGCACGTAACAAAATATAGAAACCTAACAGATAAGCGAAGAGGAACCACACGTTGTCTGGCAGCCAAAGGTGGTAAGCATTCATTACCTGTGACAGTCCATCTGTAGACTGATAAGACGGTGACATCTGGTAAGTAGGCATCCCTCCAAAGATAGAATTGGTCCATCTTGTAGTCTCACCCGTACGGTTCTGATACTCTGTCATCTCCTGTGCAGCGCCAACTCCAGCTGAAGCATCATGCTGATAGAGGATCTTACCCTGTGTGATTGGTACAAAGAAGTAAGCGAAAGAGATAATCGCAAACACTGCAATCACCACGACGTCAGGTAGAAATTTCTTCCAAGTTTTCATATTTATTGCGTTTTGTTTCTTCTCAAATGTATATAATTATGCGTGCAAAGTTACAAAAAACAAAGTACTTACAATATCCAACTTCTAACTTTTTCGTACCTTTGCAGTATGAAAATAGGAATCATCGTTGCGATGGACAA
>ERZ773203.1666-NODE-1666-length-10956-cov-7.651225_pt1 | contig 10956 bp, 9 predicted proteins | sample MGYA00580529_ERZ773203 | MGnify/ENA primary metagenome ERZ773203 (study PRJEB29015, sample SAMEA2738176) | human oral metagenome | biome: human oral; feature: human-associated habitat; material: saliva | place: China | collected 2177 ...
ACCCCAATGAAAAACACCTCGTTACTTTTGACAGTGAGTTGAGACGGCTCAAAAGTAACAAAAAGCCGTTACATTACTTTCTATGATGATTATCTATTAATTGGATTAAGTATTGTTTGATATGTTAAATTGTGAATCATTGTTTATCTGAGCAGATTTACTAATAATACGCCATGGTTCTGGTAAAATAGCCAAAGGTAAATCATGGATATAGATTCGTTTTAAGAACTCATGTTTAACAGGGTTGTCTGATAAAAATTTAATGAATTCATTAGAGAATTGGTCTTCATTATAATAGAACTTTTTAAATCTTTTGATAGGATCAATTGTTAACGTAAGTTGCCTCATAGTCATAATACCACTTTGTATATAAGCTAAAAAACTATGTGAATCTATGATATATACATCTTTGTGCGAAAATCCTGTAAAGGTGGGATAATTAGTTATAACAAATGGAATTATTGTTTTTGAAGAATAATCACCTAATGTGTTGAAATACTGAGGATTATTTTTTACAAAATCCGCCTTCCTTATAGCCTGTTCACAACCTTCTATTAGTCTTTTCAACGCCTCTGCATAATTTATAGGTTCTACTGAATAGTGTACGCATTTAGCATCAGCTACTAAAACCACATTTTTCATAGAAATAAGAACATCAATTTCCTCTTCATTGCCTTGAACACCATATTTTCCTGTTCGCATACAGGTTATGGGAAATGAAGCTTTTTTCTGTGTCAATTGATTATAAAGAAACATTTCGAATTGTTTTCCTCTTTCTTCAAGGTTAAACCCACCTCTCAGCATAAGTTGGTCTATGACATTATAAGGTGATGAGTAAATAATTGGGTAAAAGGGTAGAAGATAATACTCTCCAACAGGATATAACATTGAAGTCCAAATATCATTATATTTACACCAATCAGCTTCTAATGCAATTATAGTCGTTTTTACTTTTGCATATTTAATGCCTGTGAGTTTTACAATGTATTTTATGAGGTCACTTTTGAGTATCTTACTTGGAACAGGAAAATAGTCCTCACGTTTTTTAATTGTTATGTCAAAATTGACATGGGACGACACATATAGTGCAATATACTGTATGGTACACCAGACTGAAATAGCTTCATCAATTGTACAGTTTGCAAAATTTTGCAAAACGGTATCTCCAACAAGAAATTCATAATATGCGTTAACAGCAGATTGCATATCATTAACTATTTGTTTATGGTCTTTGGGTTCTCCTTGACCAAAGTCCAATGTAATACAACTGCCACTAATATTTGCCTTCTTTATGCGATAGTTAGTAATATATTTAAAAAGTCTTGGAACTATTTTATTCTCTCGTATTTGACTCATCATATAGGCTCTACGCTCGGCGAACATCATATCACCAGCCATAAGAAGTTTCAGTCTATCATGATTATTGTAGTCGAAAGTGATGAGATTATTCTTTTTATCTATATTTACAAAGCCACCATTACATAAAATATCGTCATAGGAATGCTTCAGCACAACAGCCATCTGGGTAATCTGCATTGATTTTTTGACTCTCCCAGCAAACTCTTCTGGGTTATTATCTTCATAGGTTAGTTCTCTATCTAAAAAATATCTCAAATAATTTAATAGCAAACTACATGCATCTGTTACACTTTCTAAACAAGCACGGGCATCAAGAAAGCCTATCTCAGGTATTGCAGATTGTATCTTAAAATTCATTATATCCGATAAGAAATACGAACCTTTTTCTGCTTTATTAAGAGTTGCTTTATATCTATCCCATATAACTTTGTATTCCCGATTCAATCCAGCAACAATATACTCTGCAATATCACAACCTTTTAGATTCAAATGACGATAGTTATCGTTTATGTTATTATATAATTGTACATACAAGTCATGTATGTAATTAGAAATCTCTACAAAGTCTATAATAGCTTTCTCGTCTTCTTTAGAGTATGGAATGCTGTTGTCTAGTTTTTTTGTTATTTCAAGTAATTTCCTAGAATCATATTTGTTATCACTTGTAGGTTTATACTCTAACTTATTGGGATGCTTTATTATGTATTTCTTATATGCTTCAAAAAAAACTTTCATATTTCAACTATAATATAAAATCAAAACCTTAATGATTATTACCATACTCATTTAAATATTTTATAAACTTTTTGTGGGTGTGCAAGCAGCCAACTAAATGTAAATACAAAGGGTTGTAATCTAATGAATCTTTTAAAATGGAATTCAAAAGATTGAAGTTTCTCATCTGTATCTTATCAAATGATTTAATATCAGTTTCAACCTCTGGCTCTGTTCTGTCAAGAAACATTATGTACTTTCTTATTATCGAAACTACATAATCACTTACTTGTACCATTGCGTCTGTCTTGGAATCAATAAAACTATAATTGGCTAAAAGTTTACCGTCTATTTCCATGGTATCTATTTCAAGTTCCTTCTGTACCTGCCTCTCTTCGTCAAATTTCAGTTCTTTTTTATGAAATAGTAGAATTTCTTGTCTATAAAACTGAATAAAGGGTTTTACCCATACATTAGTTTCTTCTTCTTGAATGAATGGAAGTTCTTTTTGGCTCTTAGCTTTTTCAACTAATGTTTTCAATAACATGAGCAATGGGTTAATTAGATTTTTGGAGGCTAATTCAGTATTGCGTTCATCCATCATATTTATTATGCCATCAAGAAAATCTTCCTTCTGTTCTTCTTTAATATTTGGATATTTATACCTTTTGAAATGATTGATTGTTTTTACGTAATCTTTCCTCAAAACCTGATATAATTCTGCTTTAAATTCCCAAGGACTTATTTCCGTACCCTTAATAGAATCCACAATATCCACAAATCCATAGTATAGAATTTGAACAGTACAGAAATGAATATGCCATTTTTTTTCTTCTATCAATTCTAAGATTTGACGAAAATTGTCTTTCCTAAGAATTGCAATAAAATCACCCTTTAAGTCTCTGTTTGCTTTTAATTCTGTAGTTGACTGTTTTCCAAGTCTCAATCTCAAATCATTTAGAGAGATTGTATTTTCAGCTTGAACTCCTCCCAATACAAATACAGTGTCAGACTCTGCGTTGAGAGAACCACCTTTAAGAATAAGATGCTTTACATTTCCAGACTCATCATAGTATAAAGTTTCTTTGGATTCAAGTTGCTCTATACTTGCTCCCGAGATAAGTGCTTCAGCTTTTATTGCTTTATAATCCTCTGTGTAATCCATAAACACTTTGTAAAATATATTTTGAGTAATTTATATATACTCTTTAAATTCTTCTATAAATTCACACTCAATGCTTGAGAATTGTTCTTGCATAGGAGAAAAGTTGCTTAGTTGTTTCAATGCATCATCCATATTAGAAGAAATTTCGATTATATCCCCTATTTTCTTTGATATTGGTATTGGCAACCCATATTCATCCATTGGTATTACATAAGGAGCCATAAAATAACATTCAACTAAACTGGCAAAGTAGGAGTAATCACACAAAGGCAGGTTGTTCTTTCTGAAAATATCATTTGCAATGTCTCCTAAACTCATCAGATAACGAGGAAATTGATAATTTATCCAATGTCGCTGAATGTCAAAAGCTAATTCTATAGCACTGTTAATAGACTCTGGAGTTTGGGCATCTTCTGCTTCTATTATTGTAGTAATAAAACTCTTAATACTTCCCGCTGCTCTAAATTGATTAAGTCTGAAATGCAACTGTTTTCCAGAAATCACTCCATATATTCGTTTGTTTGATGATACAAAATAATGCCAAATCAACATGCATGATAACTTTAGCTGATTATTGGTTGGATATTGTTCCCATTTCATTAAAACATGAATTCTATTAAGTTTGCTTTGAATGAAACTTGCTAATTCCAACTGCGTTTCTAAATCAATATATGAATTTTTCTTTAGTGTCTCTTGTGACAAAACATCTTGTTCAAAATACTTCTTTAATTTACGCTTAGAGGATTCGTTTAAATCCTCAACATCAACATTAATCAGTAGTTTTTCCGGAGCATCATCAGTCTGTGTGAAAATAGGAAAATCTACTAAAGGAAGTTCGGGTGCTGGTGGTTCATGAAAAAGATAAATGTGTCCGATGAAATAGGAACCCATTCTACCAGAGCGACCACATATATTATTAAATGTAAAATAATCAAATTTGGTTCTTGCAATTTTATTGTCATACACGATTACATTCTTTGCTTTTGTATTTACCCCTTCTATTAAAGTGGATGTACAAATAAGATATCTGATTTTCCCCTCATTAAACAGCTTGATACACTTTTGGGCTATTGCTCGTGGTATTTTCCCATGATGTATGCCTACCCCATATTCTAAACAATCCGGTAAAATCCATTGAGAATGATAGTTATTTCTTAACCAATCAACCAAATCCTTATTTTCATCTGTCTTTTCAAACTTATTGCTGTCACAAAATGCTTTGGCTACTTTATTTGCACTTGCAGGAGATTGACAAAAAATCAAAGTCGGATCTTCCAAAGAAGAACTCAATTCAATAAGCCGTTCGATAGGGGCTTCTCCGTTCTTCAGATTTACCGGATGGCGTTCTGAGACGACAGTCTTGTAATCAGTTTTTATAAATTTAAATTTGACATTATCCAATAAGGAAGTTGTTACTTGTTCTATATTTGGTCCTAAAAGATAGAATTGGGCATCTTTCTTTACCAACATATAGAACACTTGATTTAAAACGTGGCATCTTTCCTCATCAGTTTTTTGAGGGCTCAACTTGTAGAACTCGTCTATTACAAAGAAGTCAACATTTACATTAGGGATTATTTCTATAGCCCTTTCTTGGGTCAATATGAAGATATTACGTTGAGAAAAAGACTGACTTGGATGAGTAATTATTTTATATAAGTCTTTAAATTTTGATAGGCGTTTTCGGGTTTCATCAATTAATGCGATTGTTGGAACTATAATGAAGATATTTGAATGCTTTTGGGAAGCAATGATGGAATCAATAATAAGACTTTTCCCAAAACTCGTAGGAGCCTTAGAACAACATTTTCTCCTCTTAACAGAGTGTAATAGACTTCTGCTTGTGCATGATGAAAAACAATGTTTTCTTTGAACCCCGATGGTCTATGGACTTCATATGCTATAGTATCTTTTAAAGATAAATTCTCTTCTTCCAAATAAGGAAAAAGCCCTACTTGACGAACCAAACTATAAATCATGGATTCCATCCCTTGGAAATCTTTAATTCTTGCCAATAATCGCAGAACAAACTCCTGCCCAACAGACAGATCAGCTGCAACAAGAATCGCAACCTCTTTTATAATTTGAAATCTATCTGTATCAGCAGGAAACTTTCTTCTTAATATATTTCGTAACTCTTCTATTCTCATAAGCTTTGCCAGATTTTAAGTTTAGACTCTAACGAGTTTATTAGTTCCACTTTCGTATTTAGCGGGAACAAAAATAGATGTATCGTCAAAGGGAATTCGCCCAACTTATCGCAAAAAACTTTATGGAATTTCTGAAACTCTTCAGAGATTTCCTGAATATATTCATCGCACTTATTATCATGTTTTGTAAGTACAGAAGAATCATATGTTAGCAGTACTGGAATACATGTATTTGAGAATACATCATCTAATGAAGTATGGGGATGAAGTAAAATTTTTAATTTATCTGCATGCGGCCATTCGGCGTCTATTTTATTTGTAATAGCAAGAAATTCATTTCTTACATACCTTACATTTGAATGTTGTTTTAATTCTTTAATTACATCAGAAATAGCTTTGGATATATTATTGTAAAATTTCACCTCTCCCAACCATAGCTCTAAAGTATCATCTGTAACAACTACATGTACAGCATCAAATCCTTTTACCGTTTCGTTTGGACCATCTTTGTAATATATCTTACTGATAGCAGGAATTGTTTTATAAGTTTCACGGATTATAGCATGCAATAACAATTCCCCAAACTCACCTCTACTTTTGAAGTTTTCAGATTGATAAATGCTCATGACTACTTGTCGCATTTTGGATACTACATTTTCTCCCGTAAGATTCTCAAATTCAGAATATGTCAAAGCAAATTCTGGTAGATATTCGAAAAGATAATCTACTAATTGGTCTTTTCTCCATTGACGACTTTCAAATCCTGCACATACTCCATGCAAATCAGGGAAAGAGTCGTCTTTATGGATTATAACATTAAAAAAAGGAGGTTTACTCATGAGTTTATTTTTGTGATTTTTTTACAAAAATACCTATTTAGAAAGGAACATCCATTTATACTATTAATGAAATAGTTCATATTCTGATGGAAAATAAACCAACAAATGTAGATTTAGTTGAGACGGATCTGTGGTTAAATTTTAGAAGCCAATAGGAAAATAATGCTTACTCAAGGAGAGCCGTATTCATAAATTTTTGTATTTCTTTCTGTATCCCTTTCTACTAAAAACACCTCTCCAAAGGCAATATACTCCGTGTGCTGGGTTATCCTTCCCTCTCGGTCTGTAATATACGAAGAACTTCCCAAGTATCTAGATCATTTACCTAAGAAAAATTATATAGATCTATATCCACATTTGAGTTCTTAATTAATATATACAAAAGATATTTAATATCTTTTGGCAAGGTCTCCTTTGTAACTTCTGTTTTGTTATAATATGTTATGTCATTAATTATTAATTCTATTCTCCAAGAATCTAAAATAATATCTGGTTCTATATCATTATTTGGTTTTAATTTTGATATGATATTTTCTATTTCTTCTATTGATTTTTGTTTCAATATATCTATTAAAATATTAGTTTTATCTTTAAATGGAGATTCAGTAAATTCAATTTTCTTATTTTCAAAAATATTTTCTTCTCTCATTTCCTTACTTGGAGAAAATATTATCTTCATCTATTGATCCCATTCCTTAATGAAACCATAATATATTTTTGGATTATTTCCAAAAACATCTAAAATATTATCATCTGTTATATAGAAATCTTCTGTTTCCAAATCTATTCCGTTGACATTAATCTTTCCATCTATAACATATAAAAATACTATTGTACTACCTTTTTCAAGATGTAATCTACATCTACCTCTGATTTGTCTATAGTATAGATCTCCTCTTATTCCTTTTAACATCAAGTTAAAATCTTCAAATTTTCCCCAAGAATAAGTTTCCCAGTCTCCTTTAAATCTATCTATTTGATAATCTTCCATTTCAACATCATAATGATCTGTATGTTGAAGTTTCATATCTCCAGTTAGTTTTGATATATATCTTTCTACTCCAGTAAGTTTTGTGAAAAGAGATTTTTCTCCATTATTCGTAGTTGCAACACTTATTCTGGCTTTAAAAATTCTATCCGCATAGCTAGAATCTTCAGGGTATATAAAAATCTCATTTGTTGTTCCTCCTGCCCAAACAGAAACCTTCCAATCCTCTTTCTTTATAACCTTATTCATTTCTACCCTCCTGTTGCAAATTTTATACTAATTTATTCTTAATTAGATTTTACAACTTTTTTTGCTTTTTTACAAGGGCAAAAAAACTGCCCCTTCAATCTTACTTTAAGATTTTAGGGGCAATATTTTAAACTATTTTTTTATGTTATAGAAAACATTTTTTCCATTGTATTGTGCAACAGATCCTAATTCTTCTTCAATTCTTAATAATTGGTTGTATTTAGCCATTCTATCAGTTCTTGAAGTTGAACCAGTTTTTATTTGTCCTGCATTAGTTGCAACAGCAACGTCAGCTATTGTAGCATCTTCTGTTTCTCCTGATCTATGAGATACAACTGCAGTATATCCTGCTCTTTTTGCCATTTCTATTGCATCTAAAGTTTCAGTTAATGATCCTATTTGATTTAATTTTATTAAGATAGAGTTTCCTGCTCCTAATTCAATTCCTTTTTTCAATCTTTCAGTGTTAGTTACAAATAAGTCATCTCCAACTATTTGTACTCTATCTCCTATAGCCTTAGTTAGTTTTACCCAACCATCCCAGTCATCTTCACCTAATCCATCTTCTATTGAAACGATAGGATATTTGTTTATTAATTCTTCATACCATTTAATCATAGCATCAGTGTCTTTAACTCCACCTTCTCTTTTAAAATGATATTCATATTTACCATTTACTTCTTTACAGAATTCACTTGAAGCAGCATCTAAAGCGAAAGTAATATCTTTTCCTAATTCATATCCTGCAGCCTTAACAGCTTCACATATTAAATTTAAAGCTCCTTCAGTTCCTTGGATTTTTGAAGGTGCATATCCTCCTTCATTTCCAACGTTTGTTGAATCTCCATTAGCTTTTAAGATTTTTCCTAAGTGATGGAAAATTTCAGCTCCCATTCTCATAGCTTCTTGGAAAGATTTTGCTCCAACTGGTTGTATCATAAATTCTTGTAAGTCAACAGCTGAGTCAGCATGTGCTCCACCATTTAAGATATTCATCATAGGTAAAGGTAATTCTTTAGCATTTACTCCACCTAAGTATTTATATAGAGGTTGTCCTAAAGCTTCAGCAGCAGCTTTAGCAACTGCAAGAGAAACACCTAAAATAGCATTTGCTCCTAGTCTTCCTTTGTTAGGAGTTCCATCTAATTCTATCATTAATTTATCTATAGCTACTTGATTTAAAGCATCCATTCCTAAAAGAGCTTCTCTGATTTCTGTATTTACATTGTTTACAGCTTTTAAAACTCCTTTTCCTAAATATCTTGATTTATCTTCATCTCTTAGCTCAACTGCTTCATGGCTTCCTGTTGAAGCTCCTGATGGAACAGCAGCTCTTCCTCTTGCTCCACATTCTAATACTACATCTACTTCTACTGTAGGGTTTCCTCTTGAGTCTAAAATTTCTCTTCCTATTACTTCTACTATACCTGTCATTGCATTCCTCCTTTAAATTTTAACTATGCTTTTACTTGTATAACTTTAATTGAGTTTGTTGTTCCTTGGATAAATACACTTTCTCCACAAGTTGCTATTACTATATCACCTTTTTCAACTAAATTCAATTTTTTAGCAACTGCTTCCCCTAAAATAAAGAATTCTTCTAAAGTTTTTGGTGTTGCATCAACATAAGGAATTACCCCTCTTGTTAAGATTAATTGATTAGCTGTCTTTTCATTATTAGTTATAGCTAAGATATCTGCCTTAGGGAAATATCTTCTCATATCTCTTGCAGCTCTTCCAGATTCTGTACCAACTATTATAAGTTTTGCATTTAATCTTTCACTTATATCAGCACTTCCTTCAGCAACAGCAGAAGTTATATCATTTTTAGCTGTAACATGCTTTACAAAAAATGGAACTATAGTTGGGTCAACTTTTCTAGCAATTTTATCCATTACTTCAACAGATTCTAAAGGATATTTTCCTTTTGCAGTTTCTCCAGAAAGCATTATAGCATCTGTTCCATCTATTATAGCATTAGCAACATCATTTGCTTCCGCTCTTGTTGGTCTTGGATTCTTAATCATAGAATCTAGCATTTGAGTAGCTGTAATAACAGGTTTTCCTGCTCTATTACATTTTTTAATCATCATTTTTTGTGCACAAGGAACATCTTCAACAGGAATTTCTACTCCTAAATCTCCTCTTGCTACCATGATTCCATCAGATTCTTCTAAGATTTCATCAAAGTTATCTAAACCTTCTTGGCTTTCTATTTTAGAAATTATTTGTATTCTATCTCCACCATTTTCATGAAGAATTCTTCTAACTTCTCTTACGTCTTCAGCCTTTCTTATAAATGAAGCTGCAACGAAATCTATATTATTTTTACAACCAAATTTTAAATCTTCTATATCTTTTTCAGATAAAGCTGGTAAATTAACAGAAACATTAGGTAGATTTATACCTTTCTTTTGTCCTAATTCTCCATTATTTCTAGCTATACATATAACTTCGTTTCCTTTTATTTCTGTAACATCTAGTTCTATTAGACCATCATCTACAAGGATCATATCTCCAACTTTTAAGTCTTTTGCAAAGTCTGGATAAGTTACTGCAACTCTTTCACTATTCCCAACAACTGATTGATCTGTTGTAAATGTAAATTTTTGTCCAGCTTTTATACTTACATCTTTTCCATCTTCTAAAGACATTGTTCTTATTTCAGGTCCCTTAGTATCTAGTAATAGCCCTGCTCTTTTTCCAGTTTCAGACATAGCTTGTCTAAAATTCTTTATTCTTGTTCCATGTTCTTCGTAATCCCCATGAGAAAAATTTAATCTCATTACATTCATTCCTCTATTTAATAGTTCTTTTAAAGTTTCTACTGATTCAGTCACAGGACCAATAGTACAAACTATTTTTGTTTTTTTCAAATAACTCACCTCATAATTTTTTATTATGTTTAATTTTATAACATTCTTGACTTTTTGGCAAGAAAATTAAAGCTTATTTTTTTGTCATTTTTGTATAAAAAAAAACATTAATGATAATTCATCAATGCTTATAAGTAAAATGGTGCCTAGGAATGGATTCGAACCATCGACCGTACGGGTATGAACCGTATGCTCTAGCCAACTGAGCTACCTAGGCATTAATGGTGGAGATAAGCGGGATCGAACCGCTGACCTACGCAGTGCAAGTGCGTCGCTCTCCCAAACTGAGCTATATCCCCATATGGTGCGTTTGAGTGGACTTGAACCACCGACCTCACGCTTATCAGGCGTGTGCTCTAACCAGCTGAGCTACAAACGCATTATTGATAAGTCCACACAAGAACATTACCAATAGAATAGAGAAAGACATATTCTCCTTAGAAAGGAGGTGATCCATCCGCACGTTCCCGTACGGATACCTTGTTACGACTTCACCCCAATCGCTAATCACACCCTCGGAGCATCCCTCCTTACGGTTAGGCCTGCTACTTCAGGTGCAACCAACTCTCGTGGTGTGACGGGCGGTGTGTACAAGACCCGAGAACGTATTCACCGC
>ERZ773203.1669-NODE-1669-length-10947-cov-13.827121_pt1 | contig 10947 bp, 12 predicted proteins | sample MGYA00580529_ERZ773203 | MGnify/ENA primary metagenome ERZ773203 (study PRJEB29015, sample SAMEA2738176) | human oral metagenome | biome: human oral; feature: human-associated habitat; material: saliva | place: China | collected 2177 ...
CGTTTTGGATGCGTCCCTTTTTCCGTCTTAGCCAACTCTTTCAAGGTATCTTTGTCAAGATAACGGGTTGCTTGTTGGCTATAAAGATGACGACGGTCACCATTAGGGTCCATACGTGTTTCCACATAGACATAATCAGGAATCTGACGTTTTTCTGTCAAGCCTTCTTCCATCGGTGACAATTCAACACCTGTTAACAAGTCCACGTGACGGGTATTAACCTTTTCATAAACATGTTCGGTATTGCCATTAGGCGTCTTACGGGTTTCCACAAAACGATAACCTGGAATATCCTTTTTACCTTTTGTTCCCTTATCAGGCGGTGTCAAGTCTTTACCAGTCTTCTTATCAATATAATGGGTTTCGACTTGCTCATAGATATGACGCGTATCTCCATTAGGATCTTTTTTGGTTTCCACATAACGGTAATCAGGAATATTATCTTTCTTAGCCGTCGTTCCTTTTTCCATAGGCGCCACTTCATGACCATCTTCTTTAGCCACATGACGAGTTACCACTTGTTCATAGTAATGCTTCGTATTTCCATGGTCATCTTTTTTGGTTTCCACATAACGGTAGTCAAGAATATCCTTCTTAGGTTTAGTACCTTTTTCACGAGACGCAATCTCTTTACCCGTTGCTTTGTCAATATACTGCGTACCGACTTGTTCGTAACGGTGCGTCGTGTTGCCTTTATCATCCACTTGGGTGTCTACAAAACGATACTCAGGAATATCTTTTTTACCAAAGGTTCCTTTTTCACGCTCAGCGATTTCTTTACCGTCAGCGATATCGATATAGCGCGTGTAGACTTGCGTGTAATAATGCGTTGTCACAATACCTTCTGTCGTTGTACGCACATAATGATAGGTTGGGATATCCTTCTTATCATGCTTCCCTTTTTCTTCAGGAGACAAGACCTTATTCGTACCTTCTTCAAGGTAACGGGTCTTGAGTTCACGTGTGTAATAGTGTGTTGTCACATTACCATCAACCTTCGTTTCCACAAAAGTATACTCCGGAATATCTTTCTTGTCTTTCTTTCCTTTTTCTTCAGGAGACAAGACTTTATTGGTTCCTTGTTCAAGATAACGAGTCTTGAGTTCTTTTGTGTAGTAATGCGTTGTCACATTCCCATCGACCTTGGTTTCCACAAAGGTATAGTCAGGAATATCCTTCTTATCTTTCTTCCCTTTTTCTTCAGGAGACAAGACTTTATTGGTTCCTTGTTCAAAATAACGGGTCTTGAGTTCTTTTGTGTAATAGTGCGTCGTCACATTACCTTCAACCTTGGTTTCCACAAAGGTATAATCAGGAATAGCCTTCTTATCGTGCTTCCCTTTTTCTTCAGGAGACAAGACCTTATTGGTTCCTTGTTCAAGATAACGAGTCTTCAATTCGCGCGTGTAATAATGCGTAGTCACATTGCCATCAACTTTGGTTTCCACAAAGGTATAATCAGGAATATCTTTCTTATCTTTCTTTCCTTTTTCTTCAGGAGATAAGACTTTGTTAGTTCCTTGTTCAAGGTAACGGGTCTTTAATTCCTTAGTATAATAATGCGTAGTCACATCACCATCAACCTTAGTTTCCACAAAGGTATACTCAGGAATATCTTTCTTATCTTTCTTCCCTTTTTCTTCAGGAGAAAGAACTTTATCTGTTCCTTTTTCAAGATAACGAGTCTTTAATTCAGCTTCTTTTACTGAAATAGAAACAGGAGCCGACAAAATATGAGAAGCCGTATCTGTTGTGATATCTGTACGATACACGTACTTAGCACCTGGCTCATTGATCACTGCAAGTGGCACCTTAAACGTTGTTATCGACACTTGATTAACAGGTGCTGTCGCCACATATTTAACAGCTGTCACACGAGAAAAATCACTTGGAGTTTCTACAAAATTCAATTTCGCATCAGCCTCACGGTTACCAGACACTTTATCCGTTGTATAAAGCACTTTCCAACCTTTAGGAGCTGTAATGGCACCTGTCAATTTAGCCGTAGCAGTAGACCCTTCAATTCCTTTTTGTGGAATATAGGCTAAACTTTCCCACTTAGCAACATTAGAAGACGTCATATTCATCAAATTCGAATTAACAACCGCTTCTTTATGCGACGCATCAAGAATGGCACTTGTCTGATTTTTCAAGCCCGCATAATCAATATCAGACGTTGATAACAATTCTTTCGCTGTATAAGCTACAAGCGTAAATGTCGATACATTATCTGTCGGATTGACAATAAAAGGTGTTAATTTAGAATCAAAATTAAACGTAAAAGGAATCTTATAAACACGTGTTTTTGCAGGCAACGTCGATATCACATTAACAGATAAACGACCACTCTTTCGTTCACTATCCATATTCAAAACTGGATTTTTAAAACGAAGCGTATATGACTGGCCATCTTGTTTAACAATATCATACCCATTAGGACTATCATTAGGTTTCAATACCAATCCATCAGGAAGTGTAAATGAAACAGTCACACCATTAATAGGAACCTCACTATAACTAGTAGAAACATCTTTAGAAATCATTAAATCTAATGACGCGGACATACCTGTTTCAGAATCTTGTGGAACAAAACGTTCCAAATCTTCATCCCTACCTTTAATTGTCAATTTATCTAACAAAATCGTATGTGTAGATGTAATTGACGCATCATCATATGACCCTTTAACTTGACGAACCACACGACTCGTTTCATTTTTACCAGCCATATCTGTAGCTATCGTAACAGCATCATCGCTATCACCCGTGATAGACACTGACATATAACTACGAGAATCAACAGATCCATTAATTACGGATGGTACTTTAGGAGCAATACTAATCTTAGTTACCGAATCAGGTAATACAAGAGAGTTTGTACGTGAACTACCATACACCAATTCACCTAAAACTTTCCCCGTTGCAACATCCGTTACAACAAATGGAACTTTTTTAACAGAATTGAACATCTGCGTCAAAGAAACTGTTCGATTTTTAATAACAGAATCATCTTTTAAATCAAAAACCAAAGGTTTCAACGTCGTCACAACATCACTGTCAATAGATAATGTCCCGTCAATACTATTACTCACAGCACTATAACCAAAAACAGATGCCGTTACATTATTTTTTTGAGCATAATGGATTTTCCCATCTGTCGCTTTAGAAAGCGTCACCCTTGTAAATAATTTAACAGGCGTTGCCGTTGCCAAAACCTTAGATACATTATCTTTATCTTTATAAGATAACTTAACTGACACATCTGAAACAACAGTTTGATCAAAGATAGACGACAGTCCTTGCTGAGCTACTGTTTTACGACCTAACTCAGATGAATTAAACACGATTTTAGAATACATGCCCCCATCAGCTTTTTCAAAAACAGCTTTTGGAATATGATAATGGTTACCTGAACGATACTCTGAAAAAATAGATTTAGTAACATTATCGGCAGTATCTTTGATTGCCAGTGACACGCCATCAGGAACATCAATATCAACAAACACGTCCGTAGCACCAACACCTTCTAAACGATCAGCAGTCAAGGTAACAGGGTTACGTAAATCGGTCAAGGTCATATGTTTAACGCCTGCGTCTGTTGACACATCACCACTTGACTGATACGTTGCCGCTAATTCTTTTGAACCATCTGAAACAACAGAATATGCTGACCCAGAACTATCAATCTCAAAAGCAGACACACTACGAGTAACAATACGTTTCGAAGACACCGTACTGACAGACTTACCATCAATCAATAAATCATATGTCATTGTCACCGTTAACGAAGGTTGTTTAGAAAGACATTCTCCAAGACTAACAACCAACTCTGTTAATTTCCCAGGAGCCATACCTGACACATCAAGCGAATAAACGCCATCACCTTCAGACACCAATGATTTACCCTCAATAGTTGGACTTGATAACAAACTTGATGGATCCGACAAACCAACCTTAATTTTCAATTTACTCCCCACTGGCAATGGTTTATCACCAGATGTCGTCAATTGCAACTGATCACGTTCATAAGGAAAAACATGTGGATTCTCTTCTGTCGTTCTTTCTTTAAGTTTATCGCTCATTAACTGAAGACTACCCGTCACTTCATCCGCACTCACAGAACTCGCTAAAAGAGCGCCTGCCGCTGCTGTTCCATAAAGCACACGCTTGACGCCACTTGCTCGCTTAATTTTCATAAGAAAACTCACTTTCTTTACATTTTTTCATAATTCTATTGTACGCTTTTCACCTAACACTTGTCAACTTAAAACCGCTAAAGCAAAACCTAACGGTTTTGCTTATTTTTTGCGGGATGGCGACCTCACGGTCGCCCCCGAAACCCATTTTTTAAGTTTTGGAGAGACGCTTATCGTCCGCGTCTTCGCACTTCATCATTACTCATCACACTACCTCAAAACACTGAAAGGAAACCCCTAATATGTCACTCTATCTCAACTACAAACTCACTCTAAAATCAGGTGAAACTTTTGAAAGCACTAACGGTGGCTACCAAGGCCCTATTCGTGACGCCTTTTTAGCTGAAACGTCTATTGCTAAACTCCAACATCTTACTAGCATCGACCAACTCAAATTCTATCAAAAACAAATAGAAGACCATCGTGAATTCACTGTCCGTCTTTTTGGCGATTTCCCAAAAAACCTTTATACTAACTTTAATTATGATAGCAACTACGACGGTACTGTCTTTACGATCGATCTTGACACTAACTGGAATCAAACTAAAATTAATGATTTCTTGTATCTTCTTGATTATACGTATTATCTTGAAATCGATAACGGCTACGACTTCATGTCCGTCGAACACGAAGCCTTTGACCGTGCCTATCTTGAAAATGACTTCAATGAAGACGACCCAAATAGTCCACTGACCCGCTACCATGCAGCACTACGTAAACGCTGGTTCATCGAATATTTCAAAGGAAATCTTTTCCTCGGTTTTCAATTAAAAAACATCAAATCATTTGACTTTACTATCGACTAGAAAGGAAACACTTTATGTCACTTTATTCATTTTTAAACAAAGATACCGTTGTCTACGACAAACTCAACCACTTCATTAACGACCCCCGTTTCATCACCTTAATGGAAACTTATAAACAATCCGATGCTTACGAAACACTTGACGATTTGTATTTTTCAAGTTCCACCAATAAAACGCGAATCAAACTCACGCCATCTAAACTAACCATCCTTGTCGTTCCAAAAACAAATAAAAGCCATACGATTATTGGCTACCCAGACATACATAGCCCAATCGCAACCGTCAACATTAAAAAAAACAAGCTCACGTTCATCGAACCAAACTTCCACTACATTATCGACCGTACCCTCACCGATTTAGAAGAAATCCTCTACCAAGAACAATAGAAAGGACCCTCATGACCCCAAAACAACGCGTGGCTGTCTTTGTTAAAGCTCAAGCCACAGGACAACTCAAAAATAAACAAGCCCTCAGCACCTACCTCGCCGACTGGCCACAAATTAAAGAAGCTAATCGCCACAACCCTCGCATCTACTGGATGGACCCAGGTAAAGCCATTGAAACCCAAGACGACCTTGACCAAGCCCTTGCCGAATGCAAACTCTTTGAAGAACACAGAGAAATCTTAGCAGACTTTGCAGGCTATAGTATTTATGATTTATAAGGAAATTAGTCATGACTAAAAAAGAAATCCTTGAAAAACTCAAAAAAACCTATGAACGTGCCACAGATAAACCCATGCCAAAAACCATCCACGCTGTCTTTCTGTTAGCCCAAGGCAACAACCGTAACTACCATGACGTTAAGCTCAACTTGCAAATCGCTCACTGAATGGCTATCCAATGCCTTCATGGATAATTATCAGAAAGGAACTCATTATGTTATCACTATCCATCAGTATTGTCATCGTTAGTAGTGCCTGGGGACTGCTCAACAACATCAAAGGTCTTTATAACGGTATCGTTACTCTAATACAAGCTCACAAAACTAAACGGCGCCATGAAATGATAACAGCCGTCCTTTTTATTCTCGCAATGCTAAGCAGTATTGCATTTATTAACCTTTTTGTTACCGTCTGTGTGCTCAACATTATCCACGGTATTTAACTCCTAAAAGAAAGGAAACTCACATGCCAAGCATCTTTGGAACCCATCCATTTCTCATTCTTCTATTCATTGTCATTAACCTTGTTGGAACATTTTTCATCCTTCGCCAAGCAGCCATTATTGCCACAAAACCGTATAAACGTAACCATTTAGCCCTTATCATCAAAGGTCTTTGTGTCCTTTTTAGCCTTTGTACCTTGTTAGCAACCACAAACCTATTAGCCGACAGCATTAATTATGTCCGCTTCGCTAAACGCCCTGTTACCACCAACTACAACGTTACTAAAAAAGAAAATACGCTCTATTTTAAACGTACGATGAACAATCCCTTCTTTGTTAAATCGTCTAAGGACACTATCCAATCCGAAGACTACGATAACTACTACTTGTCAAATCATCTCATTATCCCTAAAAAAGCTGTTACAGAAAGGACACCGTCATGACCCCAGAACAACAACATCAAATCGACCTCGGCTACAAACAAGGCATCGACCCAACTCCTTATGCTGACCCTATTTATGACCCTAAACAAATGTGCCAATACCGCATTGCTCTTGTCGATGGTCTTGATATCACATCTATTCTCAATCCAAAATTCAATGCATGGCAACTCTTTGAACTTCGTGAAGGGCTAGCCTTTGAAAAACGTGCAGGCGTGCCAGCTGGAACTGAAATCAGCCTATACAACAACCCACGCTTTTCCGCCTCTCAAATGTACGAGATTCGTATGGGTATTGCTTACGGCATTGATGTCACCTATGCTGACCCACATATTCCTTTAAAAGACATGCGTGCCATTCGTAAAAAAGCCATTGAGAACATGGAAGATAAATGGGACCCAATCGATACCCATAAATAATAAAAAAACAACGCCTACAAACCACACAAACATTCTATTCAATTTATAAGAAAGGAATAATAATCCATGCCTAAACCTATTACTGAAAACGATGTCATTGAACTACTTAAACCACTCACTATCAATGATATTCTTATTTCCACTAAGCCCTATTATCTTGAAATTAACTACTTCTATAACAATATCAATTTTACCTACACACAAACATCTCCACATCTTAAAGGTACACTTCAAGCCTGCATTCGTGCCATTAGTGACAAAGAAACCGCTTGTTTAGATATCGGTCACAGCATCTTATATGTATCTTCTAATAGCACTGACACATTCGATATCAAATTAATGCAAGACAGCGCCTGTTCCCTTAAAAACATTAAAACTATCACTGAACAATTAGAAGAAAGTGTCTACGAAAAGCTTGACAGCTTTAATTTACTTGCTTATTGAGCCTCTAAAAACTCGATAATGTCATTAATCAATAGAAAGAAAACCTTATTTCATGGATAACATTTTCCTACAAACTCTCATTAAAAGCGCCAATCACCTCAATCAAGAACTCGCCCTAAATCCTACAGAAGACTATATCGAAAAGCTACTCAATCCCTTAGACATTGATGATATTGTCATCAATCCCACAGTAGCCAATCCTATTCAATTCAACTATTCTTACAATAACGTTGACTTCACCTTTGTCCAACATCTTTCAGAACCCCAAGGTAAACTTGAAGCTAAAATCTGCGCCTTTCATAACAAGCCAAAAGCCTATTTAATCATCAGACACAGTAGCCTAAACATCTCTTCTGATAGCAATATCTCCATCACCCTAAAACAGGGTTCTTCCTGTCGCCTTGAGGAAATTGTCCAACTCACCGAAAGTCTTAAAGACGACGTCTATAACACGCTTGACAACCTTGGCTTAATCCCTTATTAATCGGTTATTGAGCGTTTATTGAGCGTTTATTAACAGAACCTTGGCGTTCCGCCAAGGTTCTGTTTTTTCTGGGCAGCGCTAGCTAACGCCAGCGCTGATTTTTTGAGGGGCGGGACGAAATCAAACAGAAGAATCAACGTGCAAAATCAGACAATTAACTCAATTGAAATCCGCCAACTAAATCAACTAAAATTAGCCTAACTGAAATCAATTAAAATCAATCTAATTAATCAACTAAAATTATGATACAATAAACAGCACATGAAAATAAAAAACGGGAGGACTGACGCATCAAATCCTCCCAGACACAAACAAGTATGCCCCACTTCGATATAATTATATTATTACAATTATTTAAATAAGTCAAGAAAATTTCTTAATTTTTGAACCAGCTCCACAAATCGTCCACTAAAAAATCTAACTAAAATTATGATACAATACACAAAAAGAAAGGCCATTCAAACCATTCTTAACGCACCACATTAATCCATATGCACCATTAACTCAGGAACAAGATGCTCAATATACGTTCCAGGCTCTACTAGATAAACTTTCTCACCTAAAGTTTGTAATTTATAAAGTTTGTCTTTTAGCCTAATAATATCCTCCGAAAGAACATCTTGATACCAGTTTAACCCTGAACGAGCAATCACCCTTGAGATGTATTCTTGTAAATGCTCCCTGTTACTAGGATTAGGTAATACGTGGATAATAGGTAAACCCCATAAACGCAACTCCCTTAACAATCGTTCATCGTCGGTTACAAAAATTGCGTCATAATAACCAGTATTATAAATTAGTTTAATCTTTAGCGCATTTGCTTTAAAGAACTCTTTCTGATCGCTTTCAGACATACCCTTAGTCGCTTTACTTTCATAAAGTTCTACATCAAGATATTTTTCTTTATTTTGATTAGTCAGAGTAGTCTTTCCAAGACAAGGAAACGCTGAAATAATTATTGTCATTTTAACACCTCCGGTATAATCACATCATAAACCTTATCAAAATTAACTCGTTTAACAGGATAATATTCACCTTCAACACCTCGAATCAAAACCTCTGTAGGATATAATTTTTCATCGCCTTCCAATGTCTTTATCACAATATATCCTTGTTCTTTAATTTCATGAATCAAGTCATCTCGTTGAAGAAACGTCAAAGAATCATTCTGATTAATTTGATATCCTACAAAATCTAAAACCTTAACAATATCGTGTTCATCTAAAGACTCAAACACTACACAATCAACCTCATAGACCTTTTTGACAAATGTATTAACCGTATTTGAAACTTTAATATATGTCTTTAGGAAAATTTCATGATCAATAGCCCAAAAACATTTATCAGTATTTTCTTCAAAAATAATCCAATCCCCGTACTTCAAAGCAATTTCTCCACGATCTTTTTGAATATAAATTGTTTTATCCAGGTCATCATAACGAACAGGTTCTTCTTTATTAGTCCCTAACAACTCTAAAAATTTATCAAGATCAATATTATGAGTATAATGAATGGCCATCACATCAATTGGTTTTTTACGTGCTTTCATATCGTTCCTTTCTTTAAAACTAAACATACAATCCACCTTTAGTTTAACAAAAAAACAATAGCAATGCCATTAAAAAAAGGACCATCAGTCCTTTCTTTACATCTCTTCCAAAAGCTTCTTCACGCCATCCGTTACATCCTTCAAGGCCTCCTCAGGCTCGCCATAACCAAGACTGCCACAAAGCGCCAAGGTTGCTTTTTGAACCGCTCGTAAGACGTCTCGTTGACCCTCAGAACAATCTGGAAACATTTCCTTAGTGACCTTAGGAAGATCGTCCACGATGCCATCGCCATAACCAACGGTTGCTTGAAGATAAGGTAAAGACTGCTCAGCCTTCTTAGCCCAGGCAAGAGCTTTTTCCAAATCTTCACGCCCACCCTTGTAAGGGTAACGAATCACGTATTCAGCTACTGTTGCTAAAGGATGTGGCAAAAGCGATTGAATGGTGAAATCCCACGCTTCGATTTTATTCTTACGATAGCGACTTGGATTCGTCACCGTATCATCTTTCAAAAAGTCAAGAGGTAACAAAGAACAACCCTTGTATTGTTCCATCAAATCCTTTTCAATGGCTTTTGAACGGTACCAATCGGTTTTTTTAGCATCAAAGAACAAGAGTTGCGACAAAGCCTCACATTCTTTTTCAGACAACCAATCACTAAATTCCGTATACGTAAGAGACACAGGGACTTTGACGAACATCGTATCACTTGAAACATAGTCAAGAGCTTGTTTAATCAAGCCTTTTGTTTCGTTGGAAATTGTAAACCAGTGTTCAATGGTTCCTTCTTCACGACCATAAGTTTCTGCTAAATCATTTAACACACGCTGAACAGTTTTCACATCAAAACCAAATTGATCATCTGTTTGATTGTCCCATAGTGGTAGCACAACGTCACCCTTGATGGCATCTAAAAGGCAACGTACTAAACCACTGCGCAAAAATTTAATTTTTTCGACACGCAAATCGTCGTAAAGCGCATAATCGCCACGGCCAATCTCATTAAATACAGTCAACAACTCATTAACCATCACACGAACATCGAAAAAGTCTTGCATCAAGCACAATTGTACAGCCGCACGCAACGGTCCGTAGTCCACATAAACATTTTTAAGAACATCTTTTGGCGGTAAGTTGTCTAAAGCCATTTCTAAACCTGTCGTATAAAATCCTGACTTTTTATCCGTTACAATTAATGGCTGACCATGCCAATAATCAATAGGTGATTTTTGAGAGTCATCATGAAACGTATCTTTTTTAGCTATCGTTGTATCTAACTCAGGAATATCATCATCAGATTGTACAATAGACAAAGGCTCCACATAAAAGGTATTTTTCTTAGATATTTTATTATCGATCATAGTCACATTAGGTACCGTTTCAGAACATGACCCAAGATAAAACGTATCTTCTTTAGGCTCTAAATTAAACAGCGGAACTGATTTTTCCTCAGCATACTCTTCTAATTGTTTACGTGATGGCATTTCTCTAAACTCCCTATTATC
>ERZ773203.1671-NODE-1671-length-10937-cov-35.614685_pt1 | contig 10937 bp, 8 predicted proteins | sample MGYA00580529_ERZ773203 | MGnify/ENA primary metagenome ERZ773203 (study PRJEB29015, sample SAMEA2738176) | human oral metagenome | biome: human oral; feature: human-associated habitat; material: saliva | place: China | collected 2177 ...
ACCGCGGGCAAATCAAACCGCAGGATTTTGTTACCGAGGCAAGCGGCGCGGTGAGTTTGAAAGCAGAGGCGCGTAAGCTGTTTTTCCAAGCTTTGCAGGCGAAAAAGCAGGAGAAAATCGTTCATCCGTTTTTAGGTGAAGAAGTGGAAATCGGACTGCTGCCGTATATTCAGGCAATGCTGTTGGCGCGGCACTTGCGCGGGGATTTGGCGGAATATCCGCCGTTTTTGATGAGATAGGTTTGCAGGCCGTCTGAAAACGGATCGGATATTTTCAGACGGCCTTTAAAGCAGCCTGTATATGGGAATACAAAATGCTAATGCTGATTACTTACGATATTTCGCTGGAAGACGCCGAAGGACAGGCAAGGCTGCGACGCGTGGCGAAATTGTGTCTGGACCACGGCGTGCGTGTGCAGTATTCGGTGTTCGAATGCGACATTGCGCCCGACCAGTGGGTTGTTTTAAAAGACAAACTCTTAAAAACCTACAACCCCGAAACCGACAGCCTGCGCTTTTACCATCTGGGCAGCAAGTGGCGGCGTAAAGTGGAACACCACGGCGCGAAACCGGCGGTGGATGTGTTTAAGGACACGTTGATTGTGTGAATCGCCAACCCACGGTTCTCATGAAAATGCGGCAGGGTTGGCGAACTGGGATTGTTCTTTAACAATCAGGATATTGCGAATGTGAGCGTAACAGAAAAGGCTATGTTATACTCGCATTTACGCCTTTCTTGGGAGCTTAGCGAAATCAGGGCTGTGAAACTTGATGGAGCAAGGCTTTTGAGAGAGGCCCAGCCGCCTTCGGGCGGCTGTGTGTTGAAACGTCAAAAACGCTAAAAGTGCTTTCAAAACGGTAATTGCAGCCGCCTTCGGGCGGCTGTGTGTTGAAACCATTACTAATAAGTCGGATTCGTCCAATTTAATATCAGCCGCCTTCGGGCGGCTGTGTGTTGAAACGAGGCAGTGATCAATACCGTGCAGGAATTGCTTCCAGCCGCCTTCGGGCGGCTGTGTGTTGAAACCGAAACGTGCAAGGTAGTGTATTGAGCGGAAAAACAGCCGCCTTCGGGCGGCTGTGTGTTGAAACAAGAATGGTTAATAATGATAAACGCATTGTTATACCAGCCGCCTTCGGGCGGCTGTGTGTTGAAACCCTGAAAAATTTACAACTGACAGTGCAAACAATCCAGCCGCCTTCGGGCGGCTGTGTGTTGAAACTACTTGACGCGTTCGCACAAGTCGGCATTATTGCCAGCCGCCTTCGGGCGGCTGTGTGTTGAAACAAACGCCAATGACAAAATACTATCCGCCTGACACCAGCCGCCTTCGGGCGGCTGTGTGTTGAAACTTGGAGACTAGAAAGATGATTTATGTTAAAAACCAGCCGCCTTCGGGCGGCTGTGTGTTGAAACACGGCGACAAAAGCCCTGACGAACGAGACGCAATGTCCAGCCGCCTTCGGGCGGCTGTGTGTTGAAACTGTCATGCGCTGGTGTGAATTTAAGGGTGTTACCAGCCGCCTTCGGGCGGCTGTGTGTTGAAACCTGAAACGCCTTTAAACCGCGTTTTGCACCGTCAACAGCCGCCTTCGGGCGGCTGTGTGTTGAAACACAAAGGCATCTGTCACGCCTGCAATGTCATAGGGCAGCCGCCTTCGGGCGGCTGTGTGTTGAAACATGGCTGGATTACGTTATGGCCGTATGACTGCGCAGCCGCCTTCGGGCGGCTGTGTGTTGAAACCAACGCGACCTGCTGGCTACCCTCATGACCCCTACAGCCGCCTTCGGGCGGCTGTGTGTTGAAACCATTGCTCTGTACCATCAATCGGCAGACCTGCGCCAGCCGCCTTCGGGCGGCTGTGTGTTGAAACACTTGAACGCCGAGATGCAATCTTGGCGATGGAACCAGCCGCCTTCGGGCGGCTGTGTGTTGAAACCTGTCCCGCAATCCTCGTGCTTACTGCTTCGCTCCCAGCCGCCTTCGGGCGGCTGTGTGTTGAAACATGCGCCCATTTGACGGCACGGCTGCGAATATTCCAGCCGCCTTCGGGCGGCTGTGTGTTGAAACCGTGCCAACGATCGGGTTTTGGAGACTCGGCATGACAGCCGCCTTCGGGCGGCTGTGTGTTGAAACTACTATTTCATCATCTACTTCGTTCCGGTAACTTCAGCCGCCTTCGGGCGGCTGTGTGTTGAAACAGGATCAGGATTATGTATATCACCAACCTTTCGAGCAGCCGCCTTCGGGCGGCTGTGTGTTGAAACCATCGTTGTAGATGTACTCAATATCAAGGATTTCGCAGCCGCCTTCGGGCGGCTGTGTGTTGAAACAACAAAAGGAAACGAGATGATGAAAGCAAGCGAAACAGCCGCCTTCGGGCGGCTGTGTGTTGAAACGCTGAATACCTGAACGAGGCTAGAGACTGGAAGTCAGCCGCCTTCGGGCGGCTGTGTGTTGAAACAATATTAAAAGTAGCCTATTTGCTCCTCCGATTGAACAGCCGCCTTCGGGCGGCTGTGTGTTGAAACCTCATGTATTCGTTTTTGGCAGACGACATAAAATCCAGCCGCCTTCGGGCGGCTGTGTGTTGAAACATGTTCATTGATGCTAGGGGCACGGGCAGATTTGCAGCCGCCTTCGGGCGGCTGTGTGTTGAAACCTGATTCTTTCCTTTAGGATAATTAGGATAATAGGTCAGCCGCCTTCGGGCGGCTGTGTGTTGAAACCAGCCTGCCGATGAAATCGTGATTCAAAAACGGCCAGCCGCCTTCGGGCGGCTGTGTGTTGAAACCTCTGTTTTATCGAGGTTTGAGTATTTCAGCGTAAACAGCCGCCTTCGGGCGGCTGTGTGTTGAAACACGCGCGGCATTTTAAATACGGTCGCTGTCGATTCAGCCGCCTTCGGGCGGCTGTGTGTTGAAACCGCAAGAATCTGATGCGCCTGAATATGCTGAAACCAGCCGCCTTCGGGCGGCTGTGTGTTGAAACGCTCATCGGGCTTTCCGACTTTCCCAGTTTTTCAGCAGCCGCCTTCGGGCGGCTGTGTGTTGAAACGTAACCATACCGACAGCAGGGTCAGGCATGACATGCCAGCCGCCTTCGGGCGGCTGTGTGTTGAAACTAATCCACTGGCCTGCCGCCGCACCTGCCGCCTTCAGCCGCCTTCGGGCGGCTGTGTGTTGAAACCAGACAAACTCATAAGCCGCCATATCCATGTATCCAGCCGCCTTCGGGCGGCTGTGTGTTGAAACCGCTCCCTGTCAGACGGCTGAATAGAATACCCCGGCAGCCGCCTTCGGGCGGCTGTGTGTTGAAACGGACAAAAAGACCCTGCCGACATCTATCACAAGCAGCCGCCTTCGGGCGGCTGTGTGTTGAAACTCTGTTTTGCCGGAAAAGCTGTAAGCCGCGATTGTCAGCCGCCTTCGGGCGGCTGTGTGTTGAAACTATTTAGCTTTGCTATAATACACCCATCGAAGCACAGCCGCCTTCGGGCGGCTGTGTGTTGAAACTGTTGACTTTGCGCCTGCTTGCCTGCCTGAAGCCAGCCGCCTTCGGGCGGCTGTGTGTTGAAACGACATCATCAACGGCGAATCGTTGCGAACCATCCAGCCGCCTTCGGGCGGCTGTGTGTTGAAACGGTGAAGGTGCAGACGTGTTGCTTGATGAAGTGCAGCCGCCTTCGGGCGGCTGTGTGTTGAAACGGCTGATGAACAAATCACGGACGGCTCGACCGATACCAGCCGCCTTCGGGCGGCTGTGTGTTGAAACGACAAGAATCAGGGACAAATCTCCGAAGCCAAGAAACAGCCGCCTTCGGGCGGCTGTGTGTTGAAACCAGAATTGGCACTAATGGCCGACCGCTTCACTTATCAGCCGCCTTCGGGCGGCTGTGTGTTGAAACTTGTTTGCGTTTGCGACCGATAACGTCCAAATTTCCAGCCGCCTTCGGGCGGCTGTGTGTTGAAACAATATGTCATATCGCGCCCTACGCCATTTAACACCAGCCGCCTTCGGGCGGCTGTGTGTTGAAACATGCTGTGGGCGCCGAACGTGATTGCGACTTTATCAGCCGCCTTCGGGCGGCTGTGTGTTGAAACCATTGCGGCAGAACCAATGACGGTTGCTTTATCAACAGCCGCCTTCGGGCGGCTGTGTGTTGAAACGACTAACATCACATGATTCAATCGCAAAATCATCAGCCGCCTTCGGGCGGCTGTGTGTTGAAACGAATATCTCAGCGTGAACGCATCATCAGACGAAACAGCCGCCTTCGGGCGGCTGTGTGTTGAAACAAAACGTTTGCGAAAATTAGCAGCAAGAGCAATTCAGCCGCCTTCGGGCGGCTGTGTGTTGAAACAGTGCCGAGTAATTGCATAAATTTGCGCGGTGATACAGCCGCCTTCGGGCGGCTGTGTGTTGAAACTCTTGAGATTGCAAAGGCCGTCGGATGTTCTCAACAGCCGCCTTCGGGCGGCTGTGTGTTGAAACACGAAGCTTAGTCAGGAGGTTTTCAGCTTTAGTCCAGCCGCCTTCGGGCGGCTGTGTGTTGAAACTCTAACATTAAACCCATATTGTTTACTTCCGTAGCAGCCGCCTTCGGGCGGCTGTGTGTTGAAACTTTCTCCCGACCTGAAAACCGTTTCAGGCCGTCTCAGCCGCCTTCGGGCGGCTGTGTGTTGAAACATACTGTTACTCTCAATGGTTGTTCTAAGGGTAATCAGCCGCCTTCGGGCGGCTGTGTGTTGAAACAATGGAAGCCCAGTTTCCCCTGTCGTCATGCCATCAGCCGCCTTCGGGCGGCTGTGTGTTGAAACGTTGTCGTCAAGTTTTAGCTGATAATACAGTATCAGCCGCCTTCGGGCGACTGTGTGTTGAAACAGTTTATCTTCATCAGGTAATTTCTTCAAATCGCCTAGCCGCCTTCGGGCGGCTGTGTGTTGAAACAGGCCGTCTGGCAGGTCATCACGGAAACCATTGGCCAGCCGCCTTCGGGCGGCTGTGTGTTGAAACGATTTTTGGTTCCATCTTTTTTGTGGTACGATTTCAGCCGCCTTCGGGCGGCTGTGTGTTGAAACTTTAAACCCGGTTTAAATATATCGAATTGATCCCAGCCGCCTTCGGGCGGCTGTGTGTTGAAACCGCCCAAAGGAATAACCCCGTTGCGTAATGCCACCAGCCGCCTTCGGGCGGCTGTGTGTTGAAACATGCGAGCTATTCGGCCACATTGGCCGTCAACAACAGCCGCCTTCGGGCGGCTGTGTGTTGAAACAGCGCGGTAGCGATTGCGTTAACCTGCATTTCCGCCCCAGCCGCCTTCGGGCGGCTGTGTGTTGAAACTGTCGAACCATTGTCTGTTGTTGTATATTGAATTCAGCCGCCTTCGGGCGGCTGTGTGTTGAAACAGGCAGAAAGTTAACAAAGCGCGGTGCGAGTGAAACAGCCGCCTTCGGGCGGCTGTGTGTTGAAACAGGCGTGAAGCAGTTGCTTGAAAACGGTCAATTTGCAGCCGCCTTCGGGCGGCTGTGTGTTGAAACTTGCATACGTCATGGGCTTATATGCCATGATTCTGACAGCCGCCTTCGGGCGGCTGTGTGTTGAAACTCTTGAGATTGCAAAGGCCGTCGGATGTTCTCAACAGCCGCCTTCGGGCGGCTGTGTGTTGAAACAAAAACGACAAATAGAAATAAGACACATTAGTAACAGCCGCCTTCGGGCGGCTGTGTGTTGAAACTAATACTCCTATTAATTAGTTTTTAAAGTTAAGGCCAGCCGCCTTCGGGCGGCTGTGTGTTGAAACACGAATATCTTTATCACGGTTTGGCCAAGATGTACCAGCCGCCTTCGGGCGGCTGTGTGTTGAAACTAAATAATCATTGTTTTTACTAAGTATTTTTTTGGCAGCCGCCTTCGGGCGGCTGTGTGTTGAAACCGCCTGTATCGGTCAAAGCTGAAAATACTTTGGCAGCCGCCTTCGGGCGGCTGTGTGTTGAAACTGTGCTGGAATATGCGCGAAATGTCGCGAAAGCAGCAGCCGCCTTCGGGCGGCTGTGTGTTGAAACACGCCTAAGCAGAAATACAATGCTGCACAAACAGGCAGCCGCCTTCGGGCGGCTGTGTGTTGAAACACTTTCTCCGGATTTTTTAACCGCCGATTTTTTCAGCCGCCTTCGGGCGGCTGTGTGTTGAAACAAGAAACAGCCAAGTTGGCCGGGTGTAGCGTATCAGCCGCCTTCGGGCGGCTGTGTGTTGAAACATTGAGTGATGCTGCCGTAAAGCAGATGTTGCCAACCAGCCGCCTTCGGGCGGCTGTGTGTTGAAACCGACGATTCGGCAAAAAGTAAGGAGCTGACCGCCAACCAGCCGCCTTCGGGCGGCTGTGTGTTGAAACATTTTCAGTCATCCTTTACGTTTTTTAGGCGTAACCAGCCGCCTTCGGGCGGCTGTGTGTTGAAACTCTGCCACCGTATCTTATGTCTGAGTAGGGAAGAGGGGCTGTATGTTCAAATATCGTCCAAACAGGCTACTCTTCTTTTGATCCTTCGCTTTCCGAGGCTTTAGTGAAAGCGGTGGGGGATATTAGAAGCAAGTTATAAAGGTTAATCAATAATAATGCCGTCTGAAAAAGTTTCAGACGGCATTTTTTCTATTTACATATTAAATTTAATATCATATTATCATTGCATCTGTATCAATTTGAATTTTTTAGAATTTCAATATGAAACCCCTAATTTACTACGCCCATTCCGCGCAAAATAAACTCGGTAATCTCTTGCCTTACGAACATTGGCAAACCTTGCAAAGCCATTCGGTCAATGTAGGCGAAGTGGCGGCGGAGTTTGCTCGGGTATTCGGTGCGCAGGAAATTGCCTGCCAGACGGGACAGCTTCATGACTTAGGGAAATATTCGGAACCCTTTAATCACCGATTGCATGGAGGCCCTCCAGTCGATCATGCTACTGCTGGAGCCAAGGTTGCTATCGAGCGTTGGGGAGATGTTATCGGCAAGCTGATGGCGTTTTGCATTGCGGGACACCATGCAGGGTTGGCTAATGGAAACGGCGAAGGTAATAACCGCCACACGTTAAAGGATCGTTTGGCATTGCGATTTGGCGCAGATATTCCCGTTCTTGATAACCTGTGGCAACAAGAAATCAAGCTCCCGGAAACTCTGTTCGCACCGCCACTCAAAGCCGACGCGCATCATCCTTTTTTCTCCTACGCCTTCTTCACCCGAATGCTCTATTCCTGCTTGGTGGATGCCGATTATCTCGACACCGAAGCCTTTTATTCAAACCTAGAAAACAAAGCCGTCGAGCGCGGCGGCTATCCCAAGTTAAACGCCTTACAACACAATTTCAATCAATTTATCAACGATTTCAGACAACGTATCGCCCAAGCTCCAGCGCAAACCGAAGCCGAAAAACGCAATGCCACTTTAAATCGCCTACGTAGTGAAATTCTCGATTATGCCGTAGAACAAGCAGCACAACCGCAAGGGCTGTTCACGCTCACCGTGCCAACGGGCGGCGGAAAAACCTTCACTTCCATGGCATTTGCGCTGGAACACGCCAAACAGCACGGTATGCGGCGCGTGATTTACGTCATCCCGTTCACCAGCATTATCGAACAAAATGCCGCCGAATTTCGCAAAGCCTTTGGCGAATTGGGCGAGCAAGCCGTGTTGGAACACCACAGCACCTTCGACGACGGCAAACTGCAAAATGAGGCCACCAAAGACAAATTGCGCCTTGCCTCGGAAAACTGGGACGCGCCGATTGTCGTGACCACCGCCGTGCAATTCTTCGAATCCCTCTTTGCTGACCGCTCCTCGCGCTGCCGCAAGCTGCACAACATCGCAGGTTCCGTCATCATCCTCGACGAAGCGCAAATGCTGCCGCTCAATCTTTTGCTACCCATCATGCAAGCCATCAAAGAATTGGCGCAAAACTATCATTGCTCTGTCGTCATGTGCACCGCCACTCAGCCTGCCGTGCAAGCCGAAAACGGCTTCTATCGCGGCTTTGAAAACGTGTGCGAAATCGCCCCAAAACCGACCGCACTTTTCGACAAACTGCGCCGCACCACCGTGCAACACATCGGCACACAAACCGACGCTGACCTGCTTGCCAAACTTGCCGAACACCCGCAAATGCTCGTCATCGTCAATAACCGCCGCCACGCCCGCAGCCTGTACGACCAAGCCAAACACCTTGACGGCACATTCCACCTGACCACCTTAATGTGCGCCAAACACCGCAGCCAAAAACTTGATGAAATCCGAGGCCGTCTGAAAAACGGCGAACCCTGCCGCGTTATCGCCACCTCCTTAATTGAAGCCGGCGTTGATGTGGATTTTCCGCTGGTGATGCGCGCCGAAGCAGGCTTAGACAGCATTGCCCAAGCCGCAGGACGCTGCAACCGCGAAGGCAAAAGGCCGTCTGAAAACAGCTTTGTCTGGATATTTACGCCAGAAGAACAATGGAAAGCCCCGCCTGAACTTGCCGCCCAAGCCGCCGTTATGCGCCTGACTGCCGGCAGCTTTTCAGACGACCTCTTATCCACCCAAGCTGTCGCCGCCTATTTCGCCGAGCTTTATCAATTAAAAGGCAGCGAACTGGACAATAAAAAAATCCTGAAAATGCACAACGATACAGGGCAAAGCCTCGATTTCCCATTCCAAACCATCGCCGACAAATTCCGCATGATCGAAAGCCATATGCAGCCGCTGATTATTCCGTTCGATGATGAGGCCGAAAACCTCATTAGCAGCCTGCGCCATGCCGACCACATCGGTGGACTCTTACGCAAACTGCAACCCTACACCGTCCAAATCCCCGAAAAAGCCCTCGCCGCTTTATATAAAGCCGGGCGTATCGAACCGATTAACGAGAAAAACTTCGGCAAACAGTTTTATACGCTGATTGGGCTGGATTTGTATGATGAAGTGGCGGGGCTTTCTTGGGAGGATACGGAGTTTTTGAAGGGGGAGAGTTTGGTTTTTTGATTTTGGCCTGTATAAATAATTTAACTTCTTTAGAAGTTGAGTTTTTATAAAAATAGGAATAGCATATAGGTCATAACAGTTTCTAGGAGGAATATTTGTGCGATGAGTAACGAAGTTAACCCATTTCAATGGACATCCAAAAAGTACTTGGTATCGGTAATAAGTTATTTGGTGATTATGTTGCTGGTGCTTTCAGGCAGTCTTTTCTATTTGAAATTTTGTAATCAACTAGATTTTTTTAGTAATTTTGAAACATTATTGGGCTGTATTTTAATTGGTGGTATAGGAGGAAACGTTTATTGCTTAAGAGCGGTTTATTTGCAAGCTTGCGTGAAAAAAGAATGGGATGAAAATTGGATTGTTTGGTATGTGCTACGACCAATATTAAGCATAATTGTTGGTGGTGTTAGTTATCTTTTCATAAAAGCAGGACTGGTACTATTCAACTCTTCAGGACAATCTGAAATCAATCAATTAAGCATTTGGTCTTTAGCTTTTTTAAGCGGGCTAAATGTTGATAATTTTATAAAGAAAATAGAAAGTATTGGTGAAACAGTTTGGGGAATTTCTCCTTCAAGAGTTTCCAATAAAAAAGGAACGTCAAATGAATGATTTTTTTGAAATAGATTTTTTAGATGTTGAAGCTGCAAAAAGTGGAGATGCTATTACTATTCGTTATTGTAAGAATGGGGTGCAATCCATACACGTTGTAGATGGTGGATTTAAAGGTCCTGAAGATGGGGAAGGTACTGGAGATAAAGTCATTCAGCACATTAAGAAATACTACGGAACTAATAAAATTAATCGAGTAGTTGTAACCCATCCTGATGGAGATCATGCTGGTGGTTTACGAAAAGTTTTAGAGAATTGTAAAGTTGATGAACTATGGATGCTTAAACCTTGGGACTACACCGATGAGTTAATTGAACGATTCGCCAGACTACGCAGTGAAGAACGATTAGCTGATAGGCTGAAAGAATGTTATCCAAATATAGCCGCATTAGAAGAAATTGCTAATCGTAGGGGTATTCCTATTAAAACACCTTTTCAAGGTGAAAAAATTGGGGAGTTTACCGTTCTCGCTCCAACAAAGGATAGATACCTTGATTTAATTGAGCAATCCGAGAAAACACCTGAAGTTAAATCTACACAAGCAAGTTCGGCTAGGTTGTCCGCATTACTTGAGTCTCTTAAGAATTTTGTTCGTGTAAAATGGGGAGATGAAAATCTCTCAAACAAACCAACTAGTGCGGAAAATAATATGAGCATCGTTCAATATGCAGAATTAAACAATAAAAAAATCATGCTGACAGGGGATGCTGGGCGTGAAGCGTTAGAAGAAGCGAAAAATTATTTGAGTAATAATTTACTGGTTTCTTTGCCGGGTATTGATTATCTTCAGGTTCCTCATCATGGATCTCGAAGGAATATTTCCTCTGAATTGCTTGATGAGATTTGCGGAGAAAAATTACCTTTTGAGGAAAAAGGAAAACAGAATTTTACTGCGGTAATTAGTTCGGCTAAAGAGGATAAAGACCATCCTCGGAAGGCTGTTGTAAGAGCATTATGGCATCGAGGAGCTAAAGTTATTACTACGGAAGGTAAGACTATCCGTTGTTCTAAATCAGCTCCTATCAGAGAAGGATGGGTACCGGTTAAGTCAGAAGCCTACCCTGAAGATCAAGAAGACTGAAATAACTTGAAAAGTGCGGTTAGTTTTTCCGCTGTTTTTAGGTCATCTAAAAACCTTTCGCACTTAACCGTGCGTGGATTGAAACTAAAGTAGTTAGATTAGTCAGCTAATCCGCCCCTTCCTTGTGAAGGTGCGTGTGTACAAAAAGGAGAACCAAATGAACCAAATCCGTCTACATGTTTGGGGCGATTATGCCTGTTTTACCCGTCCGGAGATGAAGGTGGAGCGGGTGT
>ERZ773203.1674-NODE-1674-length-10924-cov-18.172785_pt1 | contig 10924 bp, 6 predicted proteins | sample MGYA00580529_ERZ773203 | MGnify/ENA primary metagenome ERZ773203 (study PRJEB29015, sample SAMEA2738176) | human oral metagenome | biome: human oral; feature: human-associated habitat; material: saliva | place: China | collected 2177 ...
GTATGAACTGGCAGACAGATGGTATGCAGACAGGTTGGGTGCGTGTGATGACCCCAGATGGCGGTAGTAGTAGTGACGTAAAGAGTAACCGTGGTTTTGTATTTATCCCAGAGGTAGGCGACCAAGTCCTCCTCGGATTCCGCCATGGTGACCCAGCCCGCCCCTACGTTATGGGTAGCCTGTTTAATGGAACAACAGGTGGTGGCGGTGGTCAGGGCAACAACTGCAAGAGCCTTACCAGCCGTCGAGGTAGTTCTTTGAAACTTGATGATTCTAAAGGAAGTGTCACGCTGCATGACAAGGGCGGCGTAAGCATGAACTTTGATGGTGCTGGTAACGAAACCTTAGCTACCAGAGCATCTGCAACCACAACTGTTGGTCAAGACGCCAGTGTTCTACGAATGGATAAGGATGGTAATATAGACTTATCTGGACATACAAAGGTCCGCATCTCCATAAACGAGTCGACCTATATCCAACTAACAGATGGTGAAATTGATATAATCTCCCCAGTCGTAAAAGTTATATCTTCTGATGTAACACAAATATCTAATACAAATGGTGATGATACGGGAGTTATCGTTAACACAGATGTTACTATTAATAATGTTGAAAATGTGAATATCAATAGTAACAAAGATGTGAATGTCAACAGTAACAGAGATGTGAAAATCACTGGCTATAATGACGTCAAAATTAATTAATAATATTAATTTGATGAATGATGCAGAAAATATATCATATCACGCAGACGACCAAACTCCTAATGAATTGTAGCATTATTGTGGAAAATTCTGTTACTCAGAAATGGGCTGTGTCGTTTCCAATTGAACGACATATACTCATAGAGGTTTTGGACGCACCGAAGCAAGAAGAGAATGCAGAAATATTTAAGCTGCTCACCATTATAAACAAACCTGCTTATAAGGTTTTGTTTGACTTTGACAATGATGATAAGATTATAATCTGCAATAAAAAAGAAATAGGAGAAGCATGGGAAAAAAGTAAGGATGAAGTAGAAAAGACGTTTGGTTCTGACGATTCTATAAAGAATTTCTTGGCTTTATCGAAAGAAGGCTATGATTCTTTCGAGAACGAAATGAAAGACTCTTTGCTTTATTATACATTATGGTCATGGTTTGGTGGGGGAAAATCATTTACTATTAGCCCTGCTTCTTCTCTGTTTAGTACTCATAAGGTAAGTACAAAAATAAAAAGAATCGGTAAAGAGACTTTAGCTAATGGCGTTTTGGAGTTGACACAACAAGGCGAAGGTCTAATAAACGACATAAATACTATAGAAGAGCAATATAAGAGAGAGATTCTTCCCTTAACTAACCATGCTGTATTTGACTACCAATACCATATAGAGACTAAATATCTATGTTCAGACAAACAATTGGATTTCTTCGACACTGCACAAACGATAATACATGAGCAAGTAAGTGAGGGTTACTCATATATTACTCAGATAGAATTTAAAATAGAAAGAACAGGATCATGAGTTTGCAATATATACAAGATAAAGATATCACTGTTTGTACACTTGGTGCACATCAGGCTTTGATTAAAGTAACAAGCCAGAACAGTGTCAAACGTAGTAATGGGAAACTGCTCGCTACGGAGAATGACAGAATGAGCGAATGTTATGGATGCTATAAGACGCCAGCTTTCATTAGTGCGTTAGCAGTTGTATTATTGAATTCGCCTGTCCTTATTCCAAATCTATGTTTGCTTGGTTCAATAGGTGGAGCTTTAGCTGGGTTTGTTGTCGGTGCATTAAGAGGTTTTCGAGCAGGAAAAGATGCATCCAAAGATATGGGGTTCTTTAAGAAAGTAGGCACTATCGCAGGTGCAACAATTTTTGGTGCCCAAATAGGGAGCAATTCGGGTGCTATGCTTGGTGCAGTGGGAATGTACTCTTTCTTGCATGGAAAAATGTCAAAGATGATTCAAAATGTGATATTGCCACATATCTGTGCTTCATACACAAAGATGTCTACTTGGACAAGAGTACATTCATCCGTGAAAATCAGTGGTCAGAAAGCCTTACTTGAAGGAGCTATGTTGAATTGCATACAAGGAGGACTTATAACTATCATAAAACCTGACTTTTCTGAAGCCGCTAAAATGTTAGTCTTAAGTTACTTTGCTTATAATCGAACGACAAAAGAGAAAGATAAGGATGATTATGACATGGACGAGGCTATGGATGGGCTAAGCCCTAAACAACAAGCTATGCTTAAGAATAAGGATGAAAAACTTGATGGGTATGAGAAGTTGGATGCAAAGGAAATGGGAAATATGAATATTAAAGATTCAGATTTAAAGGATCCTTCCACAGGCTTTAAAGCAGATATCTATAAAGACAAGAATGGGGATTATGTACTTGTTTATCGTGGTACCTACAGTGACCCTGACCACCCTGAAAATGATTTAATACATGACTGGAGCAAAGAATGGACTGACGATAATATGAAGCAGGGATTAGGTATGGGAAGTGAACAATATAATAAATCTATAATATTAGCAGAAAAGGTTAAACAAGGCTCTGAAAAACAAGGTAAGCAAATGACTATTGCTGGTCATTCCCTTGGTGGCGGTTTAGCAACAGCTGCAGGTGCTGCAACTGGTAGTAAGACTTACGCTTTCTGCCCTGCGGGCGTTCATCCCAATACTTATAAAATGTATGGCGTAAAGAATCCTGATACTTCTAAGGTTCATACCTATTATTCAAATCAAGATTTCCTAAATATGGCAAGTAACAACCTATCTCTAATGCCAAAGGCTGCAGGCGAAAGAATAATGTTAAATACGCTGGACAGCTTTGATTTTACTAAAGGACACGACCTCCCTTTACTCTTCAAAGCAATACAAGCTGAGGAGGCAGAGTTAGGAAGACCAATTATTGCCAACATTCTTTAAAGAAACAATCCATAACAATGAAAAAAATTATAGCATTATTGTCATCCCTCATTTTAACCTCATGCAGTATGTTTAACAATGAAGCACCTTACAAGCGTTTTTTTAGTGAGAAAGAATATCCTATTATTCAAGCCATCCATGATTGCGACAAGGATAAAATCCTTGATATGATGCACAAAGGATGGAACGTAAACTCTATGGGAAAAAATGGCATGTCCTATCTGCTTTATGCCGTATGGGAACATAACTATGACATGACAAAGTTTCTTTTAGAAAATGGGGCAGACCCTAATTTTGTGTCAGTATTTTGGGACGAGACACCAGAAGAAACCGTTTGCATGCTTCCTCTTGAAAGAACGTGCTACGATAAATATGGCATGAATTATATGAAATTATTACTCGAACATGGGGCTAATCCTAATGATACACGAGCGCAGCTTCCTTTATTTGCGGCTGCATTATATAAAGATAAACAAAAAATAGAATACCTATTAGAGCATGGCGCAGATATTAATCAGTTTGACAGCGTAAAGGAAACTGTAATAATAGACCAAGCACTTGCAAGACAATGGGATTTAGTATTGTGGCTATGGGACAAAGGTGCTGACCCGATGAAGACAGGAGGAGTTGGCGTATTTGAAGGACAAACAAATGTTGCATACTGGGTTCAAGTCTTTATAAACTATGGAAATGGAGATTATGATGCTCCAGACTTTAAGAAGCTTGTTGCGCGACTAAAAAGTATAGGTGTAGAGTTCCCATATAAACCAGCTATGATTAATAGGAAAGATAATGAATGATAAGGCAATGAAGTATATTATAGCATTACTATCATCACTCATTTTAACTTCATGCAGTATGTTTAACAATGAAGCACCTTACAAGCGTTTTTTTAGTGAGAAAGAATATCCTATTATTCAAGCCATCCATGATTGCGACAAGGATAAAATCCTTGATATGATGCACAAAGGATGGAACGTAAACTCTATGGGAAAAAATGGCATGTCCTATCTGCTTTATGCCGTATGGGAACATAACTATGACATGACAAAGTTTCTTTTAGAAAATGGAGCAGACCCCAATTTTGTATCAGTATTCTGGGAAGTAAAACCAGAAGAAACAGTACGTATCCTCCCCCTCGAAACAGTCTGCTATAAAGATTATAACATTAATTTTGTTAAGCTGTTAATCAAATATGGGGCTAACCCCAATGACACGCGAGCACAGCTTCCTTTATTTGCGGCTGCATTATATAAAGATAAACAAAAAATAGAATACTTATTAGAACATGGCGCAGATATCAACCAATTTAATAGTTCGAAAGAAACAGTAATAATAGATCAGACGATAACCGCCCAATGGGCTTTCGTACTATGGCTATGGGACAAAGGTGCTGACCCTATGAAAACGGGAGGTATTGGAAGAAATACTGGAGGTAAGGAAAATGTTGCATATTGGGTACAAGATTTTATAAACTATGGAAATGGCGATTACGATAATCCAGACTTTAAGAAGCTTGTTGCACGATTAAAAAGTATAGGTGTAGAGTTCCCATATAAACCTGCTATGGATAATACGGAATAGGATGACTAATAAGGTATTGAAATATATAATAGTATTACTATCATCACTCATTTTAACCTCATGCAGTATGTTTAACAGTGAAGCACCTTACAAGCGTTTTTTAGTGAGAAAGAATATCCCATTATTCAAGCCTTGCCTTTTTGCATTATATCTTATAGTTTATTCCTCTTTGTAATGTCATCTAATTTTGGATAGTAATACGATGTTAGCGTATAGCCTTTATTTTATTTCCAATCCATGCATTTAACGGAAGAACCTAAAGAAACCTATATCAGTAGTGTTATTTTGAGGGTGTAAGCGAAGACAGTCAAGGTAAAAACTTTTGTAGTTAGATTTGGGCAAATGACTTTAATGTATTATCTTTGCATAAGAGAAATAAAGTATTATCTAAATCATATTAACAAAATGGACAATAACAATCAGAATCAAGAGGGACAGCAGTTGCAGATTGATCTCTCACCAGAAATCGCTAAAGGTGTTTATACAAACTTCCAGATAATCTCTCATTCAAGTTCAGAGTTTGTACTTGATTTTGCTACACTTCTTCCAGGTGTACCAAAGGCAACAGTGACAAGCCGTGTTATTATTGCACCTGAGCACGCATTGCGTCTTCTTGCAGCTTTGCAGGACAATGTCGTTCGTTATGAGAAAGAGTTTGGTAAGATTGATCGTCATGAGCCAGAGCAGGAGCCACGTACGATAGCTCCATTCGGTCCTGGTAAGGTTGATGCATAAGCATCTCTTTAAGGAATAAATAATGAAGCCGTCCAAGGATTTGGGCGGCTTTGTTGTTTTTGATAATCTCGAGAGATATAGAATGTGCAGTTATTTTATCACTTGTATCTATAGCAATCGTAGGGAATCTGTTCGTTGACTATTTGGATTCAACCTCGAAAAGCATATTTGTAAATAAAGATACCAACAAGAGGTGTGAAAGCAAGGCTTAGTCCTATAAATGTGAAGCACGATAGCCAGCCCCAATCTCTCCACTTGATGACAAAGGGCATAAGTATTAGTGTAATGATGAGCTCTATAAATGTCCACATAATAAGATGTTCTTTGAATGACAAAGATAAATAAAAGTAATGTAATAACAAAGCGATTATATCTTATTTCTGTTTAATCGCATTTGGGTTAAGACGGAGAATACACCTTGTCGGTAATCCCATTATGAAGTTCTGGAAATAATAACGGACACACGATTTGTGCGTCCGTTACAGATAATATAGTTATATAAGTTGCTTTATAGTCCTTGGCTTTGCAATTCTTTCTCGGGTATTGGCAACCACTTGATTTTACGGCTTGCCCAAGTTGTTGTGGCAGAACCTTGCTCCAATCCACGACGGATATCTGCTGTGCGTTCACCACGGAAAGCAAGGAAGATACGACGTAACTCGGCTATTTGTGCAAGGGTAGGGGCAGTTGACAGTTGACTGGCTGTGTCATATTTACCAATAACCTTATTAACCTCTGTCATTGCATCACCAGTCATAACACCTCTTACAATGAGTTCAGCCTTGATAAGGTGGATATCATCATCGTTTGAAATAATCATCGAACCCTTTCTTGTTAGCCCTGAAGCATAAATGTTATAGCGATTAGGATTCTTCTTATCTACACTTGCATGAGCCAGTGGTAAGGCTTTCTTTTCAGCATCTGTAGTTCTTGCAGCTTCAAGAGAAGAGCTTACTTGTACATCACGGCTGTTTGGACCGATAGCACTGTAAAGTGAGTTGTCACCACCATCGTTGTTATAGATTACCTCCACAGTCTCACCATCCTTCAATGCGCCTTCTACGAAAGTCTTAGCGTCTGCGTATTGTCCACGATGCATAGCCAGTTTGAGTTCGTAGGTTTTTATCTGTCGGATAGCTGCGTTTTGGTCAAAGCCTTTGAAGGACTTTAGTGCATCAGACTTTGCTGCTTTCTCAGCAGCTTCGTATTGCTCCTTGGCTTGGTTTAGTAGTGTCTCGTGCGGGATAACAGCCTTATTCAGGATGACAGACCCACCTTCTGCTGCCGGAGTTGTAGAGAAAGACTCTGCAAGCAACTGTAGAGCATAGCCAGCATGGAGATGTCCAACGTAGTTACCATATGCTTTTACAATCTCTGTCTGCTCTGCATTTGTTCCTGTTACTTGTCCTGCAATCTCAGTCAGTTCGATGCTTCGAGCATAATAGTTATGAATTTTATTCCATAGATCATTCTGAGTACCCGAAGTAGGAGTGAGGTTATCAGTCGCAATTTGGCGATAAAGGAGCGCATTTGGAATCGTTCCTTCGGTCAATTCGTCAACAGTTGTACCCAAAGCGAGGAAGGCTGCAGCAGAGGCATCGCCTTGAAGCGTTTTTACGTAGGCTACCAACGGACCATCAGTAATACTATTGCTTTGAATATTAGCAACCATTGCAGATTTGTTCAGTTGGTCTCTTGTAAGTGTGTTACTTGGTGTCTCCGCATTTTCTACCCATGAATCGCAACTCGCGAATAGTACAGAAAGGGCAAGAATGGCATATATTGATTTTTTCATTTTATCGTCTTCTTTTTATAATGTGAAACTTAAAGTTGCTGTGTAAGTGCGTGGATGTGGAGCATTGGTAATGTCACGTGACAAACTTCCAATACCTCTCTGCTTACGATTACCACCGTTGCCTTCTACTTGTGGGTCTGCACCAGAGTAGTTGGTAAGGACAAATACATTTTGTATAGCGAAAGAGAAACGCATTCCATTCACCACGTTGCGTGTCCATTTGCGAGAGAGTGATGATAAATCATAACCTAAGTAGAGCGTTGACAAGCGCAAGAAGTTAGCTTTCTCGATGTAGTTAGCTCTAAAGCGTGCGCTGTGTGCCAAGTCCTCAGCAATTTGGTTATATTCTGCAGTACCTACGGTAGCATTAGCAAGTGCCTGCAGCTGGTCGTTACGTTTCTTCAAGTTGTCACCCAAACCAGATACATTATAGAAGCTTTGATTATAGATAGATGCACCCAAAGCATAATTCCACTTTGTTCCAAAGGTGAAGTGGCTGAAGAGTTTTAGGTCGAATCCAAACGAACCATTGACAGATGGGAATGGCTTACCAAGATACTGGTAGTCATTACTCTCTATGGCACCTATTTTCTGGTTGTATGTGCCGTCAGCATTGAAGGCTGGCTTCTCAACGGTGTGATAATAGAAAGCATAGACAGGTTGTCCCTCTTTTACAACGTTAGGATAGTTATTGATATCCTTTCCGCCAGTATCAATCACTTTGTTTGCCTGATAATTAATGTTTGCATACACGTCAAGAGAATGACGGTTAGCCTGTTTCCAGAGGTTACCGTTATAGCTGAACTCTATACCATGACCCTTGATGCGTCCTACGTTACGTGGAACGCTACCTATCCAGCCATCGCTTGAAAGAAGGTCATCGTAGATGATGGCGTCAGAGGTGTATTGTGCATACAGCGTAAGTGCTAATGTATGTCTGTTACGAATAGTCCAGTCTGTTCCTAATTCAATCTCTCGCATACGCTCAGGTTTGATATCAGGGTTACCTTTGTACTGAGGTTTAACAATTGGGCCATAAGCACTGATACCGTCCATGACATAAGATGTACGGGCATCTGTAGGATAGGGGAGGCGTCCACTCTCACCATAGGCAATGCGGAACTTCTGATTCTTGAGGTTGTATGATGCACTCAAAGAGGGATAATAGATACTTGCCACATTGCTACCGATAAGATTAGATGCATCACGTCTGAGTCCTGCATTCACAAAGAAACGGTTATCATAGTTGAGGAAAGCCTCACCATAGAGACCCCATGTGCGTTGTTCGAAGCTTGACTCTGTTACTGTACGTTCCGTTGCTGCTGAGATATTGTCGATATCACTTCTAAAGCGAGATGCAGAAATACTATTCAGTGTTTCGTACTGGCGTGCAATCTGTGAAAGAAGGGTTGCTGTAAGGTCCCATTTGTCTGCAAAATGAAACTTACGAGTAGCTTTTATGTCCCAGTTAAAGTTAGAGTTCCTACGGTTACTTATATTTTTTGCACCCTCAGCATTATTTCCTAACTTATAACCGAAAGGTAGACGATAGATTCCTTCTGTATGGTTTACGTCTGCGCCAATGATAGTCTCAATCTTTATATCTGCTGGAAGCATATAGCTAAGACGAAGGTTACCGATGAAACGGTCGTTGCCATAGGTCCAACTCTGTGCTCGCCACGTACTTTCGTCGACATATGGCCATGGCGTCTGGTTAATCATTAAGTTCCATATTGCATCATATCTACCCATTGCAGTCTGTGGAAGACTGATGTTACCATGTATGTAGGAAGCTGTAGCACCGAGTGAGAAGCGGCCAGAACGAAGGTCATAAGCCATCTTCGCACTATGTCGTTTGTCCTTATTGCCAGGTACGATACCTGCAATGTCATTCATATTGTAAGAGAAGAAGAGGTTCTGATTCCCTTTGAAGGCTTTTGAAACAGAGGTGTAGATAGTTTTCTGCCAGCCAGTTTGGAAGAAATTATTGATAGGATCATTATTTACAAACTGATCATATTTTCTTGCCAATGTAGCTGCGCCTAACGACATCTTCACTTGTATGTCAGCCTTTCTGTTTTCTGGATTGTTATTTTTACCTCTTTTGGTTGTGATAACAATAACGCCATTGGCAGCCTCTGCTCCATAGCTGGCTGCGGCAGAAGGACCTTTTATGACATCGATAGTTGCAATGTCATCAATGGTCAAGTCATTGAGTGCGCTGAGTGCATCTTGTGAACTGTTGATGTCAGAGATATGTGAGCTATTGTATTTCACACCATCAACATAGATGATTGGGTCACGCTCCATACTCATTGTAGCACCGCTACGCATGTTAAAACGGATTGGCATACCAACTTTACCATTGCTTTGGTACATCTGTACACCGCCAATCTTACCATCAAGCATGTCGCTGAGAGAATTTGTATGTGCATTCTTACTCAGATTTTCAATGTCGATATGGTCAACCTTACTTCCAAGTGCTTTCTGACTACGTGCACTGGAGATACTGGCTGTAACCTGTACCTCCTGAAGGTCGATACCAGGAATAAGACTGATAGTAGGTTGTCCTTTTAGTGCTTGTGCCTTTATGTCCTGTTCCTTGAAACCAATATAGCTGATGTGTAGTGTCTGGTCATCATTTGTGTTCAGTGAGAAGTAACCGTCTTCGTTGGTTACTGCCTCTACACCTTTATTTCCTTTGACCACAGCACCAATAATAGGCTCTCCTGTATCTTGGTTAATAACTCGTGCCTTGTAAGTTGTTTGCGCACTTAAATTGATAGCAGAGGCTACCGATAGCATGGCAATACCTCTCTTAATGTTTTGTATCATGAAATGTTTCTGTTGTTATCCTCCTAAGGAGTAATATTAAGTAATGACTACATTATATAAGGTGTAGCCGAATTTGGTGGCGCAAAGATACCTCTTAAATAATGATACTACAATACCTAAAAATTGTGATTTTCATTAGTAAGTCGTATCGTTGCACTCATAAATATGTTGATTCAGTATGAAGTAAGATGGGAATCTTCTGATATAAGGGGTCTTCTTCTAATTATCAAGACTTCAGTCGGTTGTCTTCTTTCTAAGCATAGCTGTTTAGTACATGTTGTGTCGTTCGTAAGCACCATTGGTGCTGATGCTCCGCACCATATGTGCGCAGCCTGCTAAACACTCTTCAGTGGGATACTAAAAAGTGGTAACATTGGTATTAAGTAGATGTTGTGTTGGTCTAATTCAATAAAGAAGATTCTCGATGAGATAAGAACTTCTTTTTGTGCAGTGTGAAGTGTCTGATTTATAAGCTGTTTGTTGTTTATGGAAAGATTTACGTTCTATGTTGGGTTGCTGTTATTGTTATCGTTCTATGGCTGTTGAAAAATCAGATATATTTTACAGTCGGTATTACATAATTTAGCTCCTTCGAATGTATTTTTCATTCAAAAATTATAGAAAATGGCCTTTGGCAGTAGCGATTTTTAGCCCCAAAATCATGCGAATGGGTGTTTTCAAACTGTTAAATAATAAGTAAAAAGTTATTTATTGTTAACGAATGGCGTTTGGCAGATTATTCTTTTTCTTATTATTAGGTCGTTTAACGGATTATTCGTACCTTTGCAACCCGAAACAACAGAGTGGATTATATCGTTTTTAGAGTGTCTCACTTGTGTTTGTAATGGTTTGAAAATAAACAAAATAAATATATAACAATAAAAAGTAAAATTATGCCTACTATTTCACAATTAGTAAGAAAAGGCAGAAAGGACATCGTAGACAAGAGCAAGTCTCCGGCTTTGGACAACTGTCCACAGCGTCGTGGCGTATGTGTTCGTGTTTACACAACAACTCCTAAGAAGCCTAATTCGGCAATGCGTAAGGTTG
>ERZ773203.1682-NODE-1682-length-10904-cov-30.433496_pt1 | contig 10904 bp, 9 predicted proteins | sample MGYA00580529_ERZ773203 | MGnify/ENA primary metagenome ERZ773203 (study PRJEB29015, sample SAMEA2738176) | human oral metagenome | biome: human oral; feature: human-associated habitat; material: saliva | place: China | collected 2177 ...
CGCGCGAGCTGCTCGGCGCTGCCCGCCTGGAGATCGGCAAGCGCTGCGACCTCATCGACCCCGATGCCTGGGCCTTCACCTGGGTTGTGGACGCGCCGCTCTTCAAGCCCACCGGCGATGCTGAGGCCGAGGGTGACGTCGCGCTGGGCCACAGCGCCTGGACGGCCGTCCATCACGCTTTCACCTCGCCCAAGCCCGAGTGGATCGACTCCTTCGACAAGGATCCGGGCAACGCGTTGGCCTACGCCTACGACATCGTCTGCAACGGCAACGAGATCGGTGGCGGTTCGATTCGTATTCACCGCCGCGACATCCAGAACCGCGTGTTCAACGTGATGGGTATCGGCGAGGAGGAAGCCCAGACGCAATTCGGCTTCCTGCTCGATGCCTTCAAGTTCGGTGCCCCGCCGCACGGCGGTGTGGCGTTCGGTTGGGACCGTATCGTCTCGCTGCTGACGAAGTCGGAGTCGATTCGCGATGTCATCGCCTTCCCGAAGTCCGGCGGCGGTTTCGACCCGCTGACCGAGGCCCCAGCTCCGATTACGCCTGCGCAGCGTAAGGAAGCCGGCGTTGACGCGAAGCCGAAGAAGCGCGGTGAAGAGGTCGCCGACGAGGGAAAGAAGTGATCTAGCTCTCGCGCGTTCTGTCCACGAAACCCCCATCTGGCCCCGGCCGGTGGGGGTTTCGTGCACAATAGAGACATGTCGTACGTTGAGTTGCATCCGGAAAATCCTCAAGCACGTCTGGTTAACACGGTTGTTGACCTGCTGGAACGCGGCGGCACGATTGCGCTGCCCACGGACTCCGGCTACGCGATCGCGACCAAGATTGGCAACAAGTCGGGCATGGACACCATTCGCGCGGTTCGTAAGCTCGATGACAAGCACAACTTCTCGCTGCTGTGCCACTCGTTTGCGCAGCTCGGTGAGCTAGTCATCGTCGATAATCATGAGTTCCGCACGATGAAGGCGCTGACCCCCGGACCTTACACGTTCATCCTGCGTGGCACCAAGGAAGTTCCGCGCATCATGCTGAACAAGAAGAAGCACACGGTCGGCGTGCGCATCCCGGACCATGTCATCACCCAGGCGATTGTCGAGGCCCTCGGTGAGCCGCTAGCTTGTTCGACGCTCATCATGCCGGGTGAGAAGGAGCCTCTGACGGACGGCTTTGACGTGGACGAGCGCATCGGGCATCAGGTTGATCTGGTGGTCGTGGGTCCTGTCGGCGTAGCCGAGCCGACGACGGTCATCGACTTTGCGGGAGGCGACGCTGTCGTCGCGCGCGTCGGCGCGGGCGATATTTCGCTTTTCGACTGACCGATGGCCTTCGAGGAGGACTTCTTTTCTGAGACGGGGTTTTGTCGGCTCGAGAGCGATCCTGAGGACTGGGATGACCATGGGTGTGCCGATGGCCCGCGCGTCGGTCGTCGGCTCGTCCTCGATGGGGTTAACGCCGTTCGCGTGACGTTTCGGTGCGATGCTCCTGAGAATGCTCAGTGCTTCGTTATCGTCAATACCGTGACGGATCGCAACCGCGATCACCTTGACGCTTTTCGTCTGGAAAGCGTGCCCGGATCTCGCGTGCACGTGCTCGCGTGTGCGCTGCCGGCGGATGCGATCCTCAGCTATCAGTTCGCGATTGTGGACGCTGGTGGCATCGATCCGCGCACGAGCATGGATAGGGGTGATTGGCTGCGATTAAGTCAGGCTGCTCGCCCTGATTGCTCTAACGTCCGCAGTCTCATCAACGGGCGAGGAAACGTTGCCTCACTGTTTGTGGGACCCGATGCGAGCGTCGTGTGGCCATCGGAGAGCCTCCGCTCTCTGCAGATGCGTGCTGCCCGTGAGGAAGACATCGGTGTTCGCATCAGTACACGTCGTGAGCGTGAGCGACCCCGTTCCATCGTGGTCCACGACGGCGAGTGCCCCGCACGCAGAACCCTCATTCTCTTCGACGGGGAGATGTGGCGAGCCAATGGCGTTGGCTGGCTGACCTGGCGCTACCCTGGTCTTCGCGTCGTGACGATCGATGCTGGTGATCTGCGCGCTCGCCAGGAGGAGTTAACCGAGGCGGGCCGTGTTGAGGAGCTCGTGAGAGACATTTGTGCCGAGGTTGGGGCTGGTCCTGTTGCTCTGGCCGGTCAGTCCTTCGGTGGGCTTGCAGTGCTCGAGGCTGCCTGTCTGGGTTCGTTGCCCGTTGAGTGTTTCCTCGCACAGTCTCCCTCTCTGTGGTGGGGTGGAGAGGAACGAGGCCGGGGCGAGGGGACGCTGATAAAAGAACTAATGAGGGGACAGAGGTGTCTTGGTCAAGGCTTGACAGTGTTGTGTCAGGTGGGTGAGCGCGAGCGGGCGATGCTACCTGTAACTCGGCATTGTACTGCTCTGTTAGAGGGGGCGGGATCGTTTGTCAGTTTCGAGTCCTATCCCGGTGGCCATGACGTTGCGTGGTGGCGCGAAGGGCTCGTGCGAATGCTCGACAGATGGTGTGCGTGAGCCTATCCACCATTGCATGCGAAGAGAGCGCCCTTTGCACCGCTAGGTTAGGCTTGCCTATGCATCTATCGTGATCTAATCGAATTGAGGAACACGTGCATATCTCGACACGAGTTCGCGCTTTCGCGGCTCTCGCTCTTGCATCCCTGACCCTGGGAGCCTGCTCCTCCACGCAGCCCGCCCCGGCCTCGTCCTCTGGAGCGAACGGGACCAGCGAGACCCGCGTCGTTACCGATGCCTCCGGACAGGAGGTCACTGTGCCCTCGCATCCGACCCGCGTCGTGACGCTTTCCGAACCGACCACCGACAACGCGCTCGCCCTGGGAGTGACGCCCATTGGTGTCGTATCGGGCCGCGGCCAGCAGACGGTCCCCAACTACCTCCTTGATCGCGCCGGAGACATCCCGATTCTGGGGTCCATCGGCACCCCCAACCTGGAGGCCATTGGTGCCGCCCACCCGGACCTGATCCTCGTTGACGGCACGTCCGTGAAGAACAACGACACCGAGACTCTGACGGCCCTCGGCCAAATTGCCCCCGTCTTCTTCACCACGCAGTCGGGCGGCGACTGGCGCGAGACTTTCGCCCTCACCGCGGATGCGCTCGGCGTGCCCGAACAGGCTGACGTCAAACTCGCGGAGTTCGACCAGCATGTCGCAGATGTGAGCGCCCGCCTGAAGGATGCTGGCTACCTCGACCAGACATACTCGGTTGTGCGCTGGCAGGGCGATAGTGCAGGCCTGATTCTCAAGGAGCTGCCCGCCGGACAAGCCCTGACCGCTCTGGGCATGAAGCGCCCCGCCAATCAGGACCGTGATGGAGAAGGACACTCCGAGCCCGTCTCCCTCGAAAACATCGACCAAATCGATGCGGACTGGATCTTCTTCGGCACGCTCGGCAAGTCCTCGGTGAACAACCCGTCGGCAGGCGGAGCCACCGGTGTCGAGGCATCTGCCGCCGCACTCGAGGAGGCGAAGAATACTGTTGGTTTCGACTCGCTCGGAGCCGTCCAGGCAAACCACGTCATTCCCGTCGACGGATCCCTGTGGACCTCGACCGGCGGATACCTGCTGATGGACGGTATCGTCTCGTCCATCGAAGCTCAGTTTGTCCCGGCATCCTGAGCGTGGGACACGCGGTGAGGTGCGCACTGTGCGAATGAGCGCCCACCGACTTACCAGCGTCGCTATTGCCTGTGCAGTGGCGGCGCTGGTGCTTGGTGTCGTCGTGATGGCCTCGCTCGCCCTGGGATCCCGGCAGATCGCCCCGAATATTGTCTGGGAGACCCTTGTCCACGGCGGAACCTCCCAGGACGCGCGGGTGGTGCTATCCCTTCGTGTACCCCGGACCATCGCGGCGCTCATCATCGGGGGCGCGCTCGGGTTGGCCGGATCAATCATGCAAGCGATGACGCGCAATCCGCTCGCTGATCCTGGCATCCTCGGCGTCAACGCAGGGGCTGCCTTCGCGGTCGTGTCAGCGACCGCAGTCATGGGCGTGTCGACGCGCGCCGTCACCCTCGGCGCTGCGTTGATAGGAGCCGGAGTTGCCTCCGCCCTCGTCTTTGCACTGTCTGGCCGGGGCGCGCGCGCCTCGCGTGCACGCCTGGCACTGGCGGGTATCGCCGTGTCAGCCGCACTGGCATCGCTGACGTCGGCCATTCTGACAGCCAACCAGTTTGCTTTCAACGAGTTCCGCTATTGGGCGTCCGGCTCCTTCGAGGGGATCGGAGTTGATTCGCTCGTCTTGGCGAGCGTTGTCATCGGCGGCGGGGTGGTACTCGGTGCGCTTCTGACGTCCGCTCTTGGCATTCTGACGCTTGGAGACGAGGTCGCCGTCGGTCTCGGCGTTCGGGTACGGCTTGTTCGAGGACTCGCAACCCTGGCAGTCACAGCCCTCGCGGGAGGAGCGACCGCACTCGGGGGTCCCCTCACGTTTGTTGGTCTCGCCGTGCCGCTCCTCGTCCGACGCGCGGTTGGCGCGCGTCATGGCTTGATCGCTCTCTGGTCCATCATCGTGGGGGCTGCGTGGGTGTGCGTCGCAGATGTTGCCTCGCGCCTCGTGCTGGCTCCTCAGGAGGTGCCTGTCGGTGTCATCGTCGCGCTCATTGGGGCACCTTTCTTTATCGCAACTGCGCGTGGACGGGGGATGTCGTGAACAGCGGGCGTTACGTGGTACTAGCATTTCCGTGGGTCTCGCTACGCATTCATCGGCGTAGTGCCACGGTCATCGTTGCTGGACTACTCCTTGCCGTGTGCCTGTCCGTTTACTCGCTGACGTTGGGGGATTATGGTCTCAGTGCCGCAGAGTCTTTCCGTCGACTGATGGGCGACAGCGGGCCTCGAGACGATTTCTTGGGCGTGTACTTCGTGCAGTCTGTTCGTTTTCCGCGTGTGTGTGCGGCGCTGGGAGTCGGATGTGCGCTCGGCCTGTCGGGTGCCATCTTCCAGACGATCTCTGGCAACCCGCTGGGTAGTCCCGACATCGTCGGCTTGTCGACTGGCTCGGCGACGGGCGCTCTTCTTGCGATCATTGTGTGTGGGTCCAGTCCTGCGACGACGGGCGTCGGAGCGCTCGTGGGCGGTCTCGTGTCGGGGGCGCTCATTCTTGCCTGCGCGGGTGGCGTCCGCGTGACAGGTATTCGGGTCGTCTTGGTCGGCATCGGTTTCTCCGCCGCTCTCCGCGCTATTAATTCACTGCTGATCGTCAAGGCTCCCCTGGAAGCGGCGCAGCGCGCGCAGTTATGGAGTGCAGGATCGTTCTCCGGTGTGACGATGGTGCGCATTGTTCCGTTCATTCTCGTTCTTGCGGTGACCGTACTGGTTCTTGCGTGGCTCGCACGTCCACTCGCTGTGCTTGCGATGGGGGATGATGTGGCGATGGCCTTGGGGGTGCGGGTACGCGAGGTGCGGATCGCGGTGATCGCTGCGGCGATGGTGTTGGTTTCCATGGCAACCGCTGTTGCAGGCCCGGTGGCCTTTGTGGCTTTGGCGGCACCCCACGTTGCTCGTCGCGTGTGTGGTCACGGGGGAGTGGGGCTTGCATCGTCTGCCGTCGTGGGAGCGCTTCTTGTGCTCGCCTCCGATGTGGTTGCGCAACGGCTCCTGGCACCCCATGAAATGCCGGTGGGCGTCGTGACTGGCGTCGTGGGTGGCATCTATCTGCTCGTGTTACTCGTTCGTGAGGTGAGGTAACGTCATGATTGATCGGCACAGTGAAGGTGGGCTTCGTGCCCATTCGATCACCGTTGGCTACGGGAAGGACTCTCCGATTCTGGAGGGGCTTTCACTGGATGTTCTGCAGGGCGAACTGACGGTCATCGTCGGCCCGAATGCATGTGGCAAGTCGACGCTGTTGCGGGCACTCGCCCGCGTGCTCAGCGTGCGCTGCGGCGTCGTTGAGTTGGATGGGCAGGTCCTGAATGAGCTGAACCAGAAGGCCCTTGCGCGCCGCCTTGGTCTCCTCGCGCAATCCTCTGTTGCACCGGGCGACATGTTGGTGGAGGACCTGGTTGCGCGCGGCCGCTATCCGCATCAATCCCTCGCACATCAGTGGAACACGGAGGATGACGAGGCCGTGGCGCGTGCAATGCGTGACGCCGGAGTAAGCGCATTTTGCTCCAGACGTGTCGGCGAACTCTCTGGTGGGCAGCGTCAGAGGGTCTGGATCGCGATGGCTCTGGCGCAGTCGACGGATATCCTGCTCTTGGATGAGCCGACGACCTATTTGGATCTGAATCATCAACTGGAGGTTCTGCGTTTAGCGGACCGCCTACGTGAGGGGGGTCGGACAGTTGTCGCGGTATTGCACGATCTTCACCTTGCTTTCCGCTACGCGACGCATCTCGTGTGTATGAAAGATGGGCGGATCGTTGCTCAGGGAGTGCCGCGAGACATTGTGACGCCCTCTCTGATCTCCGACGTATTCGAGGTTGAATGCGTTGTCATCGAGGATCCTGAGTCGGGGGCACCGCTGGTCATTCCACGTCGTTAGCGGGGGGTAGAAACGAGATTCATAGTCTCAAATGTTGACCAGAAGGTCACTTTAGATGACAGTTATTCGATAATTTAGCTCACAATTTTTTTCAATTAAATATAATTTTCCTTGTAAAACCTGGTTTTGGTGCACCGGTCCGTGAATTTGCTTGTTGTTCGCAATTGCGTGTTGGGGACGAACTAATAGGATGGAGCGTATGGCTCGTAGTTACTCGGACACTGACATGTTGGTCTGTTCATAATTGAGCGAACTTACTAAAATTATCCATGAGGGAAGGAAGGTGGCACGCATGGCGCCACGGTCGTTCACGCGAAGCGAGGGGCTGCGTCTGTCCCTGCTTGCGTTGGCCGCGTCGGCGTCCATTGTTGGTGGCGTGTTTGTCACTGCACCTCCTGCTTTTGGTGACGATGCCCTCCCGGATGCTTCAGCCGCCTGTCTCGTTGCGCAGGGTCCGGAGTCGATGGCTTCTCTTTCCTCGATTGTGCATGCGGGCGAATCGGTTCATGTTGAGGGTTCTGGCTGGGGTCCAGGTACTGAGCAGATACGCGGATTCGTTATCGTCACCCTCGATGATGGTGAGACGAAGCGCCCCGATGGAATGGAATTGCCCAGCTGGGTTCCCGATGCTGTTCGTCGTGATCGTACTGCCTGGGCCGTCGCCGACGTGGCGTCCGATGGAACCTTCTCAACGGATATTCCCCTCCCGTCGTCCTGGGAAGTTGGGTCAGCCCATGTGGTTTACATTGGCGATGCTGTCACCGGAACGTATGTCGAAGCTAAGGTGCGTGTCGTTGACACTGCCGTTGATGTTCGGACATGCTCCATGAACGCTGATAGTCCTGACCCCTCCGATCCTGGCTACGCCGTCGTGGTGCCAGATATGCCGGGGGAGGAGACTCCCTCTGCTCCCGCAGACAGTGATCCCGGTGAATCTGCCTCGACGGTGGCACGGCCCGCCATTCCTGCTGACGAACCAAAAGTACTTACCTCTGAGGTAAGAGGTGACCAGGCTTCCGACGCTCAGGTCTCGACTTCGTCATCGACGGATGCCTCTGCGCCCCCTGCCTCAGCAAGTACTGGGTCGTCACGTCCCGGGAGTGCTTTGTCGCGGGGATATGTGAATGGCGGCTCGTCCCAGCTGGGATCTCCCACCCCCGATCCGTCCTCGTCTACTGAACAACAGAGCGTGTCTGCTTCTGAGATTGGACCTAGGTCTCGCTCGGAGCAACAGGCTACGGAGCAAGCTGCCCGCGAGCAAGAGGGCCGCCTCAACGGATGGATCCTTGCAGGTGGTGGGGCGCTTGCGTTGCTCGGTGCCATCGCGACGGTCAGCATTGTGCGCAAGTCGCATGGATCATTCCACTAGATCGAGCGAGCAGCGCACGATGCCAATGTGATCACCACTGACCGCATGGTGCGTGTTCGTGCTTCACATGAAGCCGATGTAGCTGTTACTCTGGTTATCAGGCAATATCTTCTGAGTATTTAAGTCCCAAAGGAGAACCGTTATGCAGCACGGACGGGTTACTTCCGCCCTCGCAGCGCGGGTGCTCGCTGGCCGCAGTCGGGTAATGAGCGTGCTCATGGCCCTATGCCTCTTCGCCGCAGGTGCGCTCGCCATTCCCGGTTTCGCTGCGCGTGCCGATAACAACGATGGTCCCCTCCCTATCCCGAACACCACGTTCGTTATCAACCTCGAGAATGCCTCCGAGTTTGAAGCGGAATACGGTAAGACAGGCTACTGGGGCGTCATCTTGGATAACGGTGGCGTAACGCCGACCGCGCCTCTTACCTTCGAGCGCTCCGGTGAAACAGTCACGGTGACCGCTGATGGCCTGTGGAAGGTAAATGCGCTCGACAACTACAGAATGGTCGTTCCGGTTCCTAATGGCGCCAACAACGGTGAACATGTGACCTGGGAACCCGGTAGTTCCCACTGGGTCACCGTCGTGATCTACCAGGACGACAAGACCCTGGCGAAGACATTCAACTACTCGGTGAAGGTCTTCGAGCCGTCCAGCCCGTCGGCGACGGCCGAGCCAACGCCGGAGCCGACTGCAGACCCCACGGTTGAACCCGCGCCGGAGCCGTCCGTGAGTCCCGCGCCGGAGTCGCCCGTGAGTCCCGCGCCGGAGTCGCCCGTGAGTCCCGCCCCGGGACCGTCCGTGAGTCCCGCGCCCGCGCCTCAGCCTGATGATCCGCAGTTGCCGGTTGTCCAGCCGACCGCAACTTCTTCCGCGTCGCCTTCGGCAACGCCTTCCGCTTCGGCCTCTCCTGCGGCGAACGCGACGCAGCCGTCCGATACCCCGGTGTCCCCCGTATCGGATGTGTCTGAGCTGACTGATGCAAATAAGGGTGGCGTGAGCGCGGCTTTCACTGGTGGACAGCTGACGATCAATGTTCCCTCCGACAAGGCTGGCGCTGGCGAGTGGGTGAGCGCCAACATCATGCAGACGGGTGAGGCACGCTGGCTTCAGGTTGAAGACGGTAACAAGGTCACGATGGACGTGGCCGGCCTGCCCATGGGCGAATACAAGGTCGTCGTGGCGAACCGCTCGCACCAGCTGGTCGGCTGGGCCGACTTTAAGGTCGCGTCGACCGTTGGGGCTGCCGGCGCGGGCGCGTCGGTGGATGCATCCGGTTCTGTGAAGTTGCATGCGGAGGTCCTGTCCTCCTCGAATGCCGCCGATGAGTCCGAGGGCTTGAACGGTTACCTGCTCGGTGCCGGTGCGTGCATGCTGATCCTTGGGGGCCTCGTCGTCCTCCAGGTCCTGTCCGGTCCGAAGATCGGATCTTCCTCGCAGGGAGTCACCCTGACGTAGGCTAGGTTTCATGGATCTGTTTGATTCTGAAGCATTCGACGAGTTGGGCGTGCCCGCGTTTTCCGCGGACGCGCCCCTCGCCGTTCGTATGAGACCTTCTCGACTGGAGGAGGTTGTCGGCCAATCGCACCTGCTCGGTGAGGGAGCTCCGCTGCGTCGCCTCCTGTCGCCCGGCTCTCGAGATGGTGTGTCGGTATCGTCCGTGGTTCTGTGGGGTCCACCGGGAACGGGTAAGACGACGCTCGCGTATTTGATCGCCAGGGCGTCGGGTCGACGCTTTGTTGAGTTATCCGCCGTCTCATCGGGCGTGGGCGACGTGCGTCGGGTCGTGGACAGTGCGCGCCGGACATTGGCGAGCAGTGGCGAGGAAACAATCCTCTTTGTGGATGAGGTGCACCGCTTCTCCAAGTCGCAGCAGGATTCGCTTCTTCCAGCGGTGGAGAACCGATGGGTAGTGCTGGTCGCGGCGACAACGGAAAACCCGTCCTTCTCTGTGATTGCTCCGCTGCTGTCTCGCTCGCTCCTTTTGACGCTGCGTCCACTTGAGCCTGAGGCGCTTGAAGGTCTCGTTCGCCGGGCGCTGTCCGATGAACGTGGGCTTGCGGGCCGCTTCGCGATGACAGACGAGGCCGTGGCTGGGTTGGTTCGCTTGGCTGGCTCGGACGCCCGCAAGTCTCTGACGCTGCTGGAGGCGGCGGCTGGGGTGGCCAGCGATGATGGGTCCGGTGAGATCACGGTTGCCAGTGTCGAGGCTGCTGCTAACCAGGCGCTCGTACGCTGGGGGCGTGACCAGCACTACGATGTCACGAGTGCTTTTATCAAGTCGATGCGCGGATCGGACGTCGATGCGGCGCTGCACTACTTAGCGCGGATGATTGAGGCGGGGGAGGATCCGCGTTTCATCGCGCGACGTATTGTGATCGCCGCTTCTGAAGAGATTGGTATGGCTGCGCCCGAGGTGCTGTCCACGTGTGTGGCCGTCGCGCAGGGCGTTGCTCTTATTGGAATGCCCGAGGCCCGCCTGCTTCTCGCGCAGGCTGTTGTTGCGGTGGCGACGGCACCCAAGTCGAACGCCACGTACCTGGCCATTGATCGGGCGTTGGCAGATGTTCGGAAGGGAGGCGGGGGAGCGGTGCCCGAGCATCTGCGTGACGCTCACTACGCGGGGGCAAAGACGCTGGGGCACGGTAAGGGTTACCTCTACGCTCACGACCATCCGCATCATGTAGCTGCTCAGCAATATCTTCCTGACGACCTTGAAGGTACCCGCTACTACGAGCCAACAGAGAATGGACATGAGGCGATCCTCACGAAGAGGCTTGCTGCCATTCGTAGTCTGTTGAAAAGACGCTAGGATAGAACAGTTGTCCGCACGAGCGGGCACCTGGGGCCTTAGCCGACGAACCGCTTCCGGTTCTGGAGTTGGCCCCATGTTGGGGATCCACCCTGACATGACACGAGAAACAGGAAGAAGATTTCATGGCAACGAATCGTTCCCGCAAGCAGGTGCGCGAGTCCCGCGCCCTGGGCCTGGCCCTGACCCCCAAGGCCGTCCGCTACTTCGAGAAGCGCCCCTACGGCCCCGGTGAGC
>ERZ773203.1683-NODE-1683-length-10900-cov-3.375196_pt1 | contig 10900 bp, 7 predicted proteins | sample MGYA00580529_ERZ773203 | MGnify/ENA primary metagenome ERZ773203 (study PRJEB29015, sample SAMEA2738176) | human oral metagenome | biome: human oral; feature: human-associated habitat; material: saliva | place: China | collected 2177 ...
GACAGCTATTGGCTTGCAGGCTGTTGATGGCTTGAAGACTTCTGATTATCTGCGTGAAACTGCTCGCCAGCATATTGAGGGTGACATCACGATTGAGGAGGTGAAGCAGCTCGTCAATAGCTATTATGAGTCAAAGTCTGCTCGTAAGGGGGGCGGGAATAGAACGGAAGAGGCTGATAAAGTTTCAGCTCGTATCACAGAATTGCTATCTGAACAGAGCTTTACGTTCTCGCCATTGGAATATATTTCTATTCATCGTCGTTTGTTTGAAGGCATCTATGAGCATGCAGGAAAGATAAGAGATTATAACATTACGAAAAAGGAATGGGTATTGAATGGAGAAACGGTACTATATGCTGGTGCTGATAGTATCCGTGAAACGCTGGATTACGACTTTGCCCGTGAAAAAGAATACGACTATAAGCATCATGATATAACAGAAGCTGTGAGCCATATCTCACAATTTGTTTCTGACCTTTGGCAAATTCATCCGTTCGGGGAGGGCAATACCCGTACAACGGCTGTTTTTACCATTAAGTATTTGCGTACATTTGGTTTCGACATCAGTAACGAAACCTTTGCTAACTATTCGTGGTATTTTCGTAACGCACTGGTTCGAGCCAACTATAACAATATGCCTAAAGGCGTCTTTGCTACAACACAATACCTTGAAGCATTCTTTCGCAATTTGATATTAGGTGAGCAGAATGAATTAAAGAACAGACTTCTACATATAGAAGCACCAAAGCATTTGGTTCAAAGTGCCAGCTTGGAAGTTCCAAAGAGCCATAATGGCACTTTGGATTGCACTTTGGAAGAAGTAGCACTTATAAAGTTTGTCAAGGAGAAACCACAAGCAACGCAAAAGGAAATTGCTGTGCATATAGGTAAGTCTGAGCGAACCGTAAAACGTATGACAACGCGTTTGTCAGAATGTGGCATTATTGAACGCAAAAATGGTAAGCGCAATGGCTATTGGGAGATTAAAAGCAAAGAACAAAACAACTAAAATCCAATTTATTTATGAAACGCTATTCACTTAAAATAAAAGAAATAGAATTACAGCTACATGATGGTAATTATAATCGTCGTGTACGGTATAACGAAAAAGATTTTGATATTCTTGTTATCAGCTTTAAGGAAAAAGCTGACCTTATAAGAAAATTTGCAATCTCTGCAAATTGTTTACCAAATAGTGATTCCATTCATTTGATATTTGATCCCAATACTCACAAGGTAAGTTTCTCACCACAAGAAATAAATACTAATATTATTAGTGATGTTGAAAAATTGCTTTGTTTTGATAAAACATGAGTATTTATGGTAGAAGATAAAGAACAATATAAGAAATCGATTCGCTTCTTCAACGACCGTGAAGTTAGGGCGGTGTGGGACGAGGAACACAGTAAGTGGTGGTTCTCTGTGCTGGACATCATTGCTGCGATTAACGAGCAAGATGATTACCAAAAGACGAGAAACTATTGGAAGTATCTCAAAACCAAACTAAGAAAAGAAAATAGTCAGTTGGTTAGTGCTACTAACCAACTGAAGCTAAAAGCCTCTGATGGGAAGTCTTATAAGACAGATACGTTTGATGCAGAGGGTGTAACAATGGACAAATATGTTGAAATGAAAATTCGTGCCAATGAGCACCATGTGAACTTGTTCACAAATGGTCGAGTGCATCCGAATTTATGCAACGTTGCTCATCCTTTCATGGAAGGCAACGGTCGTAGCACTCGCATTTGGCTCGACCTCATGCTAAAGCGTTCTCTCAAACGGTGTGTGGACTGGAGCCAGATAGATAAAAACGAATACCTGACCGCAATGCGTGAGAGTGTAGCAGATAGCACGCTCATCAAGACTTTGGTACTGCCAGCCCTCACCACCAAGATTGATGACCGAGAAATGTTCATGAAAGGTATTGATTACTCATACTATTACGAACAAAATGATTAAATTTTATGGCTATATTAAGAAAATGCTTTCCCGTTAATGTTATCGAGATGATTGCGAATATAATTGGTGATACAGACAAGGGCTTAACTGGTTCAGAAATACACCGATTTCTATTGCAGGCTAATATTGAGGATAAAACCCAAGAAGGTGTAATGGTTGCCAAAAGAAAGAATTTATTTAACTCTTTAGCCAGTGAGCAGAATAAGAATAAATGCTCTAATAATATATTACGTTTTATAGGTTATGCTCTTGCTCCAAGCCGATATATCAAGAATGAAGAAGAGTTTGAAAGAATTAGGAGTGAGGTGAATCAACAATTGGCATTCGTTGGATATGAACTTGCTGAATCAGGGAAGTTTAGAGAAATTGCAGTTGCAAGTACTATTTCTGATGTACAAATCAAGGCAAACAATCTAAAACAAGAAGTAGAACAAAGAAAGGGGCATAGCGAAATTATAAAATACTGTAAAGCTGAATTGTTAGTAAATAATTACTTCCATGCTGTTTTAGAGGCAAACAAAGGATTGTTCCAGCGTATAAGAGATTTATCGGGAATGAAAACGGATGGGAATAAACTTATAGAGGAAGTGTTTAGCAAGAATCCCATATTGATTATAAATAATTTTCAAACAAGTTCAGAAAAGAATGAGCATGAAGGTTTCTGTAGTTTACTTAAAGGTTTATGCAGTATGTTTAGAAATCCAACTGCACATGAACCCAAAGTTGACTGGGAGATTTCAGAACAAGATGCACTTGAGATACTTGGAATAATTTCTTATTGCCATAGAAGATTGGATAATTACCAAAAAATCAGATAATTCTATGCTTCATTTTTTATATTATTATGTACCAAATGATTAAAATAACAATTAATGAAATAAATAATTAGATACAATATAATGTTCTATAATATCATACAAAGGAAAAGGAATGAATGGTTAAGTCGTATAGATTGCCCTGTCAAGTCTTTGCTTTCATACATTGAAAGTAAAGGAATGATGCGTGATGCACAAATAGAGGCTATAAAGACTTACTTGTTCTTGAAGATAGAATGTGGCAATAAACCTTTGTGGAGGCTTTTCACGGAGGGCGATTTCTTGTCCCTCAATCTTGATAATATGAGTCTTACCGCTAAGGCAAGGCTTGTTCTGAAAACAAATAAAGCAGCAGCTTCACTTTATGAATATGCTTGTCAGAGTGATGAACAAGGGAATGTTTCAGCACCAGCATTAAAGAAATACATTGAAGAGAATCCCGATACAATCGATTATGTATCAGTCTTTAAGAGGTTTTTTTATAATGTAGCTTATCCTGACTATATTTTTAGTTTGCCAATGGGAGCCGGTAAGACATATTTGATGGCTGCGTTTATCTATCTTGACTTATATTTTTCATTAAATGAGCCAGATAACCCCTCATTTGCACATAACTTTATGATCCTGGCTCCATCAGGCTTGAAGTCTTCTATTATCCCAAGTATAAAGAATATACAAGACTTTGATCCTACGTGGATTCTTCCAAACCCTACAGCATCTCAAATAAAGAATGAAATTCAGTTTGAAATACTTGATGCACAGAAAACCGCACAAAAAAGCAATCTTGTAAAGAATCCCAATGCACAAAAGATAAATAGTCATCTGACGTCAAATGATATTCGTGGTCTGGTGGCAGTAACTAATGCTGAGAAAGTAATTCTTGATAAATTAGATAAAGATAAAAGCCCATCACTTCTTAATGATAAGGAAAAGAAAGAGTTTGAGATATCTAATGAGCTTCGTTCTATTGTAGGAAAGATTCCCCATCTTTCTATTTTCATTGACGAGGTGCACCATGCTTCAGACGGAGACATAAAACTTCGTCAAGTTGTTAATAAATGGACAGAAACAGAAACCTTTAATTCTGTTTTAGGTTTCTCGGGAACTCCTTATCTTTCCACTGCTGAGTCGGTGAAGGTGGGATTAGACTTGTCATTGAAAAACAAGAACCTTTCAAATGTTGTTTATTATTATCCGCTGATAGAAGGTGTAGGTAATTTCTTGAAGTCTCCTACAATAAAAGTGTCAGATGGTGGTTATGAAACTATTATCCGCAAAGGTGTGTCAGAGTTCCTTGATACCTATGGCAATTTGAATTATTCTAATGGTACATGTGCAAAACTTGCCATCTATTGTGGACGTATAGACAATTTGGAGGAAAATATCTATCCTATTGTTGCTGAACTTATCAGCAAGTTCGGCTTGAATCCTGCTGATACTATTCTTAAATATCATGGAGGAAACAAGGAATATTCTGTGTCTGAGAGTGCGGCTATTGAATTTGCTTCATTAGACACCAGTCTCTCAAAGATAAAGATTGTTTTGTTAGCACAAATTGGCAAAGAGGGCTGGGATTGCAAAAGTCTTACCAGCGTTATCTTGCCTCAAAAAAGCGTATGTCCCCAAAATATGGTTCTGCAGACTTCTTGTCGTTGCTTACGTCAGGTTGTAAAGAATAATAAGGAAACAGCTTTGATTTGGCTTAACGATGATAATGCGAAAACGCTAAATAAGGAGTTGGATAAGCAGCAGCACACTTCTATTGAAGAACTTAACAAAGGTGGTAGTGCTAAACAGCACACCTTGCAGCGTTTCTCACGTATGGAGAAATTGCGTGTGCCTCCGATTGACTTCTTTCAGTTGAAGGTGTCTTACCTGACATTGGTGTTGGAAGACCAACTCAACACTGCTCAAAATCTTCAGGACAAGGAAATTCTTGCCAAAAGCAAATCCATACTTGTCAGTCAGCAAAACCTGCAAGGGAAAATCATCAAGAAAGATGAGGAGCAATATCGGGACGAGGAAAATAACGAGGCTGTTACTTTCAACGTATGGCTGCATCTTATCGTCAAAGAGAGTTTTGGCACATTGACCCTGCGCCAACTCACAGTCCATGCCCCGCAACTTCACAACATATTTGATGCCATCACCGAAAAGCGTGGGGATGCTTGCTATCCTAAAGGCGAATATCACCAAAAGGAAATACGCGCGAACATCCGTAAGGCGTTCATTCCCAACCGCTCTTTGCAGGTAAAGGAAGAGATTATCCCCGAAACAGCCAAACTCCTGAAGATAGAGAAGCTCACCTCGCCTATCCATGTTGTCGATGCTTCTCATTATTTCCCTGCGCAAAAGGATGTGATGAAGATTATAGAGGCGGACAAGGGAGAAAAGCATTTGAAAGCATCTGTGCTTACAACTATTGAAACGCTCAAAACCTTGGCCAATCAGGAGCAGACAATACAAACCTTGCTGAACACCCCGGATAGTTATGAGGCGGCGGAAGATGAAATCAACAAAAAGACCTATCATTACCTGCCTTACAAGTTTGACAGTCGTTTAGAGATAGATTATTTCTCTTCCTCGCTCCAAGCCATTATCCGAGACAAAGGGCTCGAAGTGTATTTCAACGGCGACGACGAACTGACCGAATTTAAGATACGTTGTTACAAGCAGAAGGGCAAAGCATGGAGTTACATTGGGAAATATGTTCCCGACTTCCTCGTGCTCAGCCGAGACAAAAACAATCAAATCCACAAGGTCATCATCATTGAAACTAAGGGCGAGGGCTTTGCTGCCAAGTTTGCCGATCGTCGCTCGTTCATGAACGAGTTTGTCAAGCGCAACAACGAAAAGTTTGGCTATCCAAAGTTCAGTTTCCTATATATTGAGGACACCCTCCCTAAGGCGGAACAAGACGCTCAAACTATTCACGCAATCAATCAATTTTTTAAATAATAGAATTCATTATGGCAATCAAATATATTTCTTACGATCCTAATGTTCTCGAAGGACAAGCTATACTTGATAACTTTGTGCGCACGCAGCGCATTCTTCGCTATCGTGATAATGGTAAAGTGTTTGAACGTATTCAGCGTGGTATGCCACTCTACGAAGTAGAAAGCCAAGAAGTGGTGGGCAAGAATCCTAATCATAACCTCGTGCTTCGGGGTGAGTGCCTTTCTGCTTGCGCTTATCTTAAAGATAAGGGAATGAAAGTAGACCTTGTTTATATTGACCCACCTTTTGCCAGCGGTGCTGATTATGCGAAGAAGGTTTACATTCGTCGTAATCCTAAGGTGGCAGAAGCTATTAAGCAAGCTGAGACTGAAGTTGATAACGAAGAACTCCGCAACTTTGAAGAAAAGATGTATGGCGATGTGTGGGATAAGGAACGCTATCTCAATTGGATGTATGAGAACCTTATGGCAATAAAGTCTGTTATGAGTGATATAGCCTCTATCTATGTGCATTTGGATTGGCACATAGGACATTATGTGAAGATTCTCATGGATGAGATATTTGGTGAGGATAATTTCAGGAATGAGATAGTATGGCATTATTCAGATGGTACAGCTCCAGTAGGAGCTTTTAAGAGGAAAACCGATTCTATCTATTTTTATTCAAAATCGGATTGTAACATATTTAATGAAATTCGCATACCATCCCTAAATCCTCAACGTTATACAAAAGTGGATGAGAATGGTGACAGGTATTTTGAAGATGGACATCATGGAACCCAAAAAAGGTTCTATTTGAAAGAAGGGATAATTGCGGATAACGTTTGGACTTATATTACCAATGATGCATTCAGACAATTAAATTCTCAATCTGCACTCAGGAAAGAATATGATTATGCGACCCAAAAGCCCGAAGCTTTATTGGAGCGTATCATCAAGGCAAGTAGCAATGAGGGTATGCTTGTGGCCGACTTCTTTGGTGGCAGTGGCGTAACAGCAACAGTTGCTAATCGCTTAGGTCGCAGGTTTATCCATTGCGATATTGGCGTTAATAGCATTGAAACCACACGCGACCGATTACGTAAAGCAAGGGCAGAGTTTGAGGTGATGGAGATAAAAGATGGCGTTTCTCTCTATCGCAATCCTGTACAAACGATGGACAAGATAAAGAGCCTCATTCCCGGACTTCGCAATGAAGATGCACTCGATAAGTTTTGGGAAGGAAGTATTCACGACACAAAAGAGGGCATGCTTCCTGTTTATCTTCCTAACTTAATGGATAGTAGCACCCGTTTGTTAGACAAAGCACTGATGAATCGTATTCTGAAAGAAGCAATGCCCGACCTGCCTGAAGGAACTAAAAAAGTAGTTGTTTATTATATCGATATCACAGATATAAAGAAAATAAAACAATTTATTAAAAAGCAGAACGACACATTGATAGAAATTGAATTGAGAGATTTAAAGAACGTGCTCGATAATGTTGTTGTAGAAGACGATGCCGAGTTTGATGTGAAGGAAGTCCAGCCAGAAGGTGAGGCATTCAAAGTGTGGCAAGTAAGCATCAATCGTTTCTTTAGCGACCGTGTGAATAAGAAAATAGAAGAATACAATCTTAAAAGTCAGCAACAAACTCTGAAAAGTAATAAAGATTTTAAGCCTATCACGTTGAGTGAAGAAGGACTGGAGACAATTGAGTTCCTAAGCCTTGATTGTACTTCTGCTGACTCTTCTTCTCCTTGGCGTAGCGACTCCGAAATCCTCATCGACCGCCTTGGTTATGTAGGTAAGAATGGTATTGATACCAAAATCTTCTGGGATGGTACAATTACCTCCACTGAGAAACCATTAAGGCTGAAGATACGCAATATTTGTGGGGATGAAACTGTGTATGAAATAGTTTAATTAATTGTAATTATATGTGGGCAGATAACGAAACAACACAAGATTTGCTTGGATATCAAGTCCATGCAGATTTATTAAAAAAAATCATTTTAGCAGATGAAATGTTGCCAATTTCCATAGGGGTGTTTGGAAATTGGGGGTCAGGTAAAAGCAGTTTAATGCTCTTGTTGCATGATGGTATTAAAGAGTGGAAGGAAGCTAATCCTGCTTGTAATATTCTTCAGATTCAGTTCAATAGCTGGCAGTTTGAAGATTTTGATTCTACAAAATTGACAGTAGTAGAAACTATACTTGACTCATTGAAAAGAGATATTGCTAATCGTACTGATTTGGGTGAAAAAATAGATCTTTTTTTTCAAAAAATAAATTTTTTAAAAGCTGGAGTATTTGTACTCAAGAAAGCATTTGAGAATCTTACTCCAAATAGAATAAAAAAATGGCTACCTAGTAAAGACGACATAGACAAAATTACTGGAGATAAGGAATATAACGAGTTATTTAATGAAGTAAGTAGTGGTAACTCTTCTAAATTCATTGCCAAATTTCGTCTCATTTTTGAAAAGTTAATAGAAGAGACAGAATATAAGGCTATAATTGTGTATATTGATGACTTGGATCGATGTGCACCAGAGCGAATTATTGATTGTTTAGAGGCGGTAAAGCTATTTGTAAATGTAAAGAATACTGCATTTGTTATTGGAGCTGATGAAAGAATTATTGAATATGCAATAAAAACTCATTATCCAATTGAACAAGAAAAAGAAGAAATATCAAGTCCTTTTTCAGATTATCTTGAAAAATTAATTCAACTACCTTATAAAATACCTAGACTTTCTGACAATGAACAAGAAACATATATAACACTATTATTGTGCAAAAATACATTGGATAAGAATGCATTTGATAATGTTCATAAAAAATATGTAGAATTTAGAAGAAGAGACAAACATTCAAAATATAACATTGAAAACATAAAATCAAATAATACTGGTATAGATTTTAGTAGCGTTGAATATATGCTAACCATTGTTCCAATAATGAAACAATTTTTAAATGGAAACCCTAGACAATTAAAACGCTTTTTGAACACTCTGTATGTTCGAAAAGGACTAGCTAATGTGGCAGGATTTGATAATATACAACCCGATATTTTGGTTAAACTAATGGTTCTAGAGTATAATACTAAATATGCTACACGCTTTGAAGATTTATATAAAATACAGCGAGATAATGATGGCATTTTACCAATAACAGAAGCTGAAGAAGAAGCAAAATCAGAAGGTGGCATCCAAGATGCAAGATGGAAAGATAATTGGTCTTCTGAATATTTAACAAAATGGATTGCATCAAAACCGTCGCTTGTTGATGTTAATTTACAAGACTATTTCTGGGTTGCAAGGGATGCTTTAAAAAATGAAAAGCCTATTGCTTCATTTGTTACTAGTAAGGTTAGTCTCATTTTTAAAAATCTATGTTCTATACAGTCAGATAGAGTAATGAAAAAACAACTACCTGCAATTTTAAATAGCCTTGCTGAAGAAGAACTTAACATGTTGTTACACTTGTTAAATGATAGATTACGTAAAAATCCTGATTCTCAAATATGTTGGAGAATTCTGAATTGTGATGAAAATAACATTCTTATTAGTAATAACCTCGAATGTATTAAGCAACTATTTGCTGGGGTCGACACATACCATATTGATCCGCAAGCAAGTGCAACTTTTAGTCGATTATTAAATATTAAGGGTGAAATACATGATTATGTCGAAGGAATAAAAAAATCTACGGCACTAATTAATACATTAAAAAGAAAAAATAAATAATATGGGAACTTCACAATCACATAAATTAAAAACAGGTCCTAATTGGGCAGAAGCGAAACGTTCGATTACTAGTGTTGCTAATGAACGGGGAGATAATGATGAGAATTGCAAAAAATTTGCATATAGTTTTTCAAATGCTCTAGGTGATGATGTATATCGAAATAATAGACGACGTAGTGGGCGTTCGTTATTTGGAAATGCTGGTGCACGAATGTCCAATAATTTAGTTTCGTTTATAGAAGACGTTCGTTCTAATGGTTTAGCAGGAGTACTACAAATAGGTGGATTGCCTGCAGACCAGCAACCTGCAGAAAAAAAAGATTTTATTGAAAAAATATTGTCCTATTTGTCTGGGGAACACGATTCCTCAATGGATGATGTTGCTGCAATATATGCAATGGATAAACTTTTAGATGATATTTTAGCAGATTGTGAAACACAAGAAGAAATAGAGCAAAAAATCAAGAATGCTACTGAAGAAGATCTGGTTAATTGGATTGTTAGCTTTGAAATAGAATACATTCTAGAATATTCGGCAGAATTATTTCAGAGTCATATATTTAGTAAATGTGATAATCCAGAAAGAGTTCTTAGCCATATAAGAAATTGGTTACACAGAGAATTAGACGAAAAGTTAACAGATAATTTAAAAGAGGTCAATCTTGACTCCCAAGAAGGAAAAAAAATATTAGATAATCTAACAGCAGAAATTTTAGAAATATGGAAACAAGAATAAATATAAACTATACCCCTTCAATGAGCCCCGAATTTCTTGGCGATTTTGAACTTTCTTTTATGAATTATGATAATAATCCAAATTCTGTAAAGTTGAAGTTTGATATTAAACAATTATGGAGTTTTTCTAGAGATACAACTTCGGCTGCTTTTGATTTTTTGATACTTGCATTCATCGTTTATAATGTAGACCGAGCCCTAAATCGGCAAAAATATTCTGTGGATGGCTGGAGAAGACAAATAAAATTGTGCAATGTTCCTGTTAATAATTTGGATTCTATGAATCAAGGACGTGAAGTGTTTAATAGAGCAATCAGTTTTTTAACAGGAGATAATTGGAATATTAATTTTGTGCAAGGTCAAGGTTATGATTATAATCCAACAAGGAAGATTATGGATTATGATTATCAAGATTATGAAAAAGTTGCTCTGTTTTCGGGTGGACTTGATTCTTTAATAGGTTTTATAGATGAAGCTTCGACTTTAAGCGCGGGAAAGAAGGTTCTTTTAATATCGCATAAAGAACTAGGAAAAGAAGGACATGACCAAGACAATATTCTGGATTATTGTATGAATAATCGGATATTTGAAGGCAAATATGATAGATTACTCTTAAATGCTGGATTACGTCCTGGGACATGGCAAATCAGTGGTAGTCCTGCTGAAGCTACATTTAGATCCCGTTCTTTATTATTTTTTG
>ERZ773203.1688-NODE-1688-length-10886-cov-15.971101_pt1 | contig 10886 bp, 8 predicted proteins | sample MGYA00580529_ERZ773203 | MGnify/ENA primary metagenome ERZ773203 (study PRJEB29015, sample SAMEA2738176) | human oral metagenome | biome: human oral; feature: human-associated habitat; material: saliva | place: China | collected 2177 ...
GGGCGACCGGCGCCGCTCACCGCCGATATGCGCTCAACCGAGCCGGCACTTGGCGGCGCGGCGCTTGGCCAGCTCGTCCTCGATCACCGGGGCCCTGTTCGCGTGGTCGACCGGGAGCTCGGAGAGGGAGCCCTCGACCTCGTGCCACACGCGCCCCACGGCGATGCCGAAGACGCCCTGACCGCCCTGGACGAGGTCGATGACCTCGTCGGCGCTGGTGCACTCGTAGACGGAGGCGCCGTCGCTCATCAGGGTGATGGAGGTCAGGTCCTCCACGCCGTGCTGGTGAAGGGCGTTGACCGCTGTGCGGATCTGCTGGAGGGAGACGCCGGTGTCGAGCAGCCGCTTGACGATCTTGAGCAGCAGAATGTCGCGGAAGGCGTACAGGCGCTGAGAGCCGGACCCCCTGGCCCCCCGGATGGAGGGCTCCACCAACCCGGTACGGGCCCAGTAGTCCAGCTGCCTGTAAGTGATGCCGGCAGCTCGACAGGCGATCGGTCCGCGATAACCCGCGTTGGTGTCGAGCTCGGGGAGCGGGTCTCCGAAGAGCATCCCCTGACCGCGTTGGGGTGCCGGGGCGTGAAGGCTGGCTTCGTTCGCGCTCAACTGACCTGCTCCTGTCGGAATGGGGGCATCACATCGGGTGGGCCCCGTGGTGGTGGGATCGGGCGGACGTCCCCGACCGGAAACCACGATAAGGCCACCGCCCGCGGGGCTCAACGAAGGGCGCGCCGGGTCCCACTGTCAACGATGTCTCAATCTCAAGATGAGGTCAAGATCCACTCGACCGCGGTGGTTGTTTGCGGCTCGATATCAGGGATGTTGCGACAGACCAGCAGAAACGGCACAGTGATGCACGCCACATTTTGAGTCACACACGTCACTTCTGTTCCGCGTGTCGTGGACTCGGACGGTCGCGATCCCAGGCCGGGGACGTCGCCTCATCGACCCCGGCCGTGGCCAGCTCCTCCCGCCACTGCGCGAACCGCAGGCGGATCTCCCGGGCGTCCAGATCCAGCCCTCGCAGCTGCAGGAGCCTGGCACTCGCCACGATGGGTCGCCTCAGGGAACGCGCCGTGACCAGCGCCTCCGCCGGAGCGCATGGCACGCGGTGCTCGGTCCTGTCCCGGGTGAGCACCACGCGAGCGCGCAGCGCCGCATCCGCATCGACATCGAGCTCGACGGCATCGACCTCGCCTCCCAGTACCCGGCACGCCTGTTCGAGGAGGTCGATCCACGTCGGGGCGTGCGTGGGCTCGCCGGCACTGAGCAGGAGGCCCTCGCGGGGGGTGACGGGGACCGCGATCACCGCGGGGCCTCCGTCCTCGACGAGGATGGCGACTAGCCCCTTCCGTGATGTTGTGGAGCGGACGCTCATCAGTGTCATGGTGCTCACGGGTCAAATCTACGGGCGCACGAGCGCCGTGTCCGGGAAACGGGGGCGAGACCTCGGCCCGGTCCCCGGGGCCATCCCGGAGCGCGTCTCAGCCCAGTGCCGAGACCGCCTGGTGCAGCAGCGCCGTATGCAGTTCGGCGAGCACGCCGGCGAGCAGATCTGGGTGTACAACGCCGCAATCTTCTTCGTCCCGTGGTGCGTCATCGCCGCGATCCTTGCCTTCATCTACCTGCGTGATGTTCCGGTCAAGGCCAACATCAAGCAGCAGCTGGATATCTTCTCGAACCCGAACACCTGGTACATGACCATTCTCTACGTCATGACCTTCGGCCTGTTCTCCGGGTTCTCCGCCGTCTTCGGCCTGCTCATCAACAACCAGTTCGGCCGCGCTTCCTCGATCGGCCTGCCGGTTCTGGGCGCAACCTTCGCCTTCCTCGGCCCCCTCATTGGTTCGATTATCCGCATGTCGTGGGGCGTGTTCTGTGACCGCATGGGCGGCGCGATCTGGACCTTCATCTCTGGTGTGGGTATGGCCGTCACCCTCGGTGGCATTGCGTGGGTTCTCTACAACCCGAAGGGCTGGAGCGATTTCTACATCTTCATGGCACTCATGCTGGCGATGTTCCTGTTCTCCGGCTTCGGTAACGCAGGCACCTTCAAGCAGATGCCCATGATTATGCCCGCACGTCAGGCTGGTGGCGCTATCGGCTTCACCTCAGCGATTGCCTCCCTTGGTCCCTTTTTGGTCGGCGCTGCTCTCTCAGCTGTCGGCGCGAAGGGCGCATGGACCTTCTTCGTGGGCTGCGCGATCTTCTGCGCCTTGTGCTCGGTCCTGTGCTGGATCATGTACGCGCGCAAGAACGCCCCGTTCCCCGGCTGATCCACCTCTATCCGTGGCGGGCTTCAATATCCCTCCGCAAGCCCGCCACCCTTCACTTTCATAACTTCATGAATGCGCTTATTGCGCCACCGACTGCGGGCGAAAGACTCGCTCAGCAACAACTGTGACACTGCCTCGGGAATCCCCGAGGCCATGCCGATGAGGAAGTACACATCATGATCGACCATCGACTCCTGACACTGGGCGGCCGTCTGCGCCGCGGCGAGGTCAGCGCTGACGCGCGTCAAATGTTCCTAGTTGGCGGACGTGAGGCTGATGCCTTCTACCGTCAACGTTTCAGCCACGATCGCGTCGTACGTTCCACTCACGGCGTGAACTGCACGGGTTCGTGCTCGTGGAAGGTCTTCGTCAAGGACGGGATCATCACCTGGGAAGCCCAGCAGGTTGACTACCCCTCGACCGGGCCGGATATGCCCGACTACGAACCTCGCGGTTGCCCCCGAGGCGCTGCCTTCTCTTGGTACGAATACTCGCCGACGCGTATCCGTCACCCCTACGTTCGTTCAGCCCTCCTCGAGCCCTATCGCGAGGCCAAGGCACGCTTGGGCGATCCCGTGGAGGCATGGCGCGCAGTCACTTCCGATCCCGAAATCTCCCGCGCTTACAAGCGTGCTCGAGGCAAGGGCGGATTGGTGCGCACCACTTGGGAAGAGGCAATGGAAATCGTTGCAGCAGCGAATGTTGCGACGATCGCTGACTGGGGTCCGGACCGTATCGCCGGCTTCTCAGTGCTTCCCGCAATGTCGATGGTGTCTTTCGGTGCGGGTGCCCGCTACCTGCAGCTCATCGGCGGCGTCAACCTCTCCTTCTACGATTGGTACGCAGACCTCCCCGTCGCTTCGCCCCAGGTTTTCGGCGACCAGACCGACGTTCCCGAGGCCGGCGACTGGTTCAACTCCCAGTACCTCATCGTGTGGGGTTCGAACCTGCCGCTGACGCGTACTCCCGATGCGCACTTCATGACTGAGGCCCGCTACCACGGCCAAAAGGTTGTCTCCGTTGCCCCCGACTACTCGGACAACACGAAGTTTGCCGATGAATGGCTTCGCGTGAACCCCGGTACCGACGGCGCTTTGGCCATGGCTATGGGCCACGTGATCCTCAAGGAATTCCACGTGGAGCACCCCACCGAGCGCTTCCAGGACTACATGCTCCACTACACGGATTCCCCCTTCCTTTTGGAGCTGGACGAAACTCCCGAAGGCCTCGTCCCCGGCAAGTTCCTCTCCGTTGCGGATGTTCCCGAGTCTGTCGATGAAGAGACCCGCAACCGTCCCAACCCCGAATTCCGCTTCCTCGTGATGGACAAGTCGGGCGCGGTGCGTGACCCGCGCGGCACCTTGGCCGATCGCTACACCGATGAGGGTAAGGGCAAGTGGAACCTCACGATGGACGGCGTCGATGCACGCCTCTCCTTCTACGAGGAAGGTTGCGAGAGCGCCGAAGTGAAGCTGCCTCGCTTCGACCTGGTTGCAGACGAGGCCCCGACCGCAGCGGTTGGTGCAGGCGTTGTGACCCGAGGTGTTCCCGTCCGTCGCGTTGGCGGCAAGCTCGTCACCACTGTCTACGACTTGATGCTTGCTCAGTACGCTGTGGCCCGTCCGGGTCTTCCCGGCACCTGGCCCACGAGCTACACCGATGCCTCGACCCCCGGAACTCCCGCATGGCAGGAAGAACTCACCGGCGTCGCCGCGGAAGCTGCAATCCGTATCGGTCGCGAATTTGCACAGAACGCCATCGATTCTGAGGGTCGCTCGCAGATCATCTTCGGCGCAGGTGTCAACCACTTCTACCACGCTGATCAGATCTACCGCACCATGCTTGCTCTGACCACATTCTGCGGAACCCAGGGCATTAATGGTGGCGGCTGGGCCCACTACGTCGGTCAGGAAAAGGTCCGCCCGATCACCGGTTGGACGCAGTACTCCTTCGCGCTCGACTGGCAGCGCCCCGCACGTCAAATGATCGCGACCGGTTTCTGGTACCTCACCACGGACCAGTGGCGCTATGACGGCCTGGAGGCCCAGCGCCTCGCTTCGCCGCTGGGAGGCCAGGCATTCGGAGACCAGACGGTTGCCGACACCCTGGTCGAGGCCTCGCAGCGAGGCTGGATGCCCACCTTCCCCTCCTTCGATCGCTCTTCCCTGGAACTGGGACGTGCGGCCGAAGAAGCAGGAGTGAGCGTCGGAGAGTACATCTCCGGACAGCTCACCGAAGGCTCCTTGAAGTTCGCATGTGAAGACCCGGATAACCCGGTCAACTACCCGCGTATCCTCTTCAACTGGCGTACGAACCTCTTGGGTTCTTCCGCTAAGGGTGCGGAGTTCTTCATGCGTCACATGCTCGGTGCCGATGACGATGTTCAGGCTCGCGAACTTGAAGCTGAAGATCGCCCCAAGTCCATGGTGTGGCGCGATGCTCCCGCGGAAGGAAAGCTTGACCTCATGGTCACTGCGGACTTCCGCAACACCACGACCACCCTGCACTCGGACGTCATCCTTCCCGCGGCCACCTGGTACGAGAAGTACGATCTGTCCAGCACCGATATGCACCCCTACGTGCACACCTTCAACGCGGCAATCAACCCGCCGTGGGATGCACGAACAGACTTTGAGCTCTTCCAGGACCTCTCGGCGTACGTATCGAAGATGGCCGAAGTTCACTTGCCTGAGCCGATGCAGGACGTCATCGCCTCCCCGCTCACTCACGATTCACCCGACGAACTGCTGACCCCGCATGGTCGCGTTGCGCCTCGTGAAGAAATTGGTTGGGTCCCGGGCGTCAATATGCCCAAACTCATCCCCGTCGTTCGTGACTACCGCACGATTTCCGACAGGTACAACACCGTCGGCCCGCTCATCGAGAAGGCTGGAATGGCAACGAAGGGCGTCGCTTTCAATGCCCAGAAGGAAATCGACGAGTTCATCGCGATGGAAGGAACGCTGGAAACCTTCATGGGTCCGCGTCCGCGCATGGATACCGATAAGCGCGCATGCGAATTCATCCTCCGTTTCTCGGGTACGACCAATGGTTCCATGGCGACTCGCGGTTTCAAGACCTTGCAGGAACGCGTGGGCACAGGAAACATGGCCGAAATGGCCGAAGGCGACGAAGAAAAGCACGTGACCTTCAAGGATGTTCAGGCAGCCCCCGTTTCCGTCGTTACCAGCCCCGAGTGGTCCGGTTCGGAACACGGCGGACGTCGCTACACGGCATTTAGCCAAAACATCGAGTACCACAAGCCGTGGCACACTCTGACGGGTCGTATGCACTACTACCTGGATCACGACTGGATGCAGGCGATGGGCGAGTCTCTCCCGACCTTCCGTCCTCCCTTGGATCTGCATCACCTCTTGGGTGAGGCTGCACCCGGCACGATGGGTCGCGATGGACGAGGCCAAGCCGAGGTCGCCGTTCGCTACCTGACCCCCCACAACAAGTGGGCGATCCACTCGCAGTACTTCGACAACCTCTACATGCTCACCCTGGGACGCGGTGGCCAGACCGTGTGGATGAGCCCGCAGGATGCCGAGAAGATCGGCGTACGCGATAACGATTGGATCGAGGCCCACAACCGTAACGGTGTGGTCTCTGCTCGCGCAGTGGTGTCACACCGTATTCCGGAGGGCACCGTGTATATGCACCACGCTCAAGAGCGTGTGGCGAACACTCCTTTGAATGAATCAACCGGGCGTCGTGGTGGTTCGCATAACTCCTTGACGCGCATCTTCTTGAAGCCCTCGCACTTGATCGGTGGTTATGGCCAGTTCACCTACGCCTATAACTACGTCGGTCCGACGGGTAACCAGCGCGATGAAGTCACCATGATTCGTCGCCGTAGCCAGGATGTGGAGTTCTGAGGGTTCGTCCCCAGATCTGAAGAGAGGGAATGAAACGATGAAGGTCATGAGTCAAGTTGTCATGGTGATGAACCTTGACAAGTGCATTGGCTGCCACACCTGTTCGGTGACCTGTAAGCAGGCATGGACGAACCGCGAAGGTACTGAGTACATGTGGTTCAACAACGTTGAGACCCGACCGGGTGTTGGCTATCCGCGCACCTGGGAAGATCAGGATCACTGGAAGGGCGGGTGGCGCCTGACCAAGTCCGGCAAGCTCGTTCCTCGCAGCGGTGGGCGTTTGAAGAAGCTCGCAACGATCTTCGCAAACCCCGATATGCCTGAGATCGACGACTACTACGAGCCGTGGACCTACGACTACGATCGTCTGCTCCAGACTCCCGCCGGAGCGAAGGCAATGCCGACTGCTCGCGCACGCTCGCAGATGACGGGTAAGACCATCGACACCATCGAGTGGGGTCCGAACTGGGATGACAACTTGGGTGGTTCCTTGGAGACCATGCACGAGGACCCGACGCTTGCCAAGATGCAGACCATGGTGCAAACCAGCATCGAAGAAGCATTCATGTTCTACCTGCCGCGTATCTGCAACCACTGCTTGAACCCCACCTGCGTGTCTGCATGCCCCTCGGGCGCAATGTACAAGCGCGCAGAAGATGGCATTGTTCTGGTTGACCAGGATGCGTGCCGCGGTTGGCGCATGTGCGTGTCGGGCTGCCCCTACAAGAAGGTCTACTTCAACCACTCGACCGGTAAGGCCGAGAAGTGTACCCTGTGCTACCCGCGCATTGAGGTCGGTGAGCCCACGATCTGCTCCGAAACCTGTGTTGGTCGCCTGCGCTACTTGGGTGTTGTCCTCTACGACGCTGATCGCGTGACCGAAGCAGCGTCGATGAAGAACGAGCAGGAACTGTACTACGCACAGCGCGAGCTGATCTTGGATCCCTTCGATCCCGAGGTCATCGCTGCTGCCCAGGCTGGTGGCATTCCCCGTTCCTTCATCGAGGCCGCGCAGAATTCGCCGGTCTACAAGCTGATCGTTGACTACCGTCTGGCGCTCCCGCTGCACCCCGAATTCCGCACGCTCCCCATGGTGTGGTACATCCCGCCGCTTTCGCCGGTCGTTGATGCCGTCACCAATTCGGGTGCCGATGGCGAGAACCACAAGATTCTCTTGACGGCGCTGTCGACCATGCGCATTCCTTTGGAATACCTTGCGGGTCTCTTCACCGCTGGGGACACTCGCCCCGTCGAGCTTTCCTTGCGTCGCCTTGCTGCCATGCGTTCCTACATGCGTGACGTCAACATGGGCCAGCCCGTCGACCCGTCGATTCCCGAGGCCGTGGGCATGAGCGAAGAAGACATTCTGGCGATGTATCGCCTGTTGTCTATCGCGAAGTACGAGGACCGCTACGTGATCCCGACTTCACACCCCGAAGACATGCGCACACCGACTCCTTACCTGTGCCCCGTGGGTGAAGGTTCCGAGTCCGGTTGCGGATCGAAGAAGGGTGGAAAGGTTCCCGTGAGCATTGGACGGCGACCCGAATGAGCCCGTCAACAGCGACCTTTATTCCTACGCGCAATCCGGCTCCTGCTCTTCCGGTCGTGAAGCAGAGCCGTGAGTCGCGCGCGGCGACCTTTATGATTGCCGCTGCCCTTTTGGATTACCCGGGGCAGGAATGGGACGAGATCTTGAGCGAGGTGGGTTCCGCCTTGGCTCAGCTTCCTGACGAGGCCGCGGCTGAGTTCTCCCAGTTCCTTGACTGGGCGGGGGAACGCTCGCGTCGCGAGGTCGAGGAAGCCTACGTTGAAACCTTTGATCAGAAGCGTCGCTGCTGCTTGGAGCTGACCTACTACGCAACGGGGGACACCCGACAGCGGGGAATCGCTCTGACCATTGTTCGCGATCTCTACGCGGCAGTGGGCTGGCAGCTCGATAATGATCAGCTTCCTGACTACTTGCCGAATATCCTCGAGCTTGCTGCTCGCACCGAGGGTGAAGAGCATGAGCTTGTGGAGTCGATGTTGGCCTCGCACCGCGAGGGAATCGAGATTCTTCACGCTGCTTTGCTCTCTTTGTCCTCCCCGTGGGCGCATGTTGTTGCTGCCTTGCGTATGGCTCTGCCCGAGGTGGACGAGGCTACTTTTGCCCGTATGCAGACGCTTGTCCGTCAAGGCCCTCCCAGCGAAATGGTGGGAATGGCTGATCGCGGTGATCTTCCTTGGCCCACAGTACAAACTCCGTCGTCCCTTCTTTCGCCCGCGGGTGAGAACGAACTCTAAGGATTGTCATGAACCTTTTCCTCTGGGGAGTGCTTCCCTACATTTCATTCACCCTTCTGATCGGTGGGTTGATTTGGCGTTACCGCAGTGACCAGTACGGGTGGACTTCACGATCCTCCCAGCTCAACGAGGGTCGTATCCTGCGACTGTCCTCGCCCTTGTTCCACTTCGGTATTTTGGGTGTGGCGCTGGGTCACGTTATGGGCTTGGTGATTCCGCAGTCGTGGACCGAGGCCATGGGAGTGAGCGAGCATGCCTACCACATGGTTGCGATCATTGGTGGTGGTATCGCTGGACTCATGACCTTGGTGGGCCTGCTGGGTCTGCTCTACCGTCGTATTGTGAAGAAGTCTGTGCGCCTGGCAACTACGCGTAACGACATCATCATGTACGTGCTTTTGTCCGTTGCGATCTTCCTTGGCGGTGCTGCAACGCTGACAACGCAGATTCTGGGTAAGGACGGCGGATACAACTACCGTGAGACAATCTCGGTTTGGTTCCGTTCGATCTTCATGTTCCAGCCCGATGTCTCCTTGATGACCGATGTTCCGCTTCAATTCAAGCTGCACATCATTGCTGGCCTGATCCTGTTCGCGGTCTGGCCTTTCACGCGCTTGGTGCATGTTCTTTCTGCCCCTGTCGCCTACCCGACTCGCCCCTATGTCGTCTATCGTTCACGTTCGGCCGCGACCGCTGCTTCGCAGCCGGCTCGTGGATGGACTCCGGTTCGAGGTGGCGCTGCAGGACCGTCGAGCAAGGACTTCCCATCTGATGACGCTCCCTACCAGGGCGCGTAAATCGGTTGAAACACTGAGGCCGTATGCGCTGACCAGCGCATACGGCCTCACCATTTGAAACGTGCTGGGGCAACAAATTTCCTCTGCATTAGAATGAAGAACATATCCCGTAACACATGGCACACAAGGAGAGGCAGTGATCGGTAGCGAGACGAAGGCCGGGCCCGTTGGTATTGAAGACATGATGGCCCAACTAGCGACCGCGTCTCCCGCTCAACGCAAGGTTTTGCATGCGTTGACAGATATTGGTCGAGAGGCAACCGTCGTTGAGGTTGCCGAGTACCTTGGCATTCACAAGAACTCTGTCCGTGAGACCCTGATCCCCTTACTCGAACAGGGTTTGGTCGTGCGCCGCACGCATTCGCCCGAAGGTCGCGGTCGTCCCGCGATGTACTACGAAATTGCTGTCCTTGAAGACGCAGCTCGCCTCCAGCGTCAGTCGACAGAACTTCTTATTGCTGCGGCCTCGGCAATGGCTCAGGCGGAAGATGGCGGGAAGCAGCTCGCTGACGCGATGGGGCGCAATTGGGGGCAGCAGTACGTCGACCTCATTCGTGAATCAGGAGCTTTTGATGCGGCTCGAGATGATCAGGAGGCACTCTTTTCCTTGTTGAGGGTGTTCCTGTCGACGCGTGGCTTCCGCGCCGAGAATACCGATGACGGAAACCTCTCTATTAATTCCTGTCCCTACGTGGGAATTGGGGACGATCGTATTCAACAGATCGTGTGTCGGATGCACGGCTCTGCTGTTCGCCAAATTGTCGAGGAGCTCAGCGATGGCACGATCTCCTTGACGGTTGTTCCTTTTGCTGATGATTGTGGATGTCGAGTGCTCTTTGAAGACATTCCCGTGCGTCATGCATCAGGAGAATGACGTATTTGCGGAGATTTCATCAATTAAGCTCAATTTATTCGGAAATGCCTGTTTATTTCCATTAAACTGAGTGCGTGCCACACTACAAAGTCTCCACCCTTGCAACGCTCCTCGGAATCAGTGACGATACGATCCGCCGTTGGCTCGACGAAGGCCTCGTCAGGCGCGTCGAAAATGATGGACACAGTGGTCCTCTGCGCATTGACGGAGCTTCGGTTGCTGAGCTCATTGTCAACCAACCCGAGGTCCACCAGATTGCAGCCGGTCAGGATACTCAATCCGTTCGAAACCACCTCCAGGGACTGGTTATTGCGATACGGAGCGATGCAGTAATGAGCCAAGTCGATTTGCAGTGTGGGCCCTATCGAGTCGTCTCTTTGATTTCCACCGAAGGGGTGCGTGAGCTGGGGCTCGAGGTCGGCTCTATTGCCATGGCACAAATCAAAGCAACGAATGTTTCCCTTCAAATCCCGCGAGGAGGGAACCTGTGAAATCTTTTAATGGAATTGCCGTCATCGCGGCATTAAGTCTCATTACGCTTTCATCATGTTCGGGAGGGGCTGGAACATCCTCCTCAACGTTCACGGCAGCCTCGCCAGCTGCAACGACGACTGCCACAGAGCCCGTCGAACTCAAGGTTTTCGCAGCTGCATCGCTGAACAAAGCATTCCCTGAGATCGCAGACACAGTCCTTAAGGAAAGCGATCCGAACATCAAGGTGACCTTCAATTTCCAGGGATCATCGACTCTGGTTGACCAGATGAAGGAAGGC
>ERZ773203.1690-NODE-1690-length-10885-cov-4.224469_pt1 | contig 10885 bp, 10 predicted proteins | sample MGYA00580529_ERZ773203 | MGnify/ENA primary metagenome ERZ773203 (study PRJEB29015, sample SAMEA2738176) | human oral metagenome | biome: human oral; feature: human-associated habitat; material: saliva | place: China | collected 2177 ...
CGAGGTGCGCGATGGCACTATCTTCGGTTTCACCCGAGCGGTGCGACATAATCGTGTGATAGTCAGATTTTTGCGCCAAAACCACCGCGTCAATGGTTTCAGAAAGTGAACCAATCTGGTTTGGCTTAATCAAAATCGCATTCCCCACCTTTTCGTTGATACCTTTTTGTAATAGCTTTACATTAGTGACGAAGAGATCGTCACCGACCAACTGCAATTTATTGCCGAGGCGCTCCGTGAGAATCTTCCAGCCTTCCCAGTCATTTTCCGCTAGCCCATCCTCGATCGAAACAATCGGATATTTTTCTAGCAACCCCTCATACCAGTCGATCATTTCGGCACTGGTCTTGGTTTCACCAGAGGTCTTTAATTCATAACCACCATCTTCGTAAAATTCCGAGGAAGCAATATCCATCGCAATCGCAATATCTTTGCCCACTACGTAATTCGCGCGTTCAATTGCTTCGCAAATCAGCTCTAAAGGTTCATTATTACCACCAAAAACTTTTGGCGCATAACCACCTTCATCGCCTACGGTAGTCACATAATTTTTTTCTTTCAAAACCTTCTTCAGGGCGTGGAAAGTTTCTGCTCCCATGCGAATCGCTTCGTTAATGTTGGTTGCCGCGATTGGCATCAGCATATATTCCTGAAAATCCGTACACCAATCCGCGTGTGCACCACCGTTCATCACGTTCATCATCGGCATCGGTAAAGACATTCGGTCAGAAGTGCCGGCAATTTTTGCCACATATTCATAAAATGGCATTTTCATTGCGCGCGCCGAAGCCTTTGCTAGGGCTAAAGAAACCGCTAGAATCGCATTGGCGCCAAGATTTGATTTATTTTCCGTGCCGTCGAGCTGAATCATTAATTGATCGATCTCTCGCTGGTCGACGTGTTTACCGACAAGCAGGCTACTTATTTTAGTATTAACATTACGCACGGCCTGCATAACGCCCTTGCCGTCGTAAAAGTTTTTATCCCCGTCACGTAATTCTAAGGCTTCGCCACTACCGGTCGATGCGCCAGATGGCACCATGGCACGACCTGCACTCCCGTCAGATAAGAAGACGTCAGCTTCTACCGTCGGATTACCGCGGCTGTCAAGAATTTGCCTAGCGTGAATTTCTTTGATTGTGATATTTTCCATAGTTTTATTATAGCATTAGCATTATAAAACTACCCTTAAACCTACGGATTTTTAGGTTTTGATTACGACTCTCGTCTTCTATCTGTTCTACCCCTGATGACAAAATTTCCTAGATAGAGTAAAATAACCCCATTAAGTTTTTACTTAAGTGCAAAATATTGGGTACCTTAAAAGGTAAAGTTTGACTTCATAAGGAGGGGGCATGAAAAACTTGAATAAGAAAACTACAACTGATGGTGAAAGTCGCTCTGTTGAGGAGCTACTAAAATTGGAGCTGACTGAGGTGTTCGGTCGAATTTCGACCAGAAAGCATCAGAAAAATACTTTGATCGCATTAAATGTGATCCTTAAATCTTTTCTGAATGGCGACCTTTATGATCGCGATATCTCCAAAATCTTATCGAAAGAGCTTCTATTGGAAAATTACGACGAACTGATGAAGCAGGGGATTTCCATCGATATTGATAAGCTGATGACGGCTTGTGGCCAGGAGGACTACTCGTATGTTTATCATGGTTCGGAGTTTGTTACCGAAAATGCTGCCTGGTTCGTTCAGCGCGGTGCTTCACTGGATCTATTACTTGGTCAATTTCTGATTAATGATGGCTGGAAGAATATCGAGAAATTAATTCAAGCGGGTGTGCCGGTTGCAGATTTACTGAATAAGAAACGCATACTGCTCTATGTGGATAATTATTTTTGTCTTACGGTTGACCATGTGAAAACTATCATGAACTGGTTTCTGCGTCACGGCGCGACCAAGCTTCAAATTGGGGATTGGTTGAAATCTGAACTAGGTAAAAATGTGCCAATCCAGCTCCTCCGTTCCCCAACCATTGATTGGTCGGAGTACGGTATTGATCCATCCAATTTTATACCGGGTCTAAACCCAAACAACAAAGATGGGCATTATGAGGAGTAAGCTTTACTGAAAAATCTCTGGCTCTAGCCAGGGATTTTTTCTGCGTCACTAATCATAAAAACCTCGGAATAATTGTAAGAATTTTTTGCAAAATCTTAATGATTACGGTTAAGCTATTTACAAAAAACATAAAAAGTGGTATAATGAGTCAAATTGATATAAATCATAGAGTTAATTGGAGATTATCATGCAAACTAATCAACCTAACCGCGCTAAACGTTTTCGTATTATCGTTTTCGCTACCATCATCGCTTTTATCGTAGTGATTTTTGGTGCTTGGATTATTACTTCAGCTATCAAATCTGCTGAAAAGTCCCGCCAACAAGAAATCGCTGCTACCGAAGAGTCTAAGGAAGAAAAAACTAATAAGACTGAAACTAAGGCCGAAAATAAGACTGAGGCTAAATCTGAAGCTAAGTCATCTGAAAAGACCGGTAGTCAAGGTCAAACTAATAAGATTTCTACTACCTCTCCAGCTGATCAGTACCAAAACAATAAAACTACCACTACGTCAAATACTACTAACGGTGCTACTAAGGCCACTTCTGATCTCCCAAGTACTGGTCCAGAAGATCTCGTCTTCACCGCTATTCTCGCTGGTGTAGCTGTCTATCTCGTTTGTTTGAATCTTAATCACAAAAAATCTGTCGCCTAATTAACGGATTCTTAGAAAATCTCCACTTCGAGTGGAGATTTTTTGTTTGAGAAGTTTTTTCTTGCCCTATTCTGATTAAACTTATGCTAAAATATAGAGGAATATTTGAGCAAACTTAATTACGAGAAAGGGAAGCATGGCGGATAAATTCGATTTTGACCTCGAGGTCAATCCGATTGAAACAGGCCCAAAAAATCAAATCAAAGAAGCTGGGATTAGTGCGAATAGTGTGCATTTTAGCACTCAGACGGCAGAGTCAGCTAAAACACAAAGTGTAGATACTGAAATTTCAAAAACCGAAAATTCCAGCATCTTATCGGATGATTTAATTAATCACATGGCCGACTCTATCTCCGAAGAATCAGTAGAAAATCCGATTTTAGCCGCCGAAGTTACAGAAGACGTTGCAGCTTCCGAAAATATTGCAGCTTCTGAAAATATCGAAGATTCTGAATCTATTGAAGCCTCTGAAAAAACCGATACTTCTGAAAGCACCGAAATCTCAGAAAATAAAGACCATATTCTCGACGAAGTTCTAAAAGAAAATAATTACGAAGAACTAACCGAAGATACTGCTACGACCACCAGTTCTAGTTCCGCTTTCTCCGCTTCCGAGTTTGTTCCAGATTCCGCGTCTGACTCTGCTTCCGATTCCACCCACGAATCTATTTCTGATTCCGCTTCCGAAAATACCGAAGCTAATACCGAAGCTGAAACTCCGGCCAAAAAAGAGAAAACCAAAGCTCAAAAAATCTTCCTTCATCTCCTTGCTGCGCTTATCGCTGCCAGTATTGCGCTCTTTGTTTACTTTTTCTTTTTCGCAAACGTTAGCGCCAGTACTTTTTCTAAAATCTTCCACAAAGTTAGTGGTTCCGATATTGAATTTCAGCAATTCATTACCGGTGACTCTCTAAATACCAAGGGTGAAAGTCAAATCCAGCAGGCTGATCTTCGCGTTAGCTTAAGTCGCGGTAGTACAGAAAATTCTGCCGCCGTCCACGCCACTCTGAATTTCACTATGAAGGGCGACAATTCGCCAATTCTGCTCGGTCTTGAGGGGATTTTGGCCGAGGATGGCAAAATTTACCTGAAGCTCGACCATTTGAAGGATAGTTTGACCGCTGTACTTAAGGGGTCTGGTAAAGAAATTGACTCGGAAATGCAAAAATCTCTCGATGATTTTGCGATGGAAATTGAAAACAAGTGGCAACGTATCGATGCCGAGGAAGTAGTCGCGGGTGTAGGTAGTGCGCTAGGTTTTACCTTACCAAAAGTTTTACAGAACGGTATTGCCGGCACCCTCTCTTGTGTGACTCAAAATATCGGCAAGACTCTCGATCGGCAATCCGACCTCATGGCTAAGCTTTACCGCGACAATGAATTTGCCAATTTCACTGAATTGAGCAGTGAAGAGTCCGCTAGCTACGCCAAGCTTTCTGGTGACCTCGGCAAACTCTATCGCATTACTTTTAACGATAATAAACTTAGCCGTTTCCTCGAGGCCGCCAATAAAGCCTCCCAAAATACCGAAATTTCTAAATGTCTCTCGAATGCCTATTCTCTTGCCCCAAACTCTTATGAAGAGGAGGAGCAAGGTGTTTTGAAGGATAAAACCATCAAGGATTACGACAAATATGTCCAAGAAATTAAGAGCACGGCTAATGCTGTCGTGGGTATCGACACTTTCACGGGTGATATCAAGGGTCTAATCTTTGCCACTCCTAGCCAAAAGAATTCAAAAGAGCTCGATCAAACACACGCCGTGGTGCGTTTCAAAGATTCTAAGAAAAAGGAAATTAAAACCCCAGCTGAGTCCACGCCAATCTTTGATAGTCTAAGCAAGATTTTGAAACTCGATCAATTCGAGGAAATTATGAAAAAGACCCCACTCCAAAACCCACTTCAGGGTACCACCGACGCCGAAAAACTCTTAAAAGACGCCAATCTTATCTAATAGCCTAAAAAGCATCACGGTCTGAGATGTCGACCCAGGCGTCTTACTCTAACCTCTCAAGTACAACACTTTGAGATATTAACTCAGATGCGGATTTTGTAAAAATTCAGAAATATTTTATAATTAAAATAATGATTTCGGCGGAACTCAAAGCTAAACTGAAAACACTCCCCAGTAGCCCTGGGGTGTATTTTCATAAAAACCGCGAAGGGGAAGTGATTTATGTGGGCAAGGCGGCGGTCTTAAAAAATCGGGTTCGTCAATATTTTCAAAATACCGAAAAAGATCCCAAAACTGAAGCCTTAGTGGCGGAAATTCACGACACTGATTGGCTAATCGTCGACACCGAAATGGATGCGCTCTTCCTCGAGTCGGAAATGATTAAGCGCTATATGCCGAAGTGGAATATTTTACTTCGTGACGATAAAACTGTCAGTTACGTGCGAATCAATATGGACCAGCCGGTCCCAGATGTCTCGATTACGCGAAATCCCTTAGATGATAAGGCGACCTATATCGGCCCGTTTTACGCCAAAACTACGATTATTAAGGCTTTACGGGTGCTTCGTAAAATTTTCCCTTACTACGACAAACCCTATAATGGCAAGAAAACTCTCGACACTGATCTCGGCCTCACGCCAGGTATTGAGATTGGTAAAACCACCGAAAAGGCCTATAAAACTGAGTTGCGTCGACTTATTCGTTATCTAAATGGCGACCGAGATAATTTATTAAAAGAAATTGAGCGCGACATGCACCGCCACGCCTCGCTTGGTGAGTTCGAAATGGCCGCCAAACTCCGCGATGAATACTTTGGTCTGAAGGGGCTAAAACGCAAAATTATTTTTTCCGACAAGGAATTTCTTGATTTGTCCTCTGACCAGGCATTATTACAACTTCAGAAGCTCCTTAATCTCGAGTCGGTCCCTCGTCGTATTGAGGGGTACGACATTTCTCATATTTCTGGTTCCGACACCGTGGCTAGTATGGTAGTTTTTAAAAATGGGGTAGCTAGTCGTGCCGATTATCGTAAATTTAAGATTCGTAGCAGTAAAAATGATGATACCGCTAGCATGCGTGAGGTGGTGACGCGCCGCCTTAAACATCCGGAATGGGAATATCCCGACCTGATTATCTTGGATGGCTCCGATTTGCAGCTTCGGGCAGTTTTACCTCTGTTAATTGAGGCTAAAATTCCTGCGATCGGACGTAATAAATCCGGTGACCACACTAGAAATGCTGATGTTAATCTAATTATTCCGCACGTCAATCAGGAAATTATTAGCTTCTCTAGTCAGATGTTTTCTAATGAATCACATCTCGCTAAGCTTATCGCACGGATCGACGAAGAAGCGCATCGTTTTGCCATTACTTTTCATCGTCAGTTGCGTAATAAGCGCATGTTCAAATAAATTTAGGCCAAATCGTGCTACAATAGGCTTATGATAAAAAAGCAAATTAAATTTTTTATCCTGCGTTGGATCGTTTCCTCGTTCTTGATGTGGATTTGTGTCAAACTTTTTGGTCGTGTTGATCGAGAAGTCGATACTTTTGGGGTCTTCGTCACCGCTGGCCTCGTCCTTTCTGTGGTTCAGACTATTGTGAAGCCAATTTTAACTATTTTCGCACTACCTCTGATTTTACTAACCATGGGAATTTTTAACCTAGTGCTCAACATTGCAATGTTGTGGTTGGTCGTACACTTGGTTCCACATATTTCTATCTCTGGTATTCAGCTAGTCTGGTCGTGGCTTTTGATGAGTGTCCTGACAAGTCTTGTTAATTTCGTCATTCCAGACTATAATTAAATTATGAATATTGGAAGTATCCTCGAAAGTGTAAGTCTTATCTCGGCCGTTCTCGCCATGCTCCTTATTTTATTGCAACAACGCGGCGCCTCTCTCGGTGCAGGCTTTGGTGCAAGTGGTGAATTATACACCACCCGTCGAGGTCTCGAAAAATCCCTCTTTAATGCCACCGTGGTATTGGTTGTGATGTTCGTCGCCTCAATCTTAGGTATGCTTTTGCTGCCTACCATTAGTTAAATTATGAATAAGACCCTCAAAAAACGTAGTCAAAAAATTTCCAAAAAAATTACGCTCTTTGGTCGCAAACTCAGCGAAAACAGTAAAGAGCACGTCAAGGAGAACTTGATCGGTCATATTTCGCATGTAAAAAATGTCCGTCTCTTTGTCTTGGAATGGGTGCTTTTAATCTTAGCTATTCTACTTTTTGCCACTGTCCAATCAGTCTGGTACTCTGAATCCTACGCCGTGGAAACCTACACTGATGGTGGTAATTTCACTGAAGGTACTCTAGGTAAGATCAACTCTATGAATCCGCTTTTTGCTACTACTTTCTCAGAAGAAGCTCTTTCTCGTCTAATGTTTGCACGCCTCGCTGAGGTGGATTATTCTGGCCATACTGGTGCGGGGCTTGCAGAAAGTATTATCAGTAATACTACTGGCGATGAGTGGACGGTACGTTTGCGCCAGAATTTGAAATGGTCCGATGGCGACGATCTCACTACCGAAGATGTGCTTTATACGGTCAATACGATTAAGAGTGCTTCTCTAAAATCGAACTTCAGTAATAAATTAAATGGTGTCACCGTACGTCAATCCGAAGATGGTTCACTAGTTTTTAAGCTCGAAAATACTAATGCTTTCTTCGAAAGTAATTTGAATTTCCCCATCCTTCCAGCCCATATTTTGAAAGACGTGAAGCCGGAGCAGTTGAACGAACATAAATTATTTACCAAGCCAATTTCTTCCGGTCCGTTCGTCTTTAAGGCTACCCAAACCATCGGTAATGAAGGCGAAAAGATAGTCTATTTGAATCGTAACCAAAATTATTATAAGGGAAAAACTCTGCTTGATAGTTTTTCTATCCATGCTTTCTTAACCACTGACGCGATTAAGGCTTCTCTAAAATCCGGCTCTATTACCGCTACTGGCAGCCTTCCATCTCGTTACACTACGGAACTTCTCAATGAGAAAAGCCTCAAGGAACAACAAACCACCGTTAATTATGGCGTCTTTGCCTTTCTAAATACGACCTCTACTTCCAATACCGCGCTTCAAGATAAGGCCTTCCGCCAAGCGCTCCGTCAAGGTTTGAATTATGGTAACCTCTTATCTGGACTAAACGGTGAGCAGGCGCTCAAATTCCCGATCACTGAACAGCAGGCCAAGACTCTGTCTTTCCCGGAAGCAGCTACTACTAATGTCACCGAAGCTAAGTCTAAGCTCGATAATTTCAAAGCTAATAAACCCGAATATTTTGGCACCGACCTCCGTATCGTTACGGTCAAGGGTGATAAATATATGGAAGAAATCGCTAATCGCCTCGGTGAGCAGCTAAAATCTCTTGGTGTGCCAAATCAAGTTGCGGCCTACGAAGCTTCTCAGGATTTCACGCTTAATGTCCTCCGTCCACGGAACTATGACATTTTGATTTATGAAATCGCCATGGGTGCCGATCCGGACGTGGTGCCTTATTATCACTCGGCTGAAGCCACCGAAAACGGCTATAATCTCAGTAATTATAAGAATGCCACGATTTCGAACTTGATTCTCAGTGCTAGAAATACGATTGATATTTCACTGCGTGACGCCAAATACCGTAAATTCCTTGAAATCTGGCTCGACGAGGTGCCTTCGATTGCGCTTTATCAATCCAGCTTGCCATATTTTATGAATAAAAACGTGCGTGCCTTCTCGGCGGACCAGCACCTAGTCTCGGGTGAAGACCGCTTTAATGATATTATTAATTGGTCGGTGAAGAAGACTTTCAAAAATCGTACTCCGTAAAACGTAGGGTGTCTTCAGATCTCGATTTTGGATGAAAAATTCCAAAAATCGCGCCCCTATAATAGGAAAAAGAATTCTAAAAAAATCGCGCCTCTCGCAATGGGAATAATTTCAAGATTTTTCTCCCCATAGCGAAAAAATATGTTATAATAACCGTATGCACCTGTGGTGAAATTGGTATACACGCTACCTTGAGGTGGTAGTGCCTTCGGGTGTGCTAGTTCGAGTCTAGTCAGGTGCACCAAAAAATAACTCCTTATGGAGTTCTTTTTTGTTACACCCGATGCGTCCCAAGGGGCAAACAGGTGCACCAACTAAAGAAGTCTACCTTGGTAGACTTTTTTAGTTGGTACCTAGATTAGGCGAGAACGTAGTTCGACTGGACGACGAAGCGAATGAAAGAAAAAAGCTAGCTTTTTTCTTTCTGAGCGAGGAGGAACAGATATTTTTCTCAAAGAGAAAAATATCGACTAGTCAGGTCATCTAAACAACTCCTTCCGGAGTTCTTTTTTTGTTGTACAAATTGTGAACGACTGGCGATATTGACTTTTTGGGCCTGATTTGATATGATGTAAATATATCACGACGCAGGGATGCACCGAACGGAGAAATACCTAAGGCGAACCTGCTTTTTTGATTGTCAGGCTATTTCTTCTTAAACTCAATCTTACTTCTTACGGCAGGATCGTCAAGATATACTCTATATGTATCGGCCATGCGACGTTTATAGAGCGAAGACAAATTCTTGCGGCTTGGTGCTAGTAATTTTTCAAATCTATCTTTTTGGATTAAATAATCGACCATACGCCAATAGTCGCCGTCGCCGGATACGAGTACTACCTTATCAAATTTTTCTTTTTCGGCCAAACTCTTCATAACCGTGAATACTATATCCGTATCTACGTTACCTTTCTTCTTACTAAGTGCGCTTTCGGCATGTTCGCGAAAGATGACAATATACCCAAATTTCTGAAGCGCACTGTAGAGGTCTTGGTTCTTCGGATCATAGGCACCAATAAAGTAGTAGGCCTCATTTACGTTGTACTTTTGGCTAAGATATACACGAAATCTCTTCAAGTCAACATTCCAGGATGGATTGGTCTTGAAAGTGCCAAGCTTAAGGTTTTGTCCGTCGATGAAAGCCTGATTATTCATATCTATATTGTATCATGAGGCGCAAGATGCATTGACATTGTTGCCTTTAATAAGGCTTATTCATTGGCCATTCATAACGTAGTTGGCAATACATAAGATATGTTTGTAGTCCTCGACTAGACGCACACCATTAAAATAACTCCTTACGGAGTTCTTTTTTGTTGCACCCGATGCGTCCCAAGGGGCAAACAGGTGCTGTAGTGTTATGTCGTATGTTTTTAATATGCATGCTATAATCACGGTATGAGAGATAGAGAATATTATCTAGATAACTTAAGGAATAACGAAAAGAAATTAATTCTAGAATTAGAGGAGTTGATTTTTATAGAGAGTATGAGTTTTTATAGAGACAAAGACATTCATTGGCTCTCTGCTCCGGTAACTACCGGGACAATTTCTAGTCCAATGGGTCTAGGGAGTGATTCTTTGCCAGTAGAAATATATTTAGATGGTCGCAAGACTTATTTAGCAGATTCTATGCAATTTCTCCTTGAATATGGTTGTCGTTTATTTAAGAATGGGTGTTGGTATATTATGCCGACATTTCGTGGCGAAGATGTAGATAAACGACATTTAAAACAGTTTTTTCATAGCGAAGCGGAAGTGCCTGGCAATCTGGATGATACTATGAATTTAGTTAATGAATACATAAAACATTTATTGCGAAAAATTCAAGTAGTAATTGGTGACCAAAAACACCTAAATCAAGTTATTGAACATGATATTCCAAGAGTTACCTTTGATGAGGCTGAAAAAATCCTAGGTAGAGAAAATATAGAGCATCGAAAGACTTGGAGAAATCTTACTAGGGACAATGAGCAAAAACTTATAGAATATTTTGGCGGGCCAGTATGGGTTATGCACTACGATGAAGATGCTGTGCCTTTTTATCAACGCTCGATAAATGGCAAAGCACAAAATGCCGATCTATTAATGGGGATTGGCGAAACTGTTGGATGTGGAGAACGTTGGTCTAGTGGCGTAGAATTGGAAAAAGCATTAAGCCATTACGGACACAAAAAGACAGAATATGAGTGGTATGTAAAATTAAAAAACTATCAACCCTTGCAAACTTCTGGATTTGGAATGGGGATAGAAAGGTTCTTATTATTTGTTTTAAAAAAGAATGATATTAGGGATATTCAAGTTTTTCGTAGATTTAATGATGGAGGAGATATCGTATGATTTATCCAGGAAAAATAAAAAAAGGTGCTACGGTCGGGATTGTTTGTTT
>ERZ773203.1691-NODE-1691-length-10881-cov-5.319047_pt1 | contig 10881 bp, 8 predicted proteins | sample MGYA00580529_ERZ773203 | MGnify/ENA primary metagenome ERZ773203 (study PRJEB29015, sample SAMEA2738176) | human oral metagenome | biome: human oral; feature: human-associated habitat; material: saliva | place: China | collected 2177 ...
ACTACACGCCCGTTGGCATCGGCCAGCTGGGCTCATCCCCGCTCACGCGGGGAAAACTGTTAACACGATGAAGCCGACGATCTCGGTCCCGGCTCATCCCCGCTCACGCGGGGAAAACGACGTGTCGACGGGCAAGCAGCGCCGTTACGTGGGCTCATCCCCGCTCACGCGGGGAAAACACAGTGGCCAAATTCCGGGGGGCACAACTGCTGGGCTCATCCCCGCTCACGCGGGGAAAACAATGACGGATTCTCCTCTCCGAACATTGTGACGGGCTCATCCCCACTCACGCGGGGAAAACCATGGTCTCGTCCTACTCCTCCGGTGCTCTCGGGGCTCATCCCCACTCTCATGGGGAAAACCTAGGATTCAATCAACAATCTCCTTTGATATAAGGCTCATCCCCGCTCATGCAGGGAAAACACCCTCACTCTCCTTGAGCATGGCCCGCGCCAGGGCTCATCCCCGCTCATGCGGGGAAAACTAGATCCGCTTCGTGGTGTCGGGGCCGATGACGGGCTCATCCCCGCTCATACGGGGAAAACGCGGGCCCAACCACAGCATCGGGACGCAATCAGGGCTCATCCCCGCTCACGCGGGGAAAACTGTTCACGAGTGATATCAACTATGTCACGCTTGGGCTCATCCCCGCTCACGCAGGGAAAACACCTTGGCACTCGATCACGTGGGCGCGCAGGTCGCCTCATCCCCGCTCACGCGGGGAAAACACCTTCATCGTCACTCCCTGGTGTCAAGGCGAGGGCTCATCCCCGCTCACGCGGGGAAAACCCGTCGACCGCTCGGCGGATCGTCTGCCACGTGGGCTCATCCCCGCTCACGCGGGGAAAACGGCGGCGGCTGGTGGGACGTGCAGCTCCGACGCGGCTCATCCCCGCTCACGCGGGGAAAACGGCACCGCGCTCACCGCCGCGATCAATCCGACGGGCTCATCCCCACTCACGCGGGGAAAACTACTCGGCCTCGGCGCGGATAGCGACAAGGTTGGACTCATCCCCGCTCACGCAAGGAAAACGTCGCATAATCCTGCCCACCGATCGGCCAGTACGGCCCATCCCCGCTCACGCAGGGAAAACCCAGAGGCGCCGGGAATAGCGTTCGCGATCTGAGGCTCATCCCCGCTCACGCGAGGAAAACGTCATGATCCTGGTCCTGAACTGCCTTGTGGCCGGCTCATCCCCGCTCACGCGGAGAAAACTACTCGACCTCTGCTCGGATCGCGACGAGGTTGGGCTCATCCCCGCTCACGCGGGGAAAACTTGAGTTGGGCGGGGGTGATGCGCAGGGCGTCGGGCTCATCCCCACTCACGCAGGGAAATCGGGGACTACACGCCCGTTGGCATCGGCCAGCTGGGCTCATCCCCGCTCACGCGGGGAAACCGCGAGCTGGGCAACGTTGACCTTCTGCCAGTACGGCTCACCCCCGCTCACACGGGGAAAACCCAACCCTGTATTCTTCGGCAGATATAGCCCCTGGCTCATCCCCACTTACAGAGGGAAAACTCCTGGGACGCGACCGCGATTGCGGTCAGCTTCGGCTCACCCCCGCACATGCGGGGAAAACTGTACGCGCGCCGCCAAATTACCAGTGATAACCGGCTCATCCCCGCTCACGCAGGGAAAAACTTCACCTCGTAACTGTGGACGAGGCGTGGGCTGGTTCATCCCCGTCGATCAGGGAAAACTGATTTGTATTGATGAGGTTCATGTCGCCAATTGGAAAGCCCCCAAATGCACAGGGACACCATCTCCCCCTCATTCAACCTCAGCTCACACCAATCACACTCTACATTCCTCCGCAAGGCACACATGCGCACTCATGGCCGAGCCAAGGTCATCAAGCCGCAGCCGTACGCCTTGCCCCGACCAATTCCATTAACGAGAGCATGACGCAGCGCCACTGGATCAGTTACCTCCAGCACACCCTCAAAAGTTGCAACTGCAAGCGTTACCCGGTGCCCATCGTGTTTAAACTCCGCAATGCTGCGTTCAACACCATTAATCAGTAGATTCGCCCCGTCAACACGTTCCCCATTGTCATTCTCAAGAACCGGCAGATCCCCACCAATCTCAGCTGAAGTCAGTACACGAAACCCACGCTCTTTGGCGTTCTTGAGAACCCACTGTATCTGCTGAGCTTGGGTGACATGAGCGAGAATCTTTTTCTGACCTCTTTCATTAACCTGAGCGGCCTTTCGGAAGGTCGGATTCACACAGAGGCGAAAACCCCACCGCTGCTCGGCTGACAGACCATCGAGGAAGGGACTCATATCACGGACAACGACCCCACCCTCGGTGGCGTAGCCAGCCTCCTCGACGATGTGTGAGGGATCTGGTGAGACCGGGCTGGAGATGAAAAGGGCACACGAAGGACTCCCCTGCCTCGGCGACCCGCTTCTCAAAGATGGCGGATAATCCAGGCGCCAGAGAACCCGAGGATTCCCTGGAATATCAAGTACACCCGGAGGAAAACAATTCATCACAGCTGCGTGAAGGACCTGCCGACTACGCATGAGCTGCTTCGCCCCCCGACGGTGTGGGTTGAGGTAGATACGTGTCAGAAACATCAGAGGACCTCCATCGGGTCATGCACGAGGCCGGGGCGAGCTTGCGGCTTCATCTCCGCGTACTGCGGATTCTCAAGTTCGATATATACTTCCTCGACAGCACGCACGGTAAACTGCCGATGTTCCGAGTTGAAACTAATCGGCATATCCTGAAGCGTATGCTGCGGGGATCTCTCCACCTCAGGCGGAATGATTCCCAGATCTGCGACGACTCGCGTTCGAACTAAACGACCACGCCGCTGTTTCTTCTGATAGTACGGCGAGGCCATCCACGGAGTTTCGCGCACCGCATCCCATGCGCTACCCTCGCGAACAGCAAGACGCAGCGGCAAGGTCGGAGGGCACGAGCGCCTGCCGAGGTAGAGCGGAAACACCGGGCGAACGACCGCCTGCGCCAGCGCATCCACAAGGTCATCTGGTCCTTCAACGAATCCGACAAAAACCGCATCCGTACAGTAGAAACGTTCAGATAAAAGCGTCTTCTCTTTATTTTCGGTCATGCACTTCTGACGCCTCGACGTATGAAAATCGCGAAGTACTCCTCCCTGCTGGTCAATCCTCGCAGCAAAACGAAGCTCAGCGAGATCTTCGATGGGATCGCTGCGCCTACGTCCCTGAGCTGCCGCAAGCAGACCGACCAGGCCGCTCTTCGTAGGAAATGTCTCAGTTGACCGGTGCACGAACTGACTAGATACACCCCAGGACTGCATGGGACCCGCTAAGCGCAAGACAAGCACGGAAGTCATTGCATACCTCGTACCGCGCTTGCCGTCGCGCTGCCAAGGTCAATCAGGCGCACCTTCTTTCCGAGCGCAGACAAGCTTTCACCCCGAGGTGTTGTCCACGACACGAGCGACTCGACAGCCTCCAGACCCGTGAGCTCACGCAGCCGCGACTCGAACTCGACGAAGCGCTTAATGGCCGGCTCTGCGAAACCATGCTGAGCCGCGACGATCTGCTCCTCAAAAGCACCGCTCATATTGATCGGCTGGTCATCACGAACTTGAACCAGAACGGCATCCGGCAACGTGCGGTTTGCAAAAGTCGTGATCTTTCCGGTCGGCATCGAGCGGACGAAGCTATCCACAAAAAGTTCGACAGCTCGATCCGCGACCGCCTCATCTCCTAGGTTTTCACGCAACATGTTGACATTGATCGTTGAATATCGATACATCGTTGCTGATGCAAATTCGATCATTCCAATCATCCCGGCACCTTTACCGCTATCCTCACTGGCATTCTTGTGATCATCAACGGCGGTGTAGTAGTCGTATTCGTTTTCCATAGCTCCCACACCAATCGCGGGAGCGACTTGGCAGGCAGCTTCTACCTGCAAGTTCGTATTACTTGCTACCATCCGCCCAAACAGAGCTACCGCAATAGAGTGATCACGTTCGGTAGATGACTTATCAAAGTTACGCCGCTTGAAGTACTTTTTCGGATCATCAGTTTGCATATCTTCGATGACGGCATCAACATACTTATCAACCTCTGCATGGGATACAAACCAAAGGACATCAAGTTCTTTGAAAGCATGTTCGGGATTCTGCTGCACACTCTTCAAATATTGCTCACGCTTATCTTTCGAGTCTTTATGCCCATAGTACGTGAACTCCATAATCAGAGCAACCATCGCAGAAAGTTCATCAATAGAACAATCTGGCTTGCGTTGAAGAATTTTCTCTTTAATCAACAATGGAATTCGCTTAGACCGAATACCTTGAAGCGATAACTCGACAGAGTCTTCAAAGTCTGTTCTCACAGCGCGCTTAATCGCTTGTGATGAAATCCGCATACGACGCACACCGCCAAAAATTGCAGTCTTGGGCGCACCAGTATCATCCCTGTTCGGATTCGAAGGAGGGAGAGTCTGCAGAACATGAATATCAACAAAAACGGACATTGTTTTACCTTTCACTAATGAAAACAGTTTAAATATGATCGCCCGACATCACTCGTCGGGAGAACTCACTGGACTCTCTGATTGAGCACGAGCGAACTGACGGCCCCAATCACGCATAACGGATGATCGACGATAAGAGTCCTGCCACAGAAACAAATCTTCCGCAAGTTTGGCATAGTCACATGGAATTCCAGCCGACTTGAGTTGCGAAACAAGGGAGCGAAGATGCACAAGCAGCCCATCGAAAGTCGGCGCTTGCATCGCTGCCGAAAAACGCTTGAAGATAGGCGTCTCCTCAGCCCTCTTATCGCCCTTTTGACGCTCAGCAACCACACGAATCGCAGAGGCAAAACTCAAGGGTCGATCAGAGGGCACAGATGCCGCGTCTACAGCTGCGCCTTGATGGAAGGCCCACAAGGTCAACGCACCATGAACAGCCTTCTCACCCCTCGTAGGACCTTCAGACAACCCTCCCTTACGTTTATCAAGAGTAAGGTCCCAGATAGCTGGAACCGAACCAACCTCTCTATTCAATGCGCCCCGCAACTGCGCGCGGAGCGCACGAGCTGTCGAAGTATCTTTCGACAGGCGATGAGCAATGAGCCCATGCACATGACGAAACACAGCCTTCTCTGAGACAAGCCCCTGCCCATCGGCGTCGGGATACGTAACAGAAATCACCTCACCCACAGTCACTTCACGCCTTCCCAACTATCAACAGCAGGCAACAGTTTCAACAACCCATATCGAAATGAATTCTCGGCAATACCGAGACTTAAATACCTCTCCACATTTTTACCCCCAATTTTGCCAACATATCGACCAATGATCGATGATTGAGGCGCAGCATCACCAATCTCTTTTTGAAACATTCGCGTTGTTTTCCTTAGAACATCCTCCCAACTTTTCCGAATTTCAGGAATCTTCTCATGACCATCAATCCCTGAGAGCCACGATCGAAACTGAGTGTCGACAGCTGCATAGAATTGCTGTCGCGCTCGCTCAGCATCTACATCACCTATTCCACCAGCCGCACGCGCGATATCCCTCGCATAACGTCCAATTAGATTCGCAACTTCTTCAGTCTTCATAACTTGATCCTTGATCTCCGCCACCAATTTATCGCTCTTCTCACTCAACAATATCGAGAACAGCGTCAGCTCATCGAAATACACAGCCTTATAATCCGTCTTCTCTTTGGAAACAAAGATCATTCCAACCGCTTGAAGCCGAAGTCGAACTGGATATCTCGTCTTCACTCTATTCAACTGCAAGCTATGATGGAACGTAAGCGTTGCCGGCTGAAGAACCCTATCGACTTCTCGACCGCCCCCCACTTTCACCTTCACCTGAGGACAGAACACGCCAGGAAGATTCCGCCACATAGCACGATCCGTTGTAAAGTTGAATGCTTTATATACGTCCACCGACTTCTTCGAAGCCCCCGAATCATATCTCCACATACTCTGCGGCTCATACCTAAACATATTGTGCGACGTCAATTTGTCTCCTTGGCAGACAAGCACTTTTGTCACTCCCGCAGAATCACCGAATAACCGCACTCGTCGAGACTGCCACGTCATCAACTTTGGGATACTCAAGCTCTCGGCTTTCGTAGTCCCTTTTTTTCCTGCGACGGAGTAGTCGTCCCGATTCGCAGTCCAAGGGTCCGCTTTTTCCCATGTACAAGCCCCCCAGTCAGAAGAGTTGTCTCCACCTTCCAACCTGCCTGAGTCAGATGGAATCAGATTGAGGACAATCGTCTCATCAAGGTCGTTTCCTTTAATCCAGACGATCCCTAGCTGCGCACACCATGCAGGCCCAATCGGGCTCCCTCTACCGGCCGGCGCTTTTGGATCACCCTCTGCTCCGGAACGTATTCCTGAAGAGTCATAGTTTTGAACGTGGACAAGCCATCGCGCGGCTTCTGCCGCACTCATCCAGTCTGCTCCAGCCCCACTTCGTGATGAAAACAAGCGCTTTTCTTCTTTCGGCAGATTCGCGATTATCACACTTAACGGTTTCGCTTCATCTTTTGCAGTCTTCAGATCAGCGACCTGCATAAATGGATACTCACCGCCAAATAGGAAAAAGCGATCCCTCCATCGTTCGAGGTACTCGATCATCTGATCTGTCGGAGCACCTTGATCCCACTGCCTGGCCCAGTCATACATGTCTCGCGGGGTTGCCACCCGATACGCGACCGCTAGGATCAGTCGTTGAATCGCGATGCTCTGCGTGGGTAGCTCACATGCCAGATCCGCGATGTCGGTCGTACGCCGGAGTAGGTCCAGCAGCCCAACTTCAGTGACTGAGCCGTCAAGCAGCCTCACAGGTATCCAGGGCTCGTCGAGTAGGTTGTATTCAGGGTTCTTCATCGACCCAAATCTCCATTCCAGTCTCAGTGGTATAAGTCAGTGTGCGTCCGCAGAGGTTGCGTGTAAGTCGCTCACCATCGGCGGCTTTGGACATCACGAGGATCAACTGTCCCGCCAACAGTGGATGTTTCCGACACAGCCAACCTTCCGTACTGAGATCTTCTCGTAGGGCATGCTCAACTGCGTCCACCGCGTCTTCGATACTTCGCCCACGTTCACGGAAAGACCACGGAGGCAAGGAGAGAGTCCACGAGCAAATCTCCGCTATCCGGCCACGCGCGGCATAGTCACGCACATCTAGTTTTTCCCCAGGCGAACTCTTGTCACTGAGGGGTGGCGCCATCACAGACCCGCACGATTCGGGATCGACCGCAACAACGATGACTGGTATCTGGTCTTCACCATCTCGAACGGCAGCCCGCCCCACACCCCCGACCTCTTCTCCTGTTGCAGCATTGCCTGCGAACGATTCCTCTAATCTCGATGCGGTCCACTCAGTTATATTGGCGCCGTTGAGACACCACGTGTTCGCATTCCTCCTCGAGGTTGTCATCGCATCGGTTTGCGCTATTTGCGCTATGCCAAACGCTTCCGTCCATTCCGCGGGTCCAACACTCTGCGCATCGGAGTAAGCCAATGCTGTTAGCTGCGCATAGTCTCGTGGTTTGCAGACGCGCACCTCCCTCCGATCAGCAAGAATTCCGAGAGTGCGCAGGACTGAATACCGCGAATAGATATGGTCTGTTCGGATGGAATATGCCCACGGGACAGCGAATAGGTCCTCAACGAGGACGAGGCAACGGGCTTCGCGCAAACGCACAGGCCGCTCGGCTCTGTCGTGCCGATGGAGCCGCCCGATCCGCTGCAGCACGAGGTCCATGGGCGCCGGGTCGGTGAGCATGAGGTCGAAGTCGACGTCAAGGCTTTGCTCAATCACCTGCGTCGCCACGACGACGTGCCTGATGGGACGCTGCGCACTATCTTTCCCAAAAAGTTCGAGCATCCGGCGATCACGAGCCGCCCGTTCGGCGGCCAGGAAACGCGAGTGCAGCAGGGTTACCTGTTCACGCCCGAATACAGACTTCACTGCCTCGTATGTTTCCTGGGCCTCGCGAACCGTATTGCGGATGACGACGGCGCATCCACCATCGGCAAGCTCGTGGTCTAGCAGCTCCGCAATCTCACGGGGCGACCCGAGCGAAGTCGGGATGATCCGCTTGGGGACCTCCTTCTCACCCTGAATCTCATGGACGCGCACGCCCGTGGCGGACACGGTGGAAATAGCCGGATAACCGATCATGCCGTCTACCAACTCAGCGCCCACACCTGACGAGCCACGACCTCGGCGATAGGCCTCAAGGAGCGCGGAACGCCGCGCGGGCGGCAGGGTTGCCGACAGCAAAACGACTGGAATTCCGTACATACCAAGCCATGTCAGGGCGGCTTCCAGGTATGTCTCCATGTATTCGTCGGCGGCGTGCACCTCGTCGATGACGACGACCTTGCCCATGAGCCCGAGGTGACGCACCAGCACGTGGCGCGACTTGAGCGCAGCGAGCAACACCTGGTCGATCGTGCCGACCACGACGGGCGACAGGGTTGAGCGCCAGCGCTGGCCCATCCAACGACTCGCGTGAAGGCCGCAGTCCTCCTCATCGTCGTGCACTTCGAGGGGACTCTTGCCGCGCTCGAGGAGCTTCACAAACGACTCGTTGAGGCTGTTTTTCCCGTGTGCGAGCTGGATGCCGAGCTTCTGCGGTTCATCGCCCAGGATGCTCGTCAGCCAGGCGGTGACGCGCTCAAACATCGCGTTCGTCGTGGCCTGAGTGGGAAGCGCGACGAATACTCCCTGCAGCCCCCGAGCACGCATCAGAACCTCAGCGGCAGCGAAGGCCAGCTCGGTCTTCCCAGACCCAGGCGGAGCCTCGACGATCATGAGGTCCGGGTCCTCGCGTGTTGCGATCTCGATAGCGGCGCGCTGTGCCTCAGTGGTCCGGTACGAGGCCGGCCAACCGAAACGGTGACGGTAGAACTCTCCAACCTCACCAGTCGGAGCATCAGGAATGCGCAGGGGAGACGGGAAAGCCGCTCGCTTCCATGCGCGCTCGACACGATCACGCTGCTGGTCTGCGGTGAGCTCTGGATATCCCTGAATCGACAGCTTTCCACTCTCACCGACCGGCCGGGGCCGAAGCGGGAAGTAATCCTCGTTGGAAGCGAGCCAGTCCGCGATCACGAGAGCCGAGGCGTAGGCGGAGGCCACCGCAATGGGCAACTCCGGTAGGGCGGTACCGGGCGCAACGAGCGGGAAACCACTGCGAGCCGCCATCCATCGAAGAATGTCCGAGCGCGCCTGGCCCCACTGCTGACCATCATCCGAAGCTTCCATCAAATTGCAGTGTTGATCGCGTGCTCGCCCCACACCGGTTGATTCAGGGTAGTGACCGTGATGGACTCCCACCAGAACTGCCCACTGAAAGGCGCGGGAAGCATCAGCCCCGCACGCTTCTATCTCTTCCTGAAGAGCAAACTGGCTGACAAATCCATGAGGCAAAGCTGCTCGACGTGAATAATATTTCTCAGGCATTACTTCGAGACCTTGATCGTGGATCAGTTTCACGAGTTCTTCACACTGGCACGCGAACACCGCACTCACTTTTCCAACGTCGTGAATCCCCGCAAGGAATACGAATGCTGCTCGGGCCTTCTTTTGATCCCCTCCCCAAACAGATGCCATCAGTCTTCGATGATGCTCACTTAAGTACTCGTCAAAGAGGTATCCCGCTATATCTGCAGCGTCCATTAAATGCTGCACAACGGACAACCATGTGGATTCGCCGTCTCCGCTTTTTGCCCAAAAGCATCGAGCCAAGTCTGTAAGCAGAGACGCATCAAGCTCAGGCTGCGCGGAAGGAAAGACCGGCGGTGCTGCAACCACACGAGTGATGAAACCACTGCTATCCGCATCCTTACGGGCCATGCTCTTCTCGTCCTTGAGTCGTAGCACTTACCAGTGCAGCGATAGCACTGGTAAGTCCAATTTCTATAAAACTGGTGAGCCCGGCAACCTCACATCGATTACCCCCAGCCCGAAGGCTGTTATGGCAACCGTAACACGCATAGAAACAGACATCGGCTAACTTCAAGGGATAGAAGCGAAATTCCAAAATACAAGGAAAAGCTATCCCAACAGGGAAAACACCCTCATGATGCACTACACGGGATCATCCCCTGCCGGGGAACACCGCGACCGTGGTCGCGTCAAGCGCTCGCAGGACCTCACAAACGTATCACCCCACCCACTTCCGCGCGCCACTGCGACACGAGGGGCGCGATCCTGAAACAATGGGGGCATGTCGAATGACCCGCGTGAAAACCTGCATGGCTCGGACAGCCAGGAGCTGGCCGACGTGACGGCCGACGCCGCCCGCACCGGCGCCGAGCGAGCCGCCTCGACCCCCGCCCACACCTCCGACGAGGCGCCCGCCCCGCGCAGCGCCCTCTCGTCGTTCGAGGAGATCCTCAGCGGCGCCACCCACGAGGCCGACGCCCCCGCAGAAACGCTCACCGACGGCGCGCAGGACCTGCAGGAGACCCTCGTGTCCTCCACCCCCCTCGTCACAACCGACGAGGCCGAGGCCACCCCCGCCGCGCTCACCACCGACGCTGCCGAAGCAACAGAGACCGCCGCGGAGACCGTCAGCGACATCGCGCCCGACCAGCCCGCCCAGGAGCTCACGCCCGCCAACAGCACCAACAGCGCAGCAACGAACGCCAACAACGCCGTCGCCGCCCCCGTGCACCTGCCGCCCGCCGAGCCTCGCCCCTGGTACCGCTCGCGCCGTTCCTTCTCCGCGAAGGGCCGCGGCGGCCGCGTCCAGGTCGCCGGCCTGGGCATCACCTACACGGACCACGTGACCGGCGCGGTCCTCCTCGCCGACATCGACCTGGGCTTCCGCGCCCGCTCGCTGAGCGCGATCCTGGACCCGACGGGCCGCCGCGCCCGCGCCCTCTT
>ERZ773203.1694-NODE-1694-length-10876-cov-7.129286_pt1 | contig 10876 bp, 6 predicted proteins | sample MGYA00580529_ERZ773203 | MGnify/ENA primary metagenome ERZ773203 (study PRJEB29015, sample SAMEA2738176) | human oral metagenome | biome: human oral; feature: human-associated habitat; material: saliva | place: China | collected 2177 ...
TAAGTATTATCTCTGCACATCAAGCGATTGAAGCACTTGATAAAAATAAATACAACGTCATTCCTGTATATGTCTCAAAGGAACGTAAACTATATGTCTCTGATTTATTAAAGGATATGAGTAACTATAAAGATCTCAAGCAATTGATTTCTCAATGTACACAAGTTTCCATTACATCAGAAGATAACCGTGTCGTAATCCGTCCTGTCAAAGCTTCTCTATTTGGACGCAAGGAATTAGGTACAATCGACGTAGCTATCCCTGTCATGCATGGTACAAACGGTGAAGATGGCACAATCCAAGGTTTCTTTGAAATGTTAAAGGTTCCATACGCTGGTTGCGACCTCTATGGTGCAGCGATTGGACAAGATAAAGTTTTACAGAAGAATGTACTCAGTGATAACAACCTACCAATCACAAACTGGTTCTGGGTATATGGTTCAGAAATGGATACACGTCAAAGTGAAATTCTCGATAAAGTACATCGTTTAATTTATCCAGTTATTATTAAACCTGCACGTACAGGTTCTTCTGTCGGTATCTCTATTGCACATAACGACGAAGAATATCTTGCATGTTTTGATGAAGCACGTCAGTATGATGAAAAGATTATCACAGAGAAAGTTGTAAAACCAATGCGTGAAATCAACTGCTCTGTTGTTGGAGATTCTTATTCCTGTGTAGCTAGCGTACTAGAAGAGGTAAGTTCAGTATCTCAAGATGAATTACTCAGCTTCTCTGACAAGTATCTTGGTGGTGGAAAGAGTTCTAAGAGTCAAGGTTCTAAAGGTATGGCAAGTACTGCACGTATCGTACCTGCACCTCTTACAGATGAACAGACAAGACTCATCCAACAATTAGCCAAGGAAACTTTCCGTGTTCTAGGTACATCTGGTGTATGTCGAATCGACTTCTTAATGGACGCAGACACAAAGAAGGTTTATGTAAATGAAATTAACACCATCCCAGGCTCCCTTGCCTTCTACCTATGGCAAGCTGCTGGTGTATCTTTCTCAGAGTTAATGGACAAACTTGTAGAACTTGCATTAGATAGAGAAAGAAGAAGATCCAAGATGACCTTCTCCTATGAAACAAATATCCTCAGTAACTTCTCCGCTTCTAGCGCAAAGGGTTCCAAAGGATCAAAGATGTAAGATAAGCCCACGTATTGTGGGCTTTTTCAATGGCACACGAGCTAGTAAGAATAACTGGTGGAGCTCCCTACTATGTCAAAGCATAGCCATTCCACATACAAGGGCGGCGAAGGAGGTTTTCCGTCTTCAGTCATCCTTACATTAAGCTCTATCGTCTTACTACGAAAAAATCAATCCAATGAAGTTCTACAAACCATTCATGCATATAGATAAAGAAAAGCACTTCATCGTGAAGTGCTTTGTTAACAAATCCTTTTATGCTTGTTGTTTACGACTAAATAGTACACAAACAACTGCAAGTCCTGATACTAACATTAATCCTGCATACAAGGAAATATCACTACTATCACCAGTTTTTGGTGTAGTTGTGCCAGGAGTTGGTGTAGGGGTTGGAGTAGATACAGGTGTTGGTACAGGTGTAGGAGTTGGAGTAGGTACAGGTGTTGGCGTTGGAGTAGGTACAGGTGTTGGCGTTGGAACAGGTGCTGGTGTAGGCGTTGGTGTTGGAACAGGTGTTGGAGTTGGAGTAGGTACAGGTGTTGGTGTTGGAGTAGGAGTTGGAGTAGGAGTAGGTATTGGTGTTGGTGTTACAGTAGGGTCCTCGATATGACCACTTAATAAATGCTGGTAAGTAGCATCTTTACCCCTATAAATATCAATTGAAGTTCCAGCAGGAATTGCTGTAGTACTATTGATTAAATCATTGAAAGCATTCAATTCATTTTGAGAATAAGCCAAACCGCTTGTATCGCGTAATGGCATATTGAAACTATCTGTATAATACCAAACTGCAAACTGTGTAACCTGTCTAAACTGTCCATCTGTTAAGCCATATCTTTCTTGGATACCAGATTTGTTGTTAGGATAGCCATCATAAACAACTCTAAGCAATCCATTATAGAGATCTTCGCCAGTAACTCTTTCTGTATCTGCTAGTTCTTCAAACGTAGCTGCACTACCAACTTCTTTTGTGTAATACACCTTACGTGGTGAAAAAGTACTCTCAGGGAATGCTTTGTGGTCATTAAAGCAGTATCCTACAATTCCCTTCTCAGTCGCTCCCTTCGGTCTAATATAGATAGGGTTCTTAATGTGATCACTTGCAGGGTATTCGCCGGATTTTGTATATGCCTCAAATTCTTCGGCAGCCTCCACATGTATCGATACATTTGAAATTACCGGAATTAAAATTGATAACATTAACAATATTGTTAATGCAGGTCGCAGTAAAGTTCTGAATTTCTTCTTCATAAAAACCTCCCCATGAATTTGTAATTCACAAATATTATATTAGACATAAATATTTTATCAAACAGAAAATGTATAATTGACTTACAAATAGTCAATTTTCATTAGTTATGAAAGTATGTGTTATTTTTTTACAATATAAAAGGCAATTTTACGGATACTATCCAAAATTGCCTTTTATCAAAATTAATCTAATTGTATAATGTTAAGTTTATAAATCTTATAACGTATTCAAATTCACAATATGAACTTCATGATTATGTGAACAATACAATGTATCCAAACGAACTAAGAATTCTTCTGCATCTTCCTTGGATGGGAATGTTCTAACTGGTTCAGAAACACCATTTACGATAAACGTTACATCAAACATATCATCTGAATTGTAGACAGCTGAAATTGTCATTGCTTGAATCTGTGTAGGAACATAGTATTTTGTTTCCTTTTCACGTACAACTTTTAAAATCATATCAATTATCCTCCGAAAAACTTTTATCTATATAAATCATATCATTTACTGAAGGTTTCAACTAAGAAATATTTCCATTTTTGATATCTTCAAACATGCGAATAGCTGTCTTCATAAAGTTATCATTCGCATTTGCTAGAATTTCTTTTTCGCTCAAATCATTATCTACTGTTGCATAGAACTTTGTAATACCGTGTTCATATAATGCTTCATAACCGTTTCCAAGGCATCCGCAGATTGCGATGACTGGGATATTTTTTTCTTTACAGCGTTTACCAATGCCATAAAGTACTTTACCATGCAATGTTTGTGCATCAGCTCTTCCTTCACCACTAATGACATAATCAACGCCATCTAGCATCTGATCAAAGTTCATTAAATCCATTACAACTTCAATACCTGACTTCATCTCACCAATCAAGAATAATGAGAAGGCTGCACCCATACCACCTGCTGCACCTGAGCCAGGAATTTCATTTACATCTTTCCCAAATATTTTTAGTAAAACCTGACGGTAGTTTTCCATTCCCTTTTCAAGTTCGTCTAGTATTTCTGGCGTACCTCCTTTTTGTTTTCCATAGCACATTGTTGCGCCATTTGGACCACATAAAGGATTATTCACATCACACATGATTGTAAACCTAGCTTCTTGAACTAATGGGTTCATACGTGAAGTATCGATTGTTACGATATCTTTTAGACTATCGCCAATCCCTTTTACTTCATTACCACCTTTATCTAAAAAGCGTACACCTAACGCTTGCATGGCACCGATACCACCATCATTTGTGGATGTTCCACCAATCGCAATCTTAATATCACGAATTCCATCTTCAAGAATATGGGCAATTAATTCACCAACACCATAGGATGATGTATAGCGAGGGTCTCTTTGTTCTACTGGTACTAGTGGTAATCCTACAACTTCTGCCACTTCTAAGATAGCTTCTTTTTGATTTACTAAACCAAACTTTGCTTCTCTTCGTTTCATGTATGGCCCATGTATTGGTACATACATAATTGAACCTCGCAGATTACGAGTAACAGTTTCCACTGTACCTTCTCCACCATCTGCCATTGTTACATCGATATATTCCACACTTCCAAGCACGCGATGTGTCGCATGTCTTAACAAGCGATTAATATTGATAGCACTCATCGTACCTTTGAATGAATCGGGGGCAAATAAAAATTTCATACGTCCTCCTGCTGTCGACATTTTTATTATGATATCATTCTCAAACATTTTTCGCATTAAAAAAGTGATTGATGATACTCTCATCAACCACTTATTCGCGACGTAATGCATCGATCGGATTTAAATTTGCGGCCTTGTATGATGGTAAGATACCAAACACAATACCAATTAACATTGAGAATAATACCGCAAAGATAGAAGCTTCTACGCTGATCGCAATCGGTGTTCCATTTAACTTCGAGATCAAAAATGCTAGGATAACACCTGAGATAACTCCAATCACACCACCCGTCGATGTAAGAACGACTGCTTCCGTTAAGAATTGAATTAGAATCGATTTCTTAGGTGCTCCAATTGCCTTCTTCAAACCAATCTCACGCGTTCTTTCAGTTACGCTTACTAACATGATATTCATAACACCAATACCACCAACGAGTAAGGAAATACCCGCAATCCACAACAACATTGTATTTGTTGCTTGAGATAGCTGTTGAATTTGTTTAGCTTGCTTCATCAAGTCTTCTGACTTATAACTTGTTTCGTTATTACCAGTTGCTGTAGCGTTTAAAATCTCTTCTGCTTGCTTACCGATTGTAGTCATAGAGTTTGTATCTGTTGCACGTAAGATTACATTTTCTGGCTCATCATATTGATATAAGAGTGGCCATACTGATGTAGGTACATATACTTTTCCAGAAGTATCCTGGTTATATGTATAGTAATCATTCATGTTTTTGATTGTTGGTTCAAACTCTACCGCTGGTGAAACTACACCAACAACCACAAATGGTTCCTTTTGAATTTCGACAGTTTTTCCAATCGGATTTTCTCCTTGGAATAACTGTTCTGCAGAAACCTTATCCAATAAACAAACCTTACGATTATTTTTGATATCATTTGTAGAGAAAGCTCTACCACGACTGACTACTAAGCCATTTGTCTGTAAATATGCATCATCGATACCGTATACATATCCACCTGTTAAGGAGTTTGTCAGATGGAATACACCATCATATACCTGACGGCGATGATAGAGTGATACATTCACTACACCAGGAATATTCTTTAAATCATCTTTTTGAGAAGAAGAGATTTCTCTGTATTTACCAGGGATACCCTGTCCAAAGTCGTATTCCCAGTCACCTTGTGTCATGCGTACATTAACTGTATTAACACCTGAACCGATAAGGTTCGTTTGAATCTGTTCATTTGTACCTTTGATTGTGGAAACAATGGCGATGATTGCCGCAATACCGATAATAATTCCTAGCATTGTTAGAATCGAACGCATCTTATGTGATAGGATTCCACGAATAGATAATCTAATATTTTCAACCATTAGTAGCCTCCATACATATTGTCTTCCATACCGATTTGTGTACGAGTACCTTCGATCGCACCATCACCATATGGGAAAGCAATATAGTCTGTATCTGAAAGGCCAGATAATACTTCTGTCGACATATTGAAATATACCTTACCAGTCTTGATATATGTCTTAACAAGCTTGCCATCTACATCCTTCATAACATACTTCTGTCCGTGTTCATCACGGATGAAGGCATTGCTGAGATAAATAGAAGATGTATCTGTATTCTCTTGTTGAATTGATAAGGCGAGATAAGAACCTTGTTTTAAATCATCACCCTTTTCAATATATGCAGTAAAACCATACATTGAAACATTCGGATTACCGCCATAGAAACCTTCCCCTGAATTTGTTGGAAAGTTATCAATTTGTGTTACAACTGCTTCATAGATGGATCCTGTTTCATAACTAGTAACAGATACTTTTGTACCCTTTTGAATTGTTGCTAATAATAACTCAGAGATAGAACCCTTTACTTCTGTACCAGTTCCACCTGCAACAGTTAAGAATGGTGTTCCATCTGTAGGAACATTGTTCATATCCTTTAGACCTTTAATAACACCACTACGTTTTGCGTAAACAACACCATCTGCTAATTGTGTCTGTAGTTCTGATAGTTCAAGTTGTTTACGACGAACATCGATATCATACTCACGAACTTCTGATTCCTTGGCATGAATTGCGCGTACAAGTTCAGAAGCTGTCATACCCTCTGGTTCAATTTCAGGTACAGATGGTTCTGGTTCGATAAGATTCTCACGAATCTTACGTGTCTGAATATCAAGTTTTGCCATATCATCTGTTACAGTACCTAAGATTGACTTTAACTTATCTACAGATACCAACCAAGAATCTTCAAGACCCTTCGTCTTATCATCTTCTGCATAAACATCTATAGAAACGTAGAATGTCTTTCCATCTGTTTCTGCTTTCTGGATAAGTTCTTTAATGAACTTACCAGAAAGGAAGCCATCATGTTTAATCGCAAAGTGATATGGATTTGCCTTTGTGCCCTTTGCGTATGTATTTACAGCAGGAACTGCTGGCGTTGGTGTAGGAGCAGGTGTTGGGGTAGGAGTTGGTGTGGCTGTTGGATCTGGAGTTGGTGTTGGAGTCGGAGCCGGAGTCGTTGAAGCTGTTGGCTCATCGAGATCCTTTGTAAACTCTGTGTCTTCATCCGTTAATGCATTCAGATAGTTCCATACTTTATGTTCTTCTACCTGTGTCACTGCTTCTGTATCCACTTTATATTCTGGCTCTGGTGCAGGAGTCGATGGTGGTGCTACCCTTCTTTCCACCGGCTTTGTATTTTGTAGTTGTTGTAATTCTTTTCTAGCTTGTTCTAGGCGAAGCTGTGTCGTAGAAATTTCAAGTTTCTTTAGTTCTACGGTATAGTTCAAACTTGTAATATCATACGCTAGCAATTTATCGCCAACTGATACTGCTTGACCTTCGGTAACATATACCGCAGTAATAATTTGAGATACAGATGGTGTAACAGTCTGTGTAGCTGGATCAGATACCAAACCACTCATCTGTGATTCCATCGGATTACCACCCATATTCATTGTACTAACTTGCACAACATCCACCTTACGGGATGCCTTGCGGAATTGGAGAATTCCAAAGTATCCAAGTACCAAGGCCGCAATAATAGAAACACTAATAATAACTCGTTTTTTATTCATGCGTGCCCTCCTGTATCATGCCATCAATGATATGAATGACACGCTTTGCCTTGCTTGCGACATGTGCATCGTGCGTAATCATAACAATTGTGACACCTTCTTTATTAAGTTCTTCAAATAATTCCATAACCTGTTTACCAGACTTTTGGTCTAGCGCACCAGTTGGCTCATCCGCTAAGAGAATACGTGGATGATTAATTAGTGCACGTGCAATCGCTACACGTTGTTTTTGACCACCGGATAATTGATTTGGCTTGAAGTTTACACGTTCACCCAAACCAACCTTTGTCAGTGCTTCAACGGCTGCTTTTTCACGTTCAGCCTTTGGAACACCCGCATATACAAGTGGTAAAGCAACATTTTCAATTGCTGTTTCACCTGGTAAAAGTTCAAATGTCTGAAATACGAAACCAATCTTTTTTAAACGTACTTCTGATAATTCATTCTCAGAAATGCGTGAAATATCTGCGCCATCTAATTCATAGGTTCCTTCTGTACAGCGATCTAAACAACCAATGATATTCATTAAAGTTGTTTTGCCTGAACCAGAAGGACCCATAATTGCGACATACTCACCTTCCGCAACCTGTATAGAAACATTCTTCAATACAGGCACTTCAATGGTGCCGCCATAACTTTTATAGATTCCTTGTAAGTTCAATAACATACTTATTCTCCACTTCCTACTGTAGAGATTGATTCTGTCTTCATACCTTCTTTGTAGTCTTCCATTGGCCATGCAATACTATCAGATTCAGATACACCAGATTTTATTTCATACTGATATAAGTTTTGATCCAATTCACCAACTTCAACTTCACGCTTCTCTAAGCGATGATTCTTATTGGCAACCCAAAGATATGCTTTCTCGCCTTCCATTACAACATAAGACGCGTCTAACCAAATACCATCTTTCTTTACAGCAGTGCCATTATTCTTTTCTAGATACACGTGCTGACCTAGCATTAAGCCATCCGAAGAATCTAATGAAATATAGAACGGATATGTGCTCGCCTTTTCAGAGCTACTTGAACCACCCATGCTGTACATATCATTTTGTTTTGCGTTTGGTTCTGTCTTAATTTCTGTAATCTTACCGGTCCAGAACTTTGTTTCATCTGTTCTAGAACGTACAATCATTTCTTGTCCAAGCGAAATAGATGTAATGGAAGTTTCATCAATTGTACCCTTGACTCTAAATTCACCAGATTGTGAGATTTCGATAAAGGCTGCTGTGTTGCCTTGTGCATCCGTACCACTTTCATTAATCGCCTTTACGATACCATTTGTATTGGCAAGAACGTCTGCGCTAGCAATCTCTTTTTGTTTTGCGGCGAGTTCTAACTGTTTTTGTTGAATAGATAACTGTGCAGCACGAATTTCATTCTCAAAAATAGAAATTTGTTCCACATTTACCCCATCATTTCGTGCAGCTGAGATAGCATTATTTTTATCTGTAATTATACCGTTCAAAGATTCAATCTCTAAATTGATAGAACTGATTTGTTTCTGTGCTTCTGAAACATCATAGCGGAAAAGAACTGTTGTAGGAATTACCTGATCACCAACAGATACAAATACTTGTTCAATCTTCTTTTCTTGGTTTTTATTCACCTTTACACTCTGCTGGGATTCTACTACACCAGAGTAACGATCATTTCCACCACTAGAAAAACCCATGATATTACTAATGGTATCTACGTAGGCAACTGTTCCTCCACTAGCACCACCTAGATTCCTTTGGAAAAAGGTAAATATTGTAGCGACAATCGCCACAACCACAGCAAGTACCGCAATCAAAATCTTTTTATTTTTTAACATACAATTCTCCTGTATCTTCTATAACAGTTTATATCTAGCAAAATGATATCTTTTCTATGATATAACTAGACTCTTTAACAATATTCTACCATCTTGCAAGTTTAGTATATATAACAAAAGTGACAATTCCGTTACAAACCAACTATAATATTCTTATGAATAAATTAAGACGACTCATTCCACTTGTGATTACGGCCATTTTACTTATCACAAATATCTGTTTTTATCAGGAATATCACAAATTAGATCAAACAAATACCATGTTTTTCATTGTAATCATCGTATCAATTTTATCTACTATACTGAAGTGGTTACCACATAAGCCAAAGATAGACACATTTGTCAAAGTGATTACAATCTTACTTATTCCATTGCTCATTGAAATGGCAGTTGAACTTTGTAATAACAATCTTCTTTCCGATATCGAAGGTATCGGTAATGTATTTGTTAACTACGGTATTATCCTTCTGATTGCGATGATATTCTATGTACTACTTGCAAGCATGAAAATCTCTTTTGCGATTACCACAGTTGTTCTATGTATTTTCGGAATCGCAAACATGTATGTAAAACAGTTTAAAGGTATCCCTCTTTTACCATGGGATTTAAGCGTGATTAAAACGGCAGCCGGTGTCGCATCCAACTATCAACTAACATTCAATGTACAAATACTCTTTACACTAACTATTATCAATATCATTTTTGCGTTATTATTCTGGCTACCAAAAGCACAGAAAACAAAACAGCAAATCCTCTATCGCACAACTTGTCTTTTCCTTTCAGCCGCAATTCTAATCACTTTCTATGGTACGAATTTCTTCCAAGTTACGCTTGGCGCAACACCAGACTTCTTCAATCAAGCAAGAGGTTACGAAAACTATGGTGCGATTGCGGAATTCTTCGTAAATACACGCTACTTATCACTAGAAAAACCACATGGATATAATGTAGAAACACTTGCGACACAATTAAAAGAGAATACAGTTTCAACAAAAACCATTACAGAAACAGTACTTGGACAACATCCAAATGCAACGGTAGAACATCCAAATATCATTACGATTATGAATGAAGCGTTCTCAGATTTACAAGTGATTGGAAAATTTGAAACCGATAAAGAGTATCTTTCCTTTGAAAATAGTATGAAAGATGATAAAAATACCATTCAAGGAAATGTATATGTTTCTACAATCGGAACAGGAACAAGTAATACTGAATATGAATTCTTAACTGGTAACTCTATGGCCTTTTTACCAATTGGTTCAAATGCCTATACGCTTTATGAAAAACATACTCAACCTGGTTTTGCGATGACGTTATCTGATCAAAACTATAGTACAACCGCCTTTCATCCTTACTACAAAGAAAACTGGAATCGTGTGAATACCTATCAATACATGAACTTTGATCGATATATCGGTATGGAGGATATTTCAAATTATCAGAAGCTACGAAACTACATCTCAGATGAATGGGATTTCCAACATATTATTGATTTATACGAAAAACGCGATACATCAAAACCATTCTTCATGTTTAATGTGACAATGCAAAATCACTCCCCATATAATACAGGGTTACTTCACGATGTCCATATCACTTCTATGAAGGGTGACTATCCACAAACAGAGGAATATCTCAGTGTCATTCGCCGTAGTGATATGGCTTTAGAACAACTTGTAAATTACTTTAAGAATGTCTCTGAGCCAACGATTATCCTTATGTATGGAGACCACCAACCTTTTATTGAAGATGAATTCTATGAAGAACTGTATGGTAAGAGTCTACACGATTTAAGTGATGCGGAAAACCAACGTAGATATATCACCCATTTCTTTATGTGGGCCAACTATGATATTCCAAGTGGCACAATTCCTTATATCAGTGCAAACTATCTCAGCACCTTACTTGCGGAAAACGCAAATGTTA
>ERZ773203.1695-NODE-1695-length-10864-cov-5.113702_pt1 | contig 10864 bp, 11 predicted proteins | sample MGYA00580529_ERZ773203 | MGnify/ENA primary metagenome ERZ773203 (study PRJEB29015, sample SAMEA2738176) | human oral metagenome | biome: human oral; feature: human-associated habitat; material: saliva | place: China | collected 2177 ...
TTATTATAGAATTATGGAGTCTAATGCATATAAGAGGCTGAGAAATAAAACACAACTATTTTTTAGTCCGGTAAATGACCACGTGTGCACTAGGAGTGAACATGTGTTGTATGTATCATCTATTGCGAGTACTATTGCTAATCGATTGGGGCTTAATGAAGAGCTCTGTAAAGCAATAGCAATTGGACATGATATTGGTCATGCACCATTTGGGCATGAAGGTGAATCAATCTTAAGCAAGATTGATCGGAAATATTGTAGTAGACCATTTTGGCATGAGAAGAATGGTGTTGTGCTTGCTGATTATTTTGAACTGGTTATTGGCAGTAAGGGGATGAGTCAGCAACTTAATCTTACTTATGCTGTGAGGGATGGTATAATTTCCCACTGTGGTGAGGTTGATGACAATGGTCTTAAACCTCGTGATAAATTTATAAATCTCGAGAGGGATTATATCAGTCCGAATCAATATGAGCCTTATACATGGGAGGCTTGTGTGGTGAAACTATCAGATAAAATTTCGTATATAATGCGTGATACTGAAGATGCTATACGCTTAAATGTGTTGACAAAGGAGGAAATTGAACGGGATTTATTATATTCATTGAAATTAAAATTTAGTGGATACAATAGGGATGCAATTGTTGGTGGGTTAATTAATGATTGTGTTCAAAACTCAAATCCAGAGGATGGAATCAGATTTTCTGAAGAATGGTCTGAGAGATTGGATGCTATAAAGGCATTTAATACTTCTAGAATCTGTTTTTCAGAGAGAGTTAAAATTAGCAAGCCTTATTTTTCTCTGGTGTTAAATTCATTGTTTGATTTATACTTTGGATTAAATGATGATGGTGTTTTGAGGATTGCGCGTCCTGCTAGGGAGTATGGACATGTGGTAACTGATTTTGCCAAGTGGTTAAAAATCTATTGTTTTAACTTCAAAACTGACTTGGAAGAGATAAACAGCTATGATGATGGAAATGTATATGATTTTAAGAAATTTATTGATTTACATAGTAGTGAAAGTTATGCTTTTGCTATAATCGAATATATTTCTGGAATGACTGATAGGAAGGCTATTGCTGAGTATGAAAGAATGATTACATTTTAAAATTTGATTGGGTGCTTTAATAGGCACCCTTTTTTATATTTTATAGAAATTATTTAATATTTGTAAATATCTGTGAAATGTTGTATATTAGAGGTGAAAATAAATTAATGGAGTTTTTATGGAAAAGCTAAATAAAATTTTTAATAATAAAGTTTTTAAATATTTAGTAATAACCCTTATTATGGTTAATTTTTTGTATTGGATGGGGCAGAAAAAAGGATTATTTTCTGATGAAGTATTTTCATATGGTTCATCTAATTATAGGTATGATATTATGTTTAGACCATATGATTATGCTAATGGCTTGAATAGAGTAATATTTGAAAATAATTGGATTTCACTTATTAAGGATATTAATGGAGCGAAAGCTAAAGTGAATGAAATTGAGAGTAAACAAAAGCCAATTTGGAAAACTAGAGAAGATGCTAAAGATTATGTTACGATTGGATTGAAAGATGTATTAAGGTTTGATATGGTGTATTTTAATCAAGCAATGGATGTTCATCCACCATTGTTTTATATGTTAGTACATTTGGTTAGTATATTCTTTTTTGGAGTTTTTTCAAAATATATTATATACTAAATGAGTAATGGAACCGAAGAGGCTTATTTTAATTGAGAATTAATTTTTTGTTAATAGTAAAATAATGAAAACGTAGTATAATACATTCAGATCAAAAAGATCTGAAACCTCAATTAACCCCCCCTTTTATAAAGGCCTCTTATTTAAGAGGTCTTTTTATTGTTTAATTTTTGAATAATAAAAAGTAATAAATAAATAAAGGAGCGGTTCATTAAAATTAGTTAAGTACAAAAATAAAAAAGAAAAGAGGAGAAAGATGGGAAAAAAAGACAATTACGGATATGTTTATACCCGTGAAAGAGAAAAAGAAAATGAAAATAAAAATTTAAAGAAAGTAGGTATTTTACTTCTAATTTCAATAGTGTTGACGGCGGTTACACATTTTGTTTTAATTAGTAAAAAAGCAGCTGCAGAATCTGAAATTCCTGCATTGAAAGTAGAAAAAGAAAAAGCAGTAAAAGAAGTTAAAGAAATAGACGATAGAATTAAAACGACTGAAGAAGGAACAAAAAAAATACAAGAAATCGTAGAAAAATATAGTAAATAAAGGAGAAAGTAATGAAAAAAGGATTATCAATTATTGGATTTTTAATAGCTTGTGCAGGATTTGTTTATTCAGGATTGAATATTTATGGATCTACATCAAAAATTGCACAAAGTAGTAGCTTAAAAGGTAATATCAAAAAATTAAATAAAGAAAAAGAAACTAAACAGAAACAACTTACAGAAATATCTAAAAAAGAAGAAGTAGTGAAAGAAAAATATGAACAAATGAAAAAAGAAGGGAAAATAAAAATAGTTCATTTAACATTTGACGATGGACCTTCTAACAATACTGACAAAATTTTAGCAATTTTGAAAAGAAACAATATAAAAGCAACATTCTTTGTAATAGGACATAATCAAGATCAATATAAAAAAATCGTAGATGCAGGTCATGCAATAGGATTGCACAGTTATACACATGAATACAAATATATTTATGCAAATGAACATAATTTCTTTGAAGATTTGTATAGATTACGTGATGCTGTAAAAGCTAAAACTGGAAAAGATGTTAAAATTACAAGATTCCCTGGAGGTTCTAGTAATGCAATTGCATCAAAAGCCTTGAAACAACAAATTATTACTAGAATGGCAAGAGAAGGATATATTTATCACGATTGGAACTGTGATTCAACAGATGCTAGTGGAAATGGAGTACCTGTACAAAAATTAATTAAATATGGAATTTGTACTAATCACCCAGAAATTGACGTTTTAATGCACGATACAAATGTTAAAGGAACAACTGTTCAAGCGTTGCAAACTATTATTGATGGATATAGAAAAGCAGGATATAGCTTTGAAGTAATTACTACAAGTAGTGAAAAAATTCAACACGTAAAAGAACCAGAAATTAAGAACTAAGAATGTTCTAAGCGCCTAAGCTAGTAAAATATGCTATAATGTGTGAATAATAAAGATATGGAGGAGATTTTATGAAAAAAATAATAGTATTACTTTTAGGATTATCTCTATCAACTTCATTGATTACAACAGCAAAAGAAACAGGAACAATTTTTATAAAAGAAGAAATGATAAAGAATAACGTTGATAATGATTTAGATGTCAATGTTTCAGAACAAAGTAATAAAAAAATTACAATACCAGAAAAGGATCTTGATAAATTCACACATTATCAGTCAGGAATGGCATCTTATTACAACAGTAATTTACAGGGCTCGGCAACGGCAAGTGGTGAAAGATTTAATAACAACGCTTTAACTGCGGCACATAGGAAATTGCCATTTGGAACTAAAATTCGGGTAACAAATGTAAATAATGGAAAATCAGTAATTGTAAGGGTAAATGATAGAGGACCTTATACAAAAGGGAGAGTAATAGATTTAAGTAAAGCAGCATTTTCAAAAATTGCTAGCATAAGTTCAGGTGTAACAAGAGTAAAATTAGAAGTAATGAAATAAAAAAATAGGAAGGTGGAAAAACAGTGTTAAATGGGAAAATAGCTTTAATAACAGGTGGAGCAAGGGGAATTGGAAAAGAAATAGCTTTAAAATTTGCAGAAAATGGAGCAACTGTAATTTCAGGAGATTTGATGGATGCTGATTATACACACGAAAATATAACTCACATCAAATTAAATGTAACTGATAGAGAAAATATTAAAGAAGTTGCAAAAGAATTAAAAGAAAAATATGGAAGATTAGATATTTTAGTAAATAACGCAGGAATTACAAGAGATTCTTTATTACAAAGAATGAAAGAAGTAGATTGGGATTTAGTTGTAGACATTAACTTAAAAGGTGTTTTCAATGTAATGCAAGGATTTGTTTCATTATTGTTAAAAAGTAAAGCATCAAGTGTAATTAACATGGCTTCAGTAGTTGGAGTTGACGGAAACTTAGGACAAACAAATTATGCAGCAACAAAAGGTGGAGTTATTGCAATGTCTAAAACTTGGGCTAAAGAATTTGGAAGAAAAAATTTAAGATCAAATGCGTTAGCACCAGGATTTATTAAAACAGATATGACACATGTTTTACCAGAAAAAGTTGTAGAAAAAGTTTTAGATAATACACCTTTAAGAAAAATGGGAGATGCTGAAGATGTAGCAAATGCAGCATTATTCTTAGCAAGTGACAATTCTAAATTTATTACTGGACAAGTTTTAAGAATAGACGGTGGATTAAACTTATAATTTATGAAAAAAAATAAAAAAATTTATGCATATTATCTTTTAGAAACTGGAAAAACTGATATTGTAGACACTTGGGAAGAGTGTCAGGCAGCAACAAAAGGTAAAAAAGCAAGATATAAATCTTTTAAAGACTTGGAAGAGGCTACTCAATGGTTGATTAATGGTGCAGAATATGAGAAAAAGCAAGAAGTAAACGAAAAATTATTAGAAAAACTTGATAGGGATGCAATTTATTTTGATGCGGGAACTGGTAGAGGAGAAGGTGTTGAAGTTAGAGTGACTGATTTTGACGGAAATTCTTTACTTTATCAAATTATGTCACAAAAAAAGATAAATGAACATGGAAATTATAATGTTGCACCTACAAGAACTAATAATTTTGGTGAACTTACTGGATTGTTTATCGCTTTGAAAATTGCTGCAAAATATGGGAAAGATATTATTTGTGGTGACAGTGCACTTGTAATTGACTATTGGTCAAAAGGTAGATTTAATGCAAATAATTTAGAGATGGATACTATTGAGTTAATAAAAAAAGTCTCAAAATTAAGAGAAGAATTTGAAAGAGAGAATGGTAAAATAAAAAAAATTTCAGGAGATGTAAATCCAGCAGATTTGGGATTTCATAGATAAGTTTGGAGGAATAATGAAGAAATTATTAGTATTGATGATGTTACTTGTATGTTCTGTATGTACATTTAGTTTAGAGTTAAAGACTAAAGAAACTAGAAGAGAAGACAGAGCAGCAAGAGCAAAAGCAAAAGCACAGGCGAAAGAAAAAGCTAAAGAAGAAAAACAAAAACAAAAAACAGCAGCAAAAGAATTCGAAGGTCAATACTTAAAAGCAACTAATACATTTTATTATGTAAAAGATAAATTGGTATTACCTAACAAAAAAGTAACATATACATTAAATGATCAAACAGGATTAATTGATGGAATTTATCAATTTATGGCTGAAAAATATGGTGTTTCTGATATGGATTTAGTAACTTTTAAAGTTAGTGGAACAGTTTCAAAAGATGGAGTTTTGACAGTAAGTAAAATAAGAAATTATAGAATTCCTGAAGATAAATTGTATCAAAATGGAGGATATATTCCTGATGGAGGATATGCTCCTACAACAACTGATACACCAGGAGTAACAGTGCAACCACAAGGTTCGCCAGAAGAAGTAAAAATATTGGATATACCTTCTATAGGACCAAATAAATAATTGGAGGAAAAAAGAAGAGGCAAGGTTATTTTCGGATAGCCTCTGTGTCTCTTTTTTTTACAAAAGATAGCAAAGCTCCTGCCTTTAAAAGCGGGAGTAGTTCACATAAAGTCATATTCAAAAACAGATTTATGTAATCTTATCAAATCAAAAATCAAGAATTTATGTTTTAAAGTATTTTAAAGAAATTGTTATGTATCATTGGAAAAATAAAAATGTTAGAAAAATTTATCTCAAAAAATTAAAAAATTGAAGAGGAAAAGAGGTTGAATTAAATGGCAGAAGAAAAAAAAGAGCCAGTAAAAAGAGGTAGGAGAAAAAAAGAAGAAGTAGAATTAGAAGAAAAGAAGGAGCCTTCTAAGAGAGGTAGAAGGAAAAAAGTAGAAGTTGAGACTGAAGAAGTTGAAAAAAAAGAGCCTGTGAAAAGAGGTAGAAAGAAAAAAGAAGAACTAGAAAATACAGAAATTGAAAAAGTTGAGAACTCTGAAAAAGAGAAAGAAGAAGTTAAAATTATGAAAGAAACAGTAGATTTAGAAGATACGGAGAAAGAGAAACATATAGAAGAGAAAAAAGAGAGAAGTTTTTTTGAGGAGGATAAAAATTCTGATGAAGAAATATTGATAAAAAATATTTTAGAAACGAAGATAACTCCGCTGAAAAAGATGGCGAAAGAATATAAAATTCCTAATTTTTCAATAATGACGAAACATGATTTAGTGAATGAGATTTTGATGAAAAAAGGTGAAGAAAACGGAAAAACATATGGTTTTGGGAAATTGGATATAATTAATGAAGGAAGTTATGGATTTTTGAGACAGACAAGTGTTGGACCAGATGTGTATGTTTCGATTTCTCAAATAAAAAGATTTAATTTAAGAAATGGTGATACAGTATTTGGAGAGTTGAGAGTACCGATTGGGACAGAAAAAAATTATGGGATTTTGAAGGTGTTGTTGATAAATGGAGATTTACCAGAAAAATCCTCGCAAAGACCGTATTTTGATGATTTAATTCCATCTTATCCAGACGAAAAAATTAATTTAGGAAAAGGGCACATTGCTTCAAGAATAATTGATCTTGTGGCACCAATTGGTAAAGGACAAAGAGGATTGATTGTGGCACCTCCTAAAGCTGGTAAAACAGTGCTTTTATCGACATTAGCAAATGATATTATTAAGTATAATCCTGAAATTGACGTTTGGATTTTGCTAATTGATGAAAGACCTGAGGAGGTTACGGATATTAAGGAAAATGTTAAAGATGCAGAGGTTTATTCAGCGACATTTGATGAGGATCCTAGAGTTCATACACAAGTTACTGAAAAAGTATTGGAAATGGCTAAAAGAGAAGTTGAAAAAGGGAAAGATATTTTAATATTAATGGATAGCTTGACAAGATTGGCTAGATCGTACAATATTACAATTCCTTCAAGTGGAAAATTAATTTCAGGTGGTATTGATCCGAATGCCTTGTATTATCCAAAAAGATTTTTGGGGGCAGCGAGAAATATTAAAAATGGTGGAAGTTTGACGATAATTGCTACAGCACTTATTGAAACAGGAAGTAAAATGGATGAAGTTATTTTCGAAGAATTTAAAGGTACTGGAAATATGGAAATTATTTTAAGTAGAGCACTTCAACAATTGAGAGTTTTCCCAGCAATTGATGTTTTGAAAAGTGGTACAAGAAGAGAAGAATTATTGATTCCTAAGGATAAATTAGAAAAAATATGGAAATTAAGAAGAGAATTGGATAAAGAATCTGATAGTGATGGAATAAGAAAATTAAAGGAATTGATAAAAAGATTTAGTTCGAATGATGAATTGTTAGAAAATTTATAAAAACTATGAAAAAAGAAATTTTGAAAAAGTTTGAAGATTTATGAAAAAAAATAAAAAACAAATTTGACAATTGTAGATTTGTAAGGTAAACTTAAAAGTAGAGAGTAAAGGTATATTTTTATAATAAATTTACGAAAGTATTACAGGAGGAGGTAGTAAAAATATGGTAGGAATTATCGTGGCAAGTCACGGTGAATTTGCTGCTGGTATTAAACAATCGGCTTCAATGATTCTGGGAGAAGCAGAATTGTTGGAATCAGTTGTGTTTATGCCGAGTGAAGGACCAGATGACTTATATAAAAAAATTCAAGACGCCATTGAAAAATTAGGGACAGAAGAAGTTCTATTTTTAGTTGATTTATGGGGAGGAAGTCCATTTAATCAGTCTAATCGTTTCTTTGAAGAAGCTCCTGAAAAGAGAGCAATTGTTGCAGGACTTAATTTACCAATGTTACTTGCAGCATTGTCAGAAAGAGAAGATTACGACACAGCTCATGAAGTAGCAAAAGCTATTGTTCCAGAAGGGAAAGACCAAGTTAAAGTTAGACCTGAAGAATTGGAACCAAAAGAAGCAAAAGCAACTGCAGCAGCACAAGATGACACACCAAAAGGTGCAATTCCAGAAGGAACTGTTATAGGTGATGGTAAAATTAAATTTGTATTGGCTCGTATCGATACTCGTTTATTACACGGACAAGTTGCTACAAGCTGGACAAAAGCAACTAATCCAAACAGAATAATCGTTGTGTCAGATTCAGTTTCAAAAGATGAATTACGTAAAAAATTAATCGAACAAGCGGCGCCTCCAGGTGTACGTGCACATGTTATCCCACTTGATAAATTGGTGGAAGTTTCAAAAGATCCAAGATTTGGAAATACAAAAGCATTATTGTTATTTGAAAATCCTCAAGATGCACTTTATGTAATTGAAAAAGGTGTGGATATCAAAGAGTTAAATGTAGGTTCGATGGCACATACTGTTGGAAAAGTTATGGTTAATAACGTACTTTCAATGGATCAAAAAGATGTTGACACTTACAAAAAACTAAGAGATCTAGGTGTAAAATTCGACGTAAGAAAAGTTGCTGCTGATAAGAGAGCAGATTTATTCAAATTAATTTCAGAAAAAGCAAATGAAGGATTAAAACTTTAATTTTATTTAGGAGGATATTATGGATTTTAATATAGTTTCAATTATTCTAGTATTAATAGTTGCATTTCTGGCAGGAATGGAAGGTATCCTTGACCAATTCCAATTCCATCAACCAATTATTGCATGTTCATTAATTGGATTAGCAACAGGGCATATGCCAGAATGTATTATTTTAGGAGGAGCATTGCAACTTATCGCATTAGGATGGGCAAATGTTGGTGCGGCAGTAGCTCCAGATGCAGCTTTAGCTTCAGTAGCTTCAGCTATTATTTTTGTAAAAGCAGGAAACTTTACTGCAGATGGTCGTAACGTAGCAATTGCAGCAGCAATTACTCTAGCGACAGTTGGTTTAGTATTAACAATGGTAGTTCGTACATTGTCAGTAGTTATTGTTCACCAAGCAGACCGTGCAGCAGAACAAGGTAGCTTCCGTGGTGTTGAATTTTGGCATATGGTTGCATTAGCATGTCAAGGATTACGTATTGCTATCCCTGCAATCTTGTTGTTATTCATCCCTTCAGAAGTAATTCAACATACATTAGGTTTATTACCAGAATGGTTTACAAAAGGAATGACAATCGGTGGTGGATTCGTAGTAGCAGTAGGTTATGCAATGGTTATCAACTTAATGGCTACTAAAGAAGTATGGCCATTCTTCTTCTTAGGATTTGCATTGGCTCCATTAAAAGAATTAACATTAATTGCAACAGGAATTATCGGAGTTTGTGCAGCAATTATTTACTTAAATGTTACAAAAAACGGTGGAGGAAGCAACAATGGTGGAGGAACTTCATCAGGTTCAGGAGATCCACTTGGAGATATATTGAATGATTATTAATAATTTAGGAGGAAAGTAAAAATGGCAGAAAATAAAATAAAATTATCAAAAGCTGATCGTCGTAGTGTAATGCTTCGTTCTCAATTTTTACAAGGTTCTTGGAATTATGAACGTATGCAAAATGGAGGTTGGGCTTATTCATTAATCCCGGCATTGAAAAAATTGTATCCAAAAAAAGAAGATGCGTCAGCAGCTTTAAAAAGACATATGGAATTTTTTAACACTCACCCATACATTGCAGCACCTATTTTAGGAGTTACTTTGGCGTTAGAAGAAGAAAGAGCTAACGGAGCAGCAATTGATGATGCAGCAATTCAAGGGGTTAAAGTAGGAATGATGGGACCATTAGCAGGTATTGGAGATCCAGTATTCTGGTTTACAGTACGTCCAATTTTAGGAGCAATAGCAGCATCACTTGCTACAGGTGGTTCAGTAATTGCACCATTATTCTTCTTTATTTTATGGAATGTAATTCGTATTTCGTTCTTATGGTATACACAAGAATTTGGATATCAAAAAGGTTCAGAAATTACAAAAGATTTATCAGGTGGATTGTTACAAACAATTACTAAAGGAGCTTCAATTTTAGGTATGTTCGTTATGGGAATTTTGGTTCAAAGATGGACATCAATTAATTTCCCAATGATAGTATCAAAAGTACCTTTATCTAAAGGAGCATTTATTGAATTTCCAAAAGGTACAGTTACAGGTGCACAATTGCAACAAATTTTAGGAGATCAAGCAAGTGGAGTTTCACTTTCAGCAGAAAAAGTTACTACATTACAAAATAACTTAGATCAATTGATTCCAGGATTTGCAGCATTATTATTGACATTCTTATGTATGTGGCTACTTAAGAAAAAAGTAAGTCCAATTTTAATAATATTCGGATTATTTATAGTTGGAATTGTAGGACACGTAGTTGGAATTTTCTAATATTTAATAAATTTTAGAAAAAATCAATATTAATAAATTAAATTTGGAGATTTTTATGAGAAAAAGAACTATTTTAATGAGATAATTTAGAAAAATATTCGTAATTATTGTTGTTAAAAATAGTTCTTTTTTGTATAATAGAATAAATGGTGTTGAATAAAATTATATTCGATATTTTCATTTAGGATAAATTAGTTATAACGTTTAATTTATAAATATTTTAAATTTTACAATAAAAAATAAGAAGGAAAGGAGAAACAATTGGCAATTTCAAAAAATACAAAAGTTTTATTTAACACAAAAGGAAATTTATTGAGTGGAATGCTTGGAAATAAAAATGGTGATATTTTGGTAGGCGATAAAGCATTTGAATTTTATTAAATAGTGCAAGAACACTCGCGACTTTAGTCGTGAGATGAATTGCACGAAAATTTTAGTAAGCATATAGGGAAACTTGTATGTAGACACGGAGCAAAACCGTGCAA
>ERZ773203.1696-NODE-1696-length-10862-cov-4.543722_pt1 | contig 10862 bp, 9 predicted proteins | sample MGYA00580529_ERZ773203 | MGnify/ENA primary metagenome ERZ773203 (study PRJEB29015, sample SAMEA2738176) | human oral metagenome | biome: human oral; feature: human-associated habitat; material: saliva | place: China | collected 2177 ...
CTGATGTCATCGTCTGTGAGACGGCTTCTGGTGCAACCTCTGTTTCAATCTCCGCTGAACGTCCAAACCTTCCAATCATCTCTGTGACTTCGAATAAGCGTGTGGCCAGTCAATTAGCTTTGAATTATGCCAACGCCAGCTTCGAACGTCCATTCTCTGAGAATTATGGCATTGATCTCGTTCAAGAACTTAAGGCTTCTGGTTATATTAATACCAAACCAGGCGAAGATAAGGTGCTTGCCGTAATCGTTTCCGGTCAACCAAATGTGATTGGCGGTACGGACACTATTCAAATTCGTAGCATTTAATACTAAGCTTTAGCACGATTAGGAGATTGCGGTATAATTAAAACATGTATCGCAATCTTCATTTTTTGCACCCCGAACACCAAACCGTTTTACTTCGCACGGATTATAATGTGCCGCTCGAAAATGGTCTGATTCAAAATAACTTACGTATTGAAAAATCTCTTCCTACCATCCAATATCTCTTAGATCATCAGGTGAAAAAACTCGTCATCATCTCTCATCTTGGGCGCCCAGAAGGGAAGGTTGTGCCGGAATTTTCTCTACGACCAGTCGCCGCTGAACTCTCTCGTTTGTTGCAGTGTGAAGTCTTTTTTGCGCCCGAAACAACTGGTGAAGCTACCAAGCAATTGATCTCTGAGGCCCCAGAATGTGCGGTGATTTTATTAGAAAATCTACGCTTTCATCCTGGTGAGGAAGAGAATTCAAAAGATTTTGCCGAGGCCATCTTCAATACTGTTCAGCCAGATTGTTTCGTCCAGGACGGCTTCGGCGTTTTACATCGCGCTCATGCTTCCACTGATGCCTTGCCACGCCTCTTGCCTAGCGCTATGGGTCTGCTAGTCGAACAGGAAATTGAAAATCTAAAAAAGGTACAAGAAAATCCGCTCCACCCTGTACTTTTAATCATTGGTGGTGCCAAAGTTAAAGATAAATCTCCCCTTATCGAGCATTTTTCTAAACTCGCCGATTATATTTTTGTCGGAGGCAAAATCGCTGCCGATGGATTCACTTCTGATTTACCTCAAATCACCGTCGCTACGGATTTCACTGAGGATGAATCCGGCGCTAAACTCGATATCGGCCCTAAATCCCTCGACCAGCTAATCGACCTCGTGCTAAAATCTCGCACTATTATCTGGAATGGCACTCTCGGTCTTACCGAAAAACCACCTTTTGATTTTGCTTCCAGAATCATTGCCGAATCTATTGGCGCTAAAAACTTGGCAGAAAATCTTTCCGTAATCTGCGGTGGTGATACTACGGGCTTCGTAGAAAACCTCTTACAAAACCGATATTCCGATCAGCCTCCACTTAATTTTTCGCTGGTTTCCACCGGTGGTGGTGCTAGTCTCGAATTCTTAATTCATGGTACTCTCCCAGGTCTTGAAGTTCTGAAAACTACCTAAGCTAAAATCCGCCTCTGTTAACTTTGTAATAATTACCTAAACCTGTCTTGGAACTGGAAATAATTAGCACTCATTGCTTGACAGTGCTAATATTTGCTATACAATAGAATTATGCAAGATGAATTTACTGAAATAATGAATAAATTGACCGAGAATGCTCGTTTTGCGCTTCAGAAATCCGATTATTATGCTAAGCGTTATAATAACGGCTACATGAGCACCGAACATTTGCTTCTCGGTATTCTTTCGCAGGATACTTCCACCGGTGCGCGTTTTCTCGCCGACGAAGATGTGAATCTCGATCAGGTTGAAAAACTGATGAATCATACCGCCATCGAAGTACCCGGTGCGGATATGGCCATGATGTCGCTTTCCGAGGCTGCTGTTCTGACTCTGCGCCTCGCTTCCAACTTTGTGAAAGAGCAGGGAATTAAATTAATTGGCACTGAGCATCTACTTTATGCTTTGATTCGCCAGCCAAATTCTCGCGCCAGCTTGATTCTTCAAGGTCTCGATGTTGATCTCACGGAATTATCGAAAACTATTGAAGAGTTTGCCGAAAAACAGGCCGAAGAAGCCAAGATTGATCAAAAGAAAAATGATTTTAAGCGTAAACGTCCGCTCAAGTGGCTCACCAAATACGGCGTGGATCTCACCGAATTGGCTCGTCAAGGTCGTCTCGATACTGTGATTGGTCGTGATCGCGAAATTGAGCGCGCTCTCACCGTGCTTTCTCGTCGCACCAAGTCCAACCCTGTACTGATCGGTGAAGCGGGTGTGGGTAAGACCGCCATTGTCGAAGGTCTCGCCACTCGTATCGCCAAAAATGAGGTGCCAGGCAATTTGATTGGCAAGAAAATTTATCAAATCGACCTCAGCTCTGTGGTCGCCGGTACCAAATTCCGTGGCGACTTCGAGGAGCGCATTAAGGGTATCGTCGACGAAGCCATCGAAAGTAAGGATCTTATTCTCTTTATCGATGAAATTCATCTTCTGACCGGCGCTGGTTCCTCCGAAGGTAGCTTGGATGCCGCGAATATCTTGAAGCCAGCTCTCGCACGCGGTTTGATTCATCTGATTGGTGCTTCTACCATGGATGAATATCGCAAATCGATCGAAAAAGATAAGGCTCTCGCGCGTCGTTTTCAAACCGTGATCGTCGAAGAGCCTTCCGATGCGATTACCGTGCGTATCTTGAAGGGAATTAAATCGCATTACGAAAAACATCATGGCGTCGTAATCCCTGATAAGATTATCGAAACTGCCGTCAGTATGTCGAAGCGCTATATCAATGATCGTTACATGCCAGATAAAGTCATTGATGTGATCGACGAAGCCAGTGCTATTGCTAAGGTTGCCGCCGACAAGAGTGGCAGTGGTGAATATAAAAAATTAAAGATCGAGCGCGAATCTCTTCAGCAAAAAATTGAAGATAGTGCTGAGGCGGAGAACTTTGAAAAGGCCGCTCTCTATAAAACTCGCCTGGCGAAATTAGAAGAAAAAATCAAATCACTCGAGCAGGCTGGTGTCGATGAAAATGTTTCACCATTTCTCACCGAAGAAAATCTTGCTGAAGCTATTTCTCTCAAAACTGGTATTCCAGTTTCCAAGGTTCACGGTAGTGAATTGAAGGTTCTTTCAAAACTAGAAGCACATCTCGATAAGGCCATTATCGGTCAAGACGAAGCGATTCATGACGTAGCTAAGGCTATTCGCCGTGGTCGTTCCGGCATTAGTGATCCTAGGCGTCCGATTGGTTCCTTCCTCTTCATGGGCCCGACCGGTGTGGGTAAGACTGAGCTTGCTCGCGTAATTGCTCGCGAAGTTTTCGGTGGTGAGAATGCTTTGATTAAAATTGACATGTCAGAATTTGGCGAAAAACACAATGTTTCTCGTCTAGTGGGTGCGCCAGCTGGCTATGTTGGTTATGACGATGGCGGTAAATTGACCGAATCGGTACGCCGTCACCCATATTCCGTCGTGCTCTTTGATGAGATTGAAAAAGCTCACCCAGATGTCTTCAATATGCTGTTGCAAATTCTTGAAGACGGTGTCCTCACTGATGGTCAAGGTAATCGCGTGAAGTTCAACAACACCATCGTGATTCTGACTTCCAATCTCGGTTCCGACGAAATGTATAACGACCAGGCCTTCGGTTTCTCTAGTCATCAAAAAACCAAGGATCAATTCATTACTGAAGATTACGAAGCTAGTAAAAATGCCGCGATGAAAGCTTTGAAGAAGTCTATGCGTCCAGAGCTTATCAATCGTCTAGACGCCATCGAAGTCTTCCATGCGCTCTCTCGCAAGCAGGTCGAAGAAATCTTTGACAATATGATTGAAGATTTGAAAAAGCGTCTTGCTGAAAAAGCCATCGGCTTGAAGCTCGACTCCAAGGTGCGCGACTTCCTTATCGAAAAAGGTTTTGATCCCAAAAATGGTGCCAGACCATTACGCCGGGCCATCGAAGATAATTTGGAAACCTTGCTCTCTGACGCGATTATTGCGGAGGAAATTTTACCAGGACAAATCGCCCAAATTAGCTTAAAAGGTGGTAAGCTTAAATTAAAGATCGAAAGTACTGAAAAATAATATGGAAAATTCACCGTCAGAAGTCTCCAGTCAGCCCCGTCGGCGCAGTCCGGCACTCGCCGACCTGCTTAGCGGACTTGTGATTTTCGGTACACTTTTCGCTGGCGCCTTTGCCTTTATTTGTCTACAGGATGATATTAAGGGCTATGATTTTCAAATTTCCGACACCTTGAAGCCTTACGTTCAGAAACTTAATCTTACAGAAAAAGCTTCGAAGACTCTGCTTGCCACTCATCCCGCCTTGCAGGAAAAACAGGCCTTTAATCAAAGTTGCCATTCCCATAATCATGAAGTTTACGTCCTGGGTTGTTATATCCATGATAATGATCGGATTTATCTTTATCATGTCGAATCGAACGACCTCCCAGGGGTAATCGAGGTGACTACGGCTCACGAAATGCTTCACGCTGCTTATCAACGCGTCCCCTTTTGGGAAAAAGATCGCTTGAACGAGGAAATCAAAAAAGCCTACGATAATCTCCCAGCTGATCATGAAATCCGCACCTCGATCAAGGGTTACTCTGAAGATGACTTCTATGATGAATTACATTCACGACTCGGCACCGAGGTGGCAGATCTGTCAGATTTTCTCGAAAAACATTACGCCGCCTATTTTCAGCATCGTCAGACTATCACGGATTTTAATCAGCAATATCACTCTGTTTTTCAAAAGCTTAACGACAAGCTCACTTCACTTAAATCTGAAATCGACGCCAAGCAGGCTACTATTAATCAGCAAACTGAGGCCTACAATAATGAAACCAATGCCCTAAATCAATTAATCCTGGATTTTAATCGACGCGTCGAATCCGGTCAAATCTCTGGTTGGCGTTATCAAAACGAACGCGCTACTCTGGAAGCACGTATTAATCGTCATGAAGCTACTTATCAGAGTATTCAGCAATCCATCGACGCCATAAACCAGCAAATTACCGAATATAATAACCATGTGCTTTTCGAAAATCAGCTGATGAACCAGATTAACTCCAACGCCGTCTCTAATGAACTCGAATCTCAAAAATAAGGAAAGGAAATTATTATGCAAACTAACTTAAACCCCAAAGATTATCTCGTGCCAACCGTCATTGAAACCACCAATCGTGGCGAGCGTTCTTATGACATTTATTCCAGGCTCCTAAACGACCGCATTATCTTCCTCGGTGAGGATGTCAATGCTCACACTGCTAATCTCGTAGTGGCGCAACTTCTCTTTCTCGCCCATGAAGATCCTAAGAAAGATATCAAGCTCTATATTAATTCCCCAGGCGGCTCGGTTTATGATGGCCTCGCCATTATTGATACCATGAATTATATCGAGCCAGATGTTCAGACTATTGGTATCGGTCTTCAGGCCTCCATGGGCGCCATGTTGCTCAGCTGTGGTGCCAAAGGTAAGCGTTTTGCCTTGCCAAATGCTCGCGTGATGATTCATCAGCCAAGTTCCGGCACTCAGGGTAAGATTACCGATCAGGAAATTATGCTCAAAGAAGGTATTTTCTTGAAGAAACGCCTCGCCGAAATTCTCGCCAAAAATACTGGCAAGAAGGTTGACCAAATCATCAAAGATATGGATCGTGATAATTGGATGTCCGCCGACGAAGCCAAGGATTACGGGATTATTGACGAAGTCATCGCTAAATAATTCTATAAAATACCCGATGCTCATTTGGTGAGTGTCGGGCAATCTAGTAATCTAATAGTAATCTAATATCGGTGCATCAAAGAGTGGGTGATCGCGGCCGCCAAAGCGTCAGCCGCATCATCCGGTTTTGGCACACTGGTTAAATCCAGATGCAGTTTTACCATCTCCTGCATCTGTTTTTTATCGGCTGAACCATAACCCGTCATGGTCTTTTTGATTTCATTTGGTGTGTATTCGAAGGTTGGCAGTTTGTGCTGTTTGCAAACTAAAAGCACTACCCCTCTCGCTTCCGCCACCGAAATACCGGTCGTTATATTTTTAGTGAAGAAAAGTTTTTCGATACTCACGCAATCCGGCTTGTTTAATTTAATAATCTCATGCATCGACTCATAAATATCGAGTAGGCGTTCTGAAAGTGGGGTATGTGGCGGCGTGGCAATCACACCGTTGTCAATCATTTTGGCGCGACCAGTTTGTTTTACTTCGATCACCCCAAAGCCACAAATTCCTGTACCTGGGTCAATTCCTAAAATTCTCATCTATCTCTATTCGTTCACATATTTAATTAAAGTTGTGCGTAAATCTTTGACCGGAATCACAAATTTATCATGAATTGTCGCTGGTGCAATCGCATGTTTGAAGCCCAATTTTTTTGCTTCACCAATTCTTTGATCTGGTCGAAAAGCTGAGCGTATTTCTCCGCCTAGACCCACCTCGCCGAACACTACATATTCTTCACTGAGCTTGCGTCCTGCCGCCGCCGAAGCAATCGCAAGGCACACTGCGAGGTCCGCTGCCGAATCTTTGATCTTAATTCCGCCCACCACGTTTAAGAAGATATCTTTATCATCTAATTTTAGTTTAGTGCGTTGCTCAATCACTGCGATCAATAAATTCAAACGATTCAGGTCGAAACCCGAAGCTGCACGTTTTGGGTAACCAAAATTTGTGGTCGAGACCAAGGCCTGAATCTCCACTAGTAGTGGCCTAGTGCCTTCCAAAGTTGCCAAAATAATTGAACCATCCGTGTTTTGCCTCTCTGCTAGTAGCGCCGCCGAAGGATTTTGTACTTCCCGTAAACCCTTTTCTGTCATTTCGAAAATCGCCGCCTCACTGGTCGAACCAAAACGGTTTTTAACCGCACGAATAGTCTTAAAACCGCCGTAGCGATCACCTTCAAAATTCAGCACTACGTCTACCAGGTGTTCCAAAACTTTCGGTCCCGCCAAGGTCCCTTCCTTCGTCACGTGTCCCACGATAATCACCGCTGTATCGGTCTTTTTCGCAGCTTGAATAATTAGATTGCCGGCATTAGTAATTTGTGAAACCGTCCCCGGCGCCGAAGAAATTTCGTTAATCGCCAAAGTCTGGATCGAGTCGACGATCACTAATTCAAATTCGCCATCGGCAATTGTTTTAGCGATGTCGTTCCCAGAAGTCGAAGCCGCAAAACTTAAAGTTTCTGAATTTGCTCCTAACCTCACCGCTCGCATTTTGACCTGTCCAGCTGATTCTTCGCCGGAAACATATAGTACTTTGTGGCCATTGGCAATCTTCGCGCAAATCTGCATTAAAATCGTCGACTTACCAATGCCCGGCTGCCCAGCAAAGAGAATTACTGAGCCGCGTAAAACCCCACCACCCAGCACTTCGTTCAGGGAATCGAATTCGGTCTTCAATCGCTCTTTTTCATCCGAAGCAGCGATTTCCTTAATACTAGAAAAACTCAAAGTTTTGCCGCTGCTCTTAGCTTGCGCCAGAGCAAATTTGCCCGCACTTGAACTATCCTCAACTACTAAATCCTCCACGATGGTATTCCACGCATCGCAGTTATTACAGTGGCCAGCCCACTTACTATAGCGCGCTCCACAGTTTTGACAGACATATTGTTTAGTAGCTTTCATATTGAAATTATACCAATCTCTCAGCGAAAACCCAAAATTCCATGTATAATGGGAGTATGAATAAAACAGTCAAAAAATCTGGTTTCACTCTTATTGAACTCGTGGTGGTTTTAGTTTTTGTTTCGATCGCCCTAGTTCTTTTCTTCTTGCAGAAGCAAAATCTCGACGCCATGCATCGTGATGAGCAACGCAAGGAAGCGATTAATGCTATGTATTATGCGCTCGAAGAAGGTTTTTACGCCAAGAATGGTTATTACCCAGAAACCATCACCGATGAAAATCTCACGGTTATGGACCCAAAATTATTCACCGACCCGAATGGTGTTTATATTAATGGTGAAGGTGGCTCACTTAATTACATTTCCGCCGATTGTAATAACGGCAAATGCCGCGAATACACACTTCGCGCTAGGTTAGAAAAAGAAGACGACTACATCAAGAAAAACCGCCACAACTAAAGAATGCCGCATACCTCGTTCCGGAGACACCCAAGGGGAGAATGTCGTATGCCTTTTGTCGGACCGCTCAAGGGCGCTTGCCCAGGCCTATGTCCTCAAAAGGCAAGACGACATTCTCGTCTAAAAAGAAGCACAAACGGCTTCTTTTTTCTGATCTGATTTTTATGTAATCCCGCTAAACAAAAAGCTGGAAGAGTATTTGTTATTTTTTTTAATTTCGAATTTGCGTACTATTTTACTTTTTTGGGCAGCTAAAAGCCCACTTGCTTTTTATAAAACTTTAAATTTGTGTGTAATTTTGCTGAACAAAAAAGCTGGAAGAGTATTTGTTATTTTGAAAACCATAAGCTTGGCCGAGCGGCCTAGAGCGTGTTTTCAAAAAATAAATACTTTCCAGCTTTCCGTTACTTAGTAATTAATTGCACGCAATTCAAAGTAGGCTCTTGGATGTGCACACACTGGGCAAACCTCAGGTGCTTCATTACCAACAAAGGTATAACCACAGTTACGACACTTCCAGACGGTAACTTTTTCAGACTTAAACACTACATCGTCATCGATATTCTTGATCAATTTGCGGTAGCGTTCTTCGTGCTCTTTTTCAATTGCCCCGACGCCATCGAATTTGTCGGCAATCTCATCAAAACCTTCTTCGCGGGCGATACGAGCGAACTCTTTGTACATGTCAGTCCATTCGTAATCTTCACCAGCAGCGGCAATCTCGAGGTTGGTTCTGGTATCAGCTACAGCGCCGTCATTAAGGTATTTATACCAAAGTTTGGCGTGTTCTTTTTCGTTGTCAGAAGTTTCGGTGAAAATTTCTGCAATTTGTTCGTAACCATCCTTTTTGGCACGAGAAGCAAAGAACTGGTATTTTACGCGGGCTTGCGATTCTCCAGCGAAAGCGGTTTTTAGATTATCATAGGTCTTACTATTTTTAAAATTGGATTTATCAATATCAGACATTTAACTCCTTTCTTAATGGTATAATCTATTATAACGCATTTAAGCAAAAGACGGAGGATTATGGCAATCGAGCGAGTTATCGACAATATATCGCACGAGGAGGATCAGGAAGAGCAAGCAGTAGAAGTCAGTCTTCGCCCAACTAATTTTGCCGAGTATATCGGCCAGGAGCGCTTGAAAAAGAATCTGAAAATCGCTATCGCGGCGGTAAAAAAACGTAATGACGGGACTACTTTGGACCACGTCCTACTTTATGGTCCACCAGGTCTCGGTAAAACTACCATGGCTAATGTCATCGCCCACGAACTTGGTTCCAATCTGCGCGTCACCTCTGGTCCGGCTATCGAACGGGCTGGCGATCTTGCCTCTATTCTGACTAATCTTCAAAATGGTGATGTGCTTTTTATTGATGAAATTCATCGTCTCCGTCGCGCCGTAGAGGAAATTCTTTATTCCGCCATGGAAGATTACAAGCTCGACATCGTGATTGGTAAGGGTCCGGCCGCCCGTTCAGTGCGTCTCGACTTGCCTCATTTTACCGTAATCGGCGCCACCACTCGTACTGGTTCTTTGGCTGGTCCACTTCGCGACCGTTTCGGTATTACCCATCGTCTCGAATATTACAATGAGTCGGAAATTGGTCAAATTATTGCTCGCACCGCCAGTATTCTTGGTACGGAAATTTCCGAAGAGGCCACAGCTACCCTAGCTGCTCGCTCACGCCTCACACCACGTATTGCTAACCGCCTGATGAAGCGCGTACGCGATTTTGCTGATGTCCATGGTGATGGTTCGGTTAATCTGGAAATTGCCACCAAAGCTCTTAATCTGATGGAAATTGACTCCCTTGGTCTCGATCCGGCTGACCGCAATATGTTGCAATTAATGCTTGATAATTATGGCAACCGCCCGGTTGGTCTCACCACCATTGCTGCCCTCACCGGTGATGAAGTCACTACGATTGAAGACTATTACGAACCATTTTTGATTCAACTTGGCTTCATCGAAAAGACCCCACGTGGTCGTATCGTCACCGAAAAAGCCAAGCGTCACCTCGCTTCTCTTTAATCACCTGAAAATATGTTATAATATAACTAATTTAACAGGGAAGCGTATGAAGCAGAAAAATTATAATCCAAAAATGGGTATTTCTCTTGAGGTTGGCGAGCGAATTATTCTCGAAATTAAACGTACTAAAATTATTCCAATTTTAATCTTTGCCGGAGCTTGTCTCGCCAGCATTTTGCTTTTTGCTCTCTATATTTTGATCAATGCGGGAAATTCTTTTGTCTTTGCCCTCGATACTAATGGGCGCGCTTTCTTCCTCTTGGTTATCTCGATTGTGCTTGGTACGGTTTGGATTGCGACCTTGATTAGTCTTAATGTTTATACCACCAATAAACTTTTTGTCACTAATAAACGCCTCATTCAACGCGTCGCCAATTCGCTTTTTGACACTGCGATGAATGTAATCGACCTAGTCTCTGTGGAAGATGTATCCTTTAAACAAGCTGGTCTTTTCGAGCATCTCTTTGAGATTGGCACGCTTCGTATGTCGACCATCGGTGACGAAACTACCTATATTTTTAAATATCTCGACACGCCTACTGATGAACTTGAAACTATTACCCATTATGTCCACATCGAGAAGGGTGAAATTCCTGCCGACGATGAATGTGAAGTCCCAGCTGACACCGACAAAAAATCACTTTCCGAAATTTTAGCCGCTAAGAAAAACCAAAAATCTGAAGCCAAGCCAGAAACTGCTACTCCAAACACTATTCATATCGATCATCGCACCAGTCAGGTTAAGGAGGTTCCATCTGAAGAGATTAATACTTCATCCGAAGAGTCCGACACTTCAC